>Ga0099364_10008750_pt1 | contig 14185 bp, 8 predicted proteins | sample TergutTh196P3_FD_73070 | JGI IMG/M metagenome (GOLD analysis project Ga0099364, IMG submission 73070) | Microcerotermes parvus P3 segment gut microbial communities from Pointe-Noire, Republic of the Congo - Th196 P3 | ecosystem: Host-associated > Arthropoda: Insects > Digestive system > Gut ... | reverse complement strand
GGCGCTCAAACCACTAACTTTGAGATAACCGCCGATAGCTACGACGAAAACCGGCATTTCTTTTTAATGCATTATTTTCGCGATAATTACGAAACGGCAATGAAAACTGCGCCTTATGTAAACTCTCGCGTCATCATCAACCGGATAGAAGTGTGGGTTACCAACAAACGCGGAAATTTCGAAAATGCCCGTAATATTTTGGCATTTACGGATTTAGCCGAATCCGAAGCGGAAAATATGAATAACCTTTATTGGGGCATCACTCCCTCTCCATATCCTTCATTTAAGTCGAATAAACTTTACGAAGAAGTAACAAGATTAACCAATGTGCGTGATATTCAACAATCCAATTCCGAATTGGCGAAAGCATTCAGCGGCAATGGTATTATTGGCGGCGAAGACTACGAAAAATTGGAGAGCGCACGATTGTTGTCGCCCAACGAATATACTTATAACAGTTCGCTTGGGTACATTTCTTTGCGCAATGCCTTGAATGCCGACGAAGTGCTGGCGGTAGCGTTTGAATACACCGCAGGCGGAAATACCTATCAGGTGGGCGAATTTTCTACCGACATTCAAGCTCCCAAAGCATTAATTTTGAAATTGTTGAAAAATACAAATTTTTCTCCCGGAACAACAGAAGCGCCTTTCCCTATGTGGAATTTGATGATGAAAAACGTGTATTATTTGGGTGCGCAACAAATTCAACGCGAGAAATTTATGTTGAACATAGCTTATCTCAACGATTCAACCGGCGTTTATCTCAATTATCTTAACGAAGGACCTGAAACTGTCAAAAATCAAATATTACTACGTGTACTGGGATTAGATAGATTGAATTATCAACAACAGTCTTATCCCGATGGAATATTCGATTATGTGGAAGGTCTTACCATAGAATCATCAACAGGACGGGTTATTTTCCCTGTGTTAGAGCCTTTCGGCTCAAGCCTTGCCAAAATTCTTGGCGCGGTACTCCCCGACGGAACAACACCCGACAAAGAACACCCCTTATATAAAAAATATGTTTTCCCCGAATTATACACGCAAACCCTTACCGATGCACGCGAAAATGCCGAGAAAAACAAGTTTATACTCAGGGGACAATACAAATCATCTTTAGGTTCGGAAATTCGATTGAATGCAATGAATGTCCCGCGCGGCTCGGTGCGGGTAACGGCAGGCGGGCAATTATTGACAGAAAATGTGGATTATACGGTTGATTATTCAATGGGTTCCGTTACAATTATCAATCAATCCATTTTAGAATCAGGTACAAATATCGACGTGTCGATGGAAAGTCAAAATATGTTTAATATGACACGTAAATCTTTGTTGGGCACGCATTTAGAATACAAATTCAATAAAGATTTAAGTCTGGGCGGAACCTTGATGTACTTGTCGGAGAAACCGATGACCAACAAAGTAATGATGGGGCAGGAGCCTGTTTCCAACTTTATTTGGGGAATGAATGTCGCCTATCGCACAGAGTCGCAATGGTTGACCAACATGATTGCAAAAATACCATTCATAAAAGCCACAGCTCCCTCTTCGCTAACTGTGAACGCCGAATTTGCACAGTTAGTGCCCGGACATTCGAGGTCAATTAAACCAATCTCTTACCTTGACGATTTCGAAGCCTCAAAAATGGGAATAGACGTGCGTTATCCTTATGCTTGGCGATTGTCGAGCACGCCGGACACAAAACTTTTCCCCGAAGCAAAGCTCAGTAACGATATAGACTACGGAAAAAATCGCGCTTTGCTCAATTGGTACTCAGTTGACCCGTCATTGACGGGAACCCTTTCTTCGTTTACGCCAAACCATATTCGCAACGACGCGGATATGCGTTCAAACCATTATGTGCGTCAGGTAGGAGAGAAAGAAGTTTTTCCTTACCGGGAACCGGTAATGGGCGAAACAGGAAACCTTTATACCTTAAATCTTTCGTATTATCCTTCGGAAAGAGGTCCCTACAATTTAGACGACGACAAAATAAATCCCGATGGTTCATTGCAAAATCCCGCTTCCCGGTGGGGAGGAATTATGCGAAAGTTAGAAACTACCGATTTCGAAACCGCGAATGTAGAATATATCGAATTTTGGTTGTTAGACCCGTTTATTTATAATCGAAGTGCGGCGGGAGGCGAATTATATATCAATTTAGGCGAAATATCCGAAGATATTTTGAAAGACGGATATAAATCGTTTGAAAACGGATTGCCGGTAAACGACGATTTAAGCAAAATAGCCGAAACGGTTTGGGGGCGCGTGCCTACAATACAGTCGGTTGTAAATGCCTTCGATGCCGACCCGAATGCATTGAGAAAACAAGATGTGGGATTAAACGGCTTATCTACCGAAGATGAGTTTAATTTTTCAACATATAAAAATTATGTGGAAAATTTCACTGCGAAAATTGCGCCTCAATACTTGGACTCGCTACGCAACGACCCTTTCTCGCCTCTCAACGATCCGGCAGGCGACAACTACCACCATTTTCGAGGCTCCGATTACGACCGCAAAGAGGCAGGAATTTTTGAGCGTTACAAGCGTTACAACGGCACAGAAGGCAACTCTTCAAATTCCGATGAATCTTATACTACCTCCGCAACATCTTTACCCGATGCAGAAGATATAAATCAAGATAATACATTGAATGAATTTGAAAAATTTTTCGAATACAAGGTTCTTTTGACGCCTGAGGAAATGGAAGTAGGAAAAGGTTTTATTACCGATAAAATAACAACATTAATAACATTAGAAAATAAAAAACAAGAATACGTTACATGGTATCAATTTAAAATTCCAATTCGCGATCACGAAAAAGACCCAGAGCCTGCTATCAAAAATTTCAAATCCATACGGTTTATGCGTATGTACTTGACCGGTTTTCAGGAAACAACACACCTTCGTTTTGCTTCGTTAGAATTAGTGCGCGGCGATTGGCGTATTTATACAAAAGGTTTACTTGATAATCCGGTTCCGCAAGGCGGGTTATCTGTTTCTACGGTAAGCATAGAAGAAAACAGCGACAGAAAACCGGTGAATTACATCATGCCTCCCGGTGTAGAACGTGAACAAGACCCAAGCCAGCCGCAATTCCGCCAGCGCAACGAGCAAGCGATGGTAATGAAAATAAACGATTTGCCGCCGGGCGAAGCGCGAGCCGTATATAAAAATGTGTCCTACGACATGCGCCAATACAAACGTTTGCAAATGTTTGTGCATGGCGAAAAAGCGCTCGACGACGATAGCGACCTGCAAGATTCGGAATTATCGGTATTTATTCGTATCGGCTCCGACCAGCGAAACAACTATTACGAGTACGAAGTGCCGGTGCGCCTCACGCCATGGAATGATGGTTGGTATCGTGATCCGGAAGAAAGAGTTCTGGTTTGGCCCATTGAAAATATGCTTGATTTTCCATTAAATATTCTTACAAACACAAAATTGAGGCGAAATAAAGAAGGCAAATCACTTTCGGAACCTTATCATATTTTTGATCCCGAAAAACTGGAAAATAAAATAACCGTTATGGGAAATCCGAATATCGGCGATATACAGGTAATCATGATTGGAGTACGCAACAACAAGGCGCGCAGCAATAAAACCGGTGAAATATGGGTAAATGAATTGTGCCTTTCGGAATTTGACGAAAAACCGGGCTGGGCAGCTACCGGAAATTTAGCCTTGAATGTATCCGATTTAGGAAGTGTAAACGTGTCGGGATTGGTAGAAACCGCCAACTTTGGAGGAATAGAAAACACAGTGCAGCAGCGCAATATGGACAACATATATCAGTACAACGTTTCCACAATGTGGCAATTAGGTCGTTTATTCCCCGAAAAAGCGCGTGTGCGCATACCGTTGTATTATTCCTATGGGCAAGAAATGATGATGCCCAAATATGAACCGTTAAGTCAAGATTTATTACTGTCGGAAGTTTTACAGAACACCGAATCGCAGGCAGAACGCGACACTATACGGCAAAAATCGCGAACTCTAATCACATCTAAAAGTTTTAATTTAACGAATGTATCGGTAGATATACAAAGTAAAAACCCAATGCCTTACGACCCTGCCAACTTCTCATTTGGCTATTCCTACACCGAAACAACCGAGCAATCGCCCACTGTGGACAGGAATATCATGAAAAATTACAGAGGAAGCCTTGTCTACAATTACAGTATCACACCGAATCCTTGGGAACCATTCAAAAAAACAAAAGCCCTTGATAAACCAGCTTGGAAAATTATCAAAGACTTCAATATCAATTATTTACCGTCTTTAATATCATACAATACAAATATTAACCGCGATTATACCGAAATAAAATATAGAGTTTTGGAAGACGATGGATTTGAAATGGAGCCTACTTTCAGCAAAAATTTCGTGTGGGATCACAGGTTTGAATTCAAATACGACTTGACAAAAGCCTTGCGTTTTTCATTTAACGCAGCATCTAATTCGCTTATTTTAGAGCCGCCGGAATTAATTGTAAACAAAAAATTATTCGACGATGCATACGAGCAATGGAAAGATTCGGTACTGGGTTGCAATTTCTTTAAAAAAGCAATTCCGGTTACCTACCAACAAAACATCAATGTCTCATGGACTTTGCCGATAAACAAAATTCCTATTTTAGACTGGATAACAAGCAATGCCATGTACAACTCCAATTATAATTGGGATAAAGGATTTTCGTTTATGCTCAACGACCCCACTATTAATTATGGAAATACAATTTCCAATATGGGTTCGTGGCAGGTAGACGGACGTTTCAATTTGGAACAATTGTACAATAAATCGAAATTCTTAAAGAAAGCAAACGACCGTTTCTCATCTCGAAATGTACGCCCCAATACGCCGTTTACGCCTCGCAACTTCGAGCAAACCATCACAGCGAAAAAAGGAGTTAAACAGAAAATCACGCACCGTTTAGCATCTGATGCCGTAAAATTGAACTTTACCGATAGCGTAGGAAATGCGTATAAATTATCCTACAAAATTTTGGATAGAAACAACATTGAAATTTCACCGAAAGAAGACGTAAAAGGATTGAAAATCAAAGTAACCACCTTCGATGCCAACGAAATAAAACCGGCAGAATATGCTGCGTTGCTTGTTTCGCGCGTATTGATGTCGGTGCGCAATGTGTCGTTTACTTATCGCGAAAGTTACGGTATGAGTGTTGCCGGTTTTCGGCACGACTTCTTCGATTTTAATCGTGCTGTGCCGGGCGCTGCGTTTGTTTTCGGATTTCAAAACGATAAATTTATCGAAAAAGCAAGTGAAAATGGCTGGTTGTTATCCAGCGATATTATTGTGCCTGCAGCCACTTCCCATTCTACCGATTTGGACGTAAAAGCAATGGTGGAAATTATTCCCGGATTGAAAATAGATTTGGCGGCAAAACATACAGTCGCATCTCAAACCATGACACAATATCAAAACGACATGAAAACTTTTACCGGAAATATAAACATGACCACAATCGCAATTGCCACCGCTTTTACAAAAATGGAAGGCGTAGAAAGATACTATACGTCGAAAACGTACCGGCAATTTATGGCAAACAGACAGGAAGTTGTCAAATTATTAGAGCAAAGTTATGCCGGCAAAGATTATCCAGACAAAGGTTTTATCAGCGGCTCCGAATTCCAAGGCGAACCATTTGACCCGAGCAACGGCACATTCGATTTGAACTCTACCGACGTGCTTATACCTGCATTTTTAGCGGCATATACAGGCACTCCTGTTTCGGGTAAAATGAAAATCATACCGTCTATATTACAAATATTGCCCAATTGGCGCATTTCCTACGATGGACTTATGCGCATACCGTTTATCAAAGATAAATTCCGCAGCGTTACGCTCAATCATGCCTATACTTGCCAGTACGGAATAGGCTCTTACTCGTCATATTTAAGTTGGGTGGGCTACGATGATGACGATGACAACGTTTTTGGATATGTGCTAAATCGTGAAACAGAGACGCCTAAACCCTCTTCGCGCTACGATATTTCGAGCGTATCGCTTACCGAACGCTTCAGTCCGTTTATCGGCATCAATGCCACTTTGAAAAACAGCTTAACCACTCGTTTCGAATACAACAAATCGCGCAATTTGGCGTTGAACATTGCAAGCACGCAGTTGATAGAAGGAAGCAGCGATGAATTTGTGATAGGATTAGGCTATCGAATAAACGAATTTAATTTGATATTGAAACTGAAAGACAAACAATCGACAGTGAAAAACGACTTAAACCTGCGCTTGGATTTGTCGTATAAAAACATGAAATCGCTTATCCGCAAGCTCGACGACGAAACCGTTACGCAAGCCACCGGAGGCGAAAAAGCCTTTACCCTGAAATTTGCCGCCGATTATGTGTTCAGTTCCTACATCAACCTGCGCTTCTTCTACGACCAGCAACTGAACAAGCCGATGGTCTCAACCTCTTTCCCCACATCAAGCTATAACTTTGGCATAAGCGTTCGGTTAATGCTTACGCGGTAAGGGAAACAGACAGTTATTGGCTATATATTTATTTACTCAACAAGTCCTTCGGGTAGATTCATATAAATAACCCGTTTCTCTTCGTCGATATTCAAAATAAAATCATCTGTTGCCGGAATTAAAACTTCGTCGTTGTTTCGTTCAACCACAAATAAAACGTTTTCGGTCGTTTCGTCAACCGAAATTATTTTTCCGACATGTCCCAAATTCGTATCTTGAATATTAAAAGAAGTAAAATACCGGATTGTATCAATCTCATTTTCTGCTTCGAAAAACGAATTTGGAAGATACATAAGCAAGTGGCTTAATTTGCGCGCCTGCTCTACCGTATCAACGCCTTCAAATTTCACAAGCGCAGTCTTGTTGCTTCGGAAACGATATTCTTCAATAAAAAACGGCACAAAAATACCCTCTGTTTCAAGCACAAAAAAATCGGCATTTTTGGTATCAAACACATCAGTATCGAAACGAAAACACAATTCGCCTTTCAAACCGTGCGTTTTTAATAATTGCCCAACAGAAAAAATTTCTTCTCTTCGTATCATAGCGCAAAATTAGAATTAAAAATTAAAAATTAAAAATTAAAAGCAAAAAACAGGCGATATTTTTGCGAATTTGACAACATCATGCTATTTTTCAGAAAAAAACTTTTAGTTTTTAACTTTTAATTTTTAATTTTTTTGTATCTTTGCAGCCGCTTTTTGCAAAAAACAAATAATTAATTTAAAAAACAAACAAAAGTATGTTAAACCAGTATGAAACCGTTTTCATTTTAACTCCCGTTTTGTCCGAAGCACAGATGAAGGAAGCGGTAGAAAAATTCAAAACTTTCCTTGTGCAGGAAGGTGCGACCATCTCCAATGAGGAGGATTGGGGATTGCGCAAATTGGCGTATCCCATTGCGAAAAAAACCACAGGATTTTATTCGTTATTTCAATTTGCTGCCGAACCAACGGTAATCGACCGCTTGGAAATTCAATTCCGCCGCGATGAGCGCGTGCTGCGTTTCCTTACCCTTAAAATGGATAGATACGCAGTAGAATATGCAGAAAAAAGAATTGGTAAATCAAAAGTAAAAAAGGAGGATTAAACCATGATGACAAATATGCAAAACAATTCCGAAATCAGATATTTGACCCCGGCGTCGGTAGATGTGAAAAAGAAAAAATATTGCCGCTTCAAAAAAAGCGGCATCAAGTATATTGACTACAAAGATCCCGAATTTTTGAAAAAATTCTTGAACGAGCAAGGAAAAATTCTTCCTCGCCGTCTGACCGGTACTTCGTTGAAATTTCAAAACAAAGTATCGCAAGCCGTGAAAAGAGCGCGTCATTTGGCGTTGCTGCCTTATGTAACAGATATGTTGAAATAATAAAGAAGGAGGATAAGATATGGAAATCATTTTATTAGAAGATGTGCAAAATTTGGGATACAAAGACGATGTAATAAAGGTAAAAGACGGCTATGGTCGCAACTTCCTAATCCCGCAAAAGAAAGCAGTTTTGGCAACTCCTTCGGCAAAAAAAGTATTGGCTGAAAACTTAAAGCAACGCGCCCACAAAATAGAAAAAATTAAAATGGACGCCGAAACTTTGTCTGCTAAAATAGATGGATTGACCTTGACAATAGCCATGAAAGTAAGCGAAACAGGCAAAATTTACGGTTCGGTTACTACAATTCAAGTTGCCGAAGCTTTGGAAAAAGCAGGTTTCACAATTGACAGAAAGATAATCTTTGTCAAAGACGAAATCAAAGAACTTGGCTCATACAAAGCACAAGTGAAACTGCACAAAGAAACTGCTGCCGAAATTAATTTAGAGGTTGTTGCAGAGTAAACGATAAAAAAGAGGTTTTCGCCTCTTTTTTTTCTTAATACCTGTTCACTTGTTTCACGCCTTTTATCAGCCTGATTTTTTTTATCAGAGTTTCGAGCGCCGCGAGGTCTTGCACAAGCACGGTAATAGCGCCTTGAAAAAGCCCGTCGTTAGCATCGACAGAAATAGTGCGCAGCGTGATTTTATTTTCTTTCGAGATAACCGATGTGATGTTTGTTACAATTCCAATGTCGTCGTTGCCCAGCACGCGCAGGGTGATAGGGTAGTGGGTCGCGCCCGATTTTCCCGACCATTGCGCAGGCACAATACGATAACCGAAACGCTGTATCAATTGGGGCGCATTGGGGCAATCGCTGCGGTGAATTTTTATCCCGCCCATAACCGAAACAAAACCAAAAATATCATCGCCGTATATCGGATTGCAACACTTTGAGAGCTTGTATTCCACATTTTTAAGGTTTTGGTCAATCACAAGCACATCTTCTTTGGCAGATAATTCCTGCAAAGGCGTTTCCGATATGTAGTTTGCTGCGCTCCGGTCTTGCGACAGTTCCGTAGAATGTCCTTCGCGTTGCATTTCTAACAATTCGTGACGTATTTTAAGAATATCAATGCGTTCGAGCGCAATGCTTTGGTAAAACTCAACCGTTGTTTTATATCCCAAGCATTTTGTTAAATGAGAAATAATGCCGTCGTCGTACTCTATTTTCCAGTTTTTCAACCGGCGTTGCAATAATTCTTTTCCATTTTCGGCATCGCGGTTTTGCGCTTCTTTGAGCGACTGTTTTATTTTGTTCCGCGCTTTGGAGGTAGTTACAAAATTCAACCAGTCCTGTTTAGGTTGTTGGGTTGACGAGGTAAGAATTTCTACCTGGTCGCCGTTTGCGAGGCGGTGGCGAATAGGTACATTTTTTCCGTTCACGATAGCGCCTGCGCACTTTGCACCGAGATTGCTGTGAATGTCGAAAGCCAAATCAAGCACGGTAGCGTCTTGCGGCAATTTGAGCAAATCGCCTTTTGGGGTAAAAACAAATACTTCTTCGCTATACAGGTTGAGCTTGAAATCGTTGATTAAATCGGTATTATTTACTTCCGGGTTTTCGAGTAATCCGCGAATATTTTTCAGCCATTCTTCCATGATTGCTTCCGTGCGCAAACCTTTGTATTTCCAGTGTGCGGCATATCCTTTTTCGGCAATTTCGTCCATTCGCACAGTGCGTATTTGCACTTCCACCCATTTCCCTTTGGGTCCCATTACGGTAATGTGCAGACTTTCGTAACCGTTGGGTTTGGGCATTGACAGCCAGTCGCGAAGCCGCTTCGGATTAGGCTGATACATATCGGTAACGATGGAATATACCTGCCAGCAATCGGCTTTTTCTTTTTCAGGCGGTGTATTAAGGATAATCCGGATAGCGAATAAATCGTATATATGCTCGAAAGGCGTATTTTGTTTTTTTATTTTATTCCAAATAGAATGAATGGATTTTGTGCGTCCTTTCAGTTCAAAATCGAAGCCCGCCTTTGTAAGTTTTTCTTTTAGGGGAAATATAAATTCCTGTATGTATTGTTCGCGAGTGTGTTTGGTTTCGGCAAGTTTCAGGGCAATGTCTGTATAAATTTCGCGCGATGTATATTTCAACGATAAATCTTCCAACTCGGTTTTAATGGCGTATAAACCCATGCGATGCGACAATGGCGCGTAGAGATACGATGCTTCGCGGGCAATTTTCTGTTGTTCGTCAACGGGATAATCCGGCAAGTTCCGCATAGTGTGCAAGCGGTCGGCAATAAGGATAAACACCACCCGCACATCTTCGGAGAAGGTAAGGAGCAGTTTGCGGAAATTTTCGGTTTCTATTGCCGCGTTTCGCTCATAGAGTTCGTTTGCACGGCTCAATCCGCGTACGATAATCGCTGCCGAAGGAGTAAATTGCTCTTCTATTTGCTCAACCGTTATCAGATTTGCTTTAACGGCATCGTAGAGCAACAGAGCGATAGCGGTCGAACGTCCCAATCCGATTTCGTTGAGTATGATAACTGTGGTTTGCAGGTTTTTAACAACCTGTCGAATACTGTATTCGGGCTGTATTTCAAACAGTTGCCCGATAAGTTTGCGGATTTCTTTGCGATACGCCTGCGGGATAATATGACTGCCGGCTTGTAACAAAGAGCGGTATGCGGTTGAAAGTTCGTTCATCAGAGTAAATTATGCTTTAGTTTTCTTTTTTTTTATTCATTTCTCTCATAATTCACAAAAGAGTAGGAGTAAGGGCATTTTTCATTGGCGGGGTGTTCTTCTCGTAATGTTTCGCGCCATTCGTTGAAATTTATTTCGGGAAAAAACGTATCGGCATCTTCTACGGTTGTATGCACAAAGGTAAGATACAATTTGTTCGCAAGCGGAAGAAACTGTCGGTAAATTTGCCCGCCGCCAATGATAAAAGCTTCTTTTTCGTCTTTCACGATTTCAACCGCTTCTTCGATAGAGTGAACGACCTCCGCACCTTCTATCGTAATATCCTCGAAATCAATCACGATATTTCGGCGGTTGGGCAGCAGCTTGGGCAGCGAATGGAAAGTTTTCAGTCCCATAATTACGGAATGTCCGTTGGTAATTTCCTTAAAACGCTTCAAATCTTCCGAAATATGCCACAGCAGTTGGTTGTTCCGCCCGATGGCGAGGTTGTCGGCAATGGCGACGATGATGGAGATGTTTGTCTGAACCATGATTTTTACAAAATTATACCGATACTTTTCCTTTTATGTGTGGGTGTGTTTCGTAGTTTTCGAGAGTAAAATCGCCGAAATCAAAATCAAAAACAGACTTTACAGCAGGATTTAACCGCATGGACGGCAGATGTTTGGGCTCGCGGCTTAATTGCAGTTTTGCCTGCTCAATATGGTCGTTGTAGATATGCGCATCGCCCAGCGTGTGGATAAATTCGCTGGCTTCGAAGCCTGTAACTTGCGCCATCATCAGCAAAAGCAAGGAGTATGAAGCAATATTGAATGGAACGCCCAAAAATACGTCCGCACTGCGCTGGTAGAGTTGCAGGCTCAACTTGCCGTTTGCCGCGTAGAACTGAAAAAATGCGTGGCAAGGCGGCAAATTCATATTTTCCAAATCGGCGACATTCCATGCACTGACGATAATCCGCCGTGAATTGGAATTTGTGTTGAGCGTATTTACCACTTCGCTGATTTGGTCAATATATCCGCCCTTGTAATCGGGCCACGAACGCCATTGATAGCCATACACGTGTCCTAAATCGCCGTTTTTGTCTGCCCATTCGTTCCAAATGCTTACACCGTTATCCTGCAAGTATTTTACATTCGTGTCGCCTTTCAAGAACCACAACAATTCGTAAATAATTGATTTCAAATGCAGTTTTTTGGTCGTTAGCATCGGGAAACCGTCTTTCATATCGAAACGCATTTGATGCCCAAACACACTTTTTGTGCCGGTTCCGGTGCGGTCTTCTTTTGTTACGCCTTCGTCTAAAATGTGTTGTAAAAGGGTTAAATATTGTTTCATTTGTAGTAATTTATAGTTTTCTAAAACAAAATGGTAAATAGTAAATAGTAAATGATAAAATCGTAAATTGCAAATCTGTAAATCGTCAATACAATTTATATGTCGTCTTCGTTACCCTAAACTCAATCCGTCTATTTATTTGATTGGCTATTTCCTTTTGTTCATCGGTAAGTTTTGCGATGTATTGCTCGTCTAACGTGTCGCCTTCTTTCAAGAACGGATATTGCGTGGCATTCGACCTCGAAACCGCCGCAGGACTACTTTTTCCATAGCCTTTTGCCGCTACGCGCTCTCCGTCAATGCCCTCTTTGATTAGATAATATATTACTGCTTCGGCGCGGCGAGCCGAAAGAGTTAAATTTAAAGCATCGGAACCGACCATATCGGTATGCGCGCCGATTTCTATACAGATATTTGGATTGTCTTTCAGCATGGTAACCAATCCGTTAAGCGCATTTTCCGATTCGGGCGTGAGTGTTGCTTTGCCAAACTCAAAGAAAATATTGTTGATTGGCACAGGTCGGTACACCGAAGTCAATTCAAAATCGACAGTGTAGGTTTTGCTTTTGGTCTGATTTAATGTCGAAACTGTATTTTTCCTGTTCAAATAACCGCGTGCTGATGCGAGCATTATGTACGACACATCTTTTTCGAGTTTGAAACGATACGAGCCATCTTTTCTTACGTGTATTTTGGCGTTTGTGCCATTGTCGCCAATAATTCTCACTGTGGCATTTGAAACAGGCTCGCGGTTTTCGGTAACTTTTCCTTCGAGCATATATTCTACTGCCGGAAGTTCAAAACTGTAAATTTTGTCGTATCCTTTCGGTTCGTTCCGGTTGCTCGAAAAAAATCCGCGTTCCTGTTTTCCTGCGAATGTAATGCCGAAATCGTCCCACTGCGAGTTGATTGGCATCATCATATTTTCCACTTCCCATTCTTTGTCGGGATTATTGAGTACGGGAGTTGCCGTAAAAATATCCAATCCACCAAATCCGGGATGTCCGTTCGATGAAAAGTAAAGTACGCCGTTTGCACGAATGCTCGGAAACATTTCGTCGCCGGGCGTGTTTATTTCTGCACCCATATTGACCGGTTTACTCCAATCATCACCATTTTTTTCCACTTTCCAAATATCTTTTCCGCCCAATCCTCCCGGCATATCCGACACAAAATAAAGCGTATTATTATCTTGCGAAATGGCAGGATGTGCTATCGTAATGGTACTGTCTTCCAACAACATGATGCGCAGCGGCTCGCTCCATTCGCCTCCGGCGCGTGAACTCGAATAAATTTCTCCGCCGAGCGTTTCGCCTTTTACCGAGCGGCAACGGGTAAAATACATTGTTCTGCCGTCAGCCGAGAAACAGCACGCGCCTTCATCATCGGTGGTATTTATAACTTCGGGCAATGCTTGAATATTTTCCCATGCGCCACTTGCATTTGTTTTTGAATAAAATATATCGTTGTTTTTAAGTCCGGTAATTGTGCTGTTTTTGCGCCCTTTGGCGGCATCGCGCGAAGAAGTAAAGTAGAATGATGAGCCATCGTCTTCGCCAAACACAGGACAGAAATCGCCGCGCCGCGAGTTGAACTTATCGGCTTTGCGTACTTCGTAACGGGTCATTTCTTTGCGCCATTCGGGTATTTTTTCACACGACAAAATACCGTTTAATGCCCATATTTTGTCTTCGGGGTCAAAGCGCAAGTATGTTTCGTATTGTGTTTTTGCCTCGGCGTATTTGCCGTTTTTTCGCAACGCTTCGGCATAATATAAATGAACGGTGCTGTCTTCTACGCCATTTCTGATAGCATTGGCAAATGAGGTTTCGGAACGGGCATTATTATTGTAAAGACGGTAACAATGTCCCATTTTGAAGGCAATATTCGCCCGCAAAGGTTTGTTTTTGGTAACTTGACTGTATGAAGAACGATAAATAGAAGCGGCTTCAAAATAATTGCCGGCAGCATATCGTTTATCAGCTTTTTTGAGACGCGCTTTCACACCGCATGACGAAAGTACGGCTACACAGCAGGCAAACAGAACGAATTTGAAGAATGAATATTTGGTCATAATGTAATAATAACGGCGAACAAAGATAGTTATTTTATTCAGAATATTAATATATGCTTTTTTTTGGTATTGTTTTCAACAAAATTTCTTTTCAATTTCAAGAAAATCATTTATCTTTGCAACGACAAAGACCGTAGGGGCGTAATATATTACGCCCTAAATGCAAAACATAATACATTACGCCCCTACGTTGTAAATTTAATTTAATTTATGCGCCGT
>Ga0099364_10008749_pt1 | contig 14186 bp, 11 predicted proteins | sample TergutTh196P3_FD_73070 | JGI IMG/M metagenome (GOLD analysis project Ga0099364, IMG submission 73070) | Microcerotermes parvus P3 segment gut microbial communities from Pointe-Noire, Republic of the Congo - Th196 P3 | ecosystem: Host-associated > Arthropoda: Insects > Digestive system > Gut ... | reverse complement strand
TCCAAACCCCGGCGGAAATCGAAGCGCACCGCGATTTGCAACTGACCGCCGAAGAACGTTACCGTTTCGCCGTGTGGATGGACACCTACGCCCATGTCATCGGCTCGTTCAGCCCGGAACAGGACCAGGAGTTAATCGACTTCCGCCATCAGGTCAGCCATCTGCTGGACACGGAACGATAGCCGCCGGTCTTCGTGCGGCAAAAGGCAGGGCGGCCACTGTGCCACCAGCGCAATCCTCCGTGACCGCCGCTTGGATTGCCTGCGAACTTTTCCGGCGAAATTCTCTCAGTTAACTAAAATCATCGGCTTTTTCATGACAATTTTGCATGAACTGTCTTCTTGAGGGAAGAATAGGGTTGATCAAACGGTCTTTTGGAATAACAATATTGTACAGTCTGATGCATTTTTTGAATGAGCGTCTCCCTGTACATCGAAAGGTTTCTCATGTCAACACGATTATTTTTGCCGGGCAGTTTCTTGACAGCCATTCTGCTGCTTTTCAGCGGATATGCGACTGCAATCACAGCACAGGATGGGGAAAGCCCGTTTGACAGCCGTTGGGAAGATGTGGCGGAGGAATCGGACGCCTGGGATGAGGATAACGACGGACACGATGAAGATGAGGATGGCTGGCATCTCTACGGTGATTTTCCAGATGATTTGCAATACGAGTATCCGCCGGCATGGAATTTTCCGATGAATCGCCGGGCTCAGGTTCAGGCGGAAGAACGGGTCAGGGCTTTGAAACGGTTTTCGCTCGAATTGTACCGGGAGTTGATTACCGGTGAGGACATGAAAAACCAAAACGTTGTCTGTTCACCGTGGAGCGCGGCCATGATCCTGACCATGCTGCACGACGGGGCGGCAGGTGAAACGGCAAAGGAAATCCGAAAAGCCCTGCACTTTCAGGACAACTCGAAGTTCTTTGAAAAATACCTGCACATGACGGCGTTCAATGCCCGCGCCGAATCAACGGCCCGCAGTTTGAGTCACAGGACAGAGCAAGCCCCACTGGTTTTGGAGTCGGCCTCCTCGTTTTGGTCGCAGGAAGACTGTGATTTCCATGAGAGCTATCGCGATCTGCTGGGGCGTCGATTCCTCGCAGAGATTTTCGATGCGGATTTTCAGGGCGGCGATCCTTCCGAAGTTGCCCGGACAATCAACGATTGGTGTTCCGAAAATACCAGGGGGACCATTCAAAATGTCATTTCGGAGGCGGACATTTCTCCGGAACTTCGCATGATGGTTCTGAACGCCGTCTATTTCAAGGCACGATGGGAATCGGTTTTCTACAAACGCGCAACAAAGCCGGAATGGTTTCGCCATGCCGACGACACCATCAGCAGAACGGCGATGATGAACTGTCAGCAAGACGTTTGGTATTGCGAAGACAGAGGTTTCAAGGCACTCAAAAAATCGTATCGCGGAAATACCCATCTTCTGATTCTCCTTCCGGAAGATGCGGATGGTTTGTCCCAACTGGAGGAAAAATTGACGCCGCAGTTGCTACGACGAATCGACAACAAGCTCAAAGTTCAGGAGGTGAAAATCAAACTGCCGCGTTTTTCTTTTCAAGACGAAACTGATCTGATTCCCGCCATGACGCAACTGGGAGTCAGTCGTGCTTTTGGGACAGACGAGGCGCATTTCTCGAAAATGACCGATGAACCGGGGTTCTTTATTAACCTCTTTCGCCAACAGGCTCAGATCAAGGTCGATGAAGAAGGCACAGTTGCCTCTGCCGTGACGGGAGTCGGAGGCTACGGTCACGGCGAGCCGCCCGAACCCAAGAGGTTTTACGCGGATCACCCGTTCCTGTTTTTGATCCGCGAGAATACGGACAACGGCATTCTTTTCATGGGTCGCGTTCATCACCCGGAGAGAGTCGAAGATGAAGCCGCTTTCACCGCTGCCCAAGAAGAGGAGCCGCCTGCCCGCCGTAGTCCGTATGGCGGATATGGTGGATATGGTGGCGGCAGAGATTGAACCTTCCGCCTGGCACATAAGACAAAAAAACCGCAATCTCACGATTGCGGTTTTGCTTGTTGCATTTACGGTTCAATGAGAAGAATAGGGAATATCTGTCAAAATTTTCCGAACTCGCTGTCGTCGAGTTTGAAATCATAATTCGGCTCACCCTCTTTCGGCAATACGGCCGTTGCGGTTCCGCCACCCCAGGGTTCCCCGGATGTCTGGCTGTGTTGAGTTGCCGTTTTTTTCAGGGTTGCCCGATTGCCCGAATCAGCCGGTATTTCGTAACTCGCCAATGATTTGCTTTCTTTTCGCGTGTAACCCGTCGTATTTGCCAATGATTGGGTGCTGCGCAATTTGAAGCGTTCCACGACCTGTTGCAACTTGCCGACGTGACTGTTCATTTCACTCGACACGCTGGCGGTTTCCTCCGCACTGGCCGAATTTTGTTGAGTGACCGCATCAATCTGCTGTAATGCCTGGGTGACCTGCGACACGCCTTGCGCCTGTTCGTTGCTGGCGGTTGCAATTTCGTGAATCAGGTTGGTCGTACTCGCAACATGGGTCACAATCTGGTCGAGCATTTGAGCCGTTTTTTCCGCAATCTCCGCACCATCCTTGATCTGGCGGTTGTTGTTTTCAATCATTTGCGTCGTTTCTCCGGCGGCTTTCGCACAACGGGCGGCCAGATTACGCACCTCTTCGGCCACAACAGCGAACCCCTTGCCATGCACACCTGCACGGGCCGCTTCGACCGCCGCGTTGAGTGCCAGCAGGTTCGTCTGAAACGCGATGTCGTCGATGACCTTGACCACTTTTTGCACATCCTGCGAATTTTTCGTGATCTGTTCCATCGAGTGAATCATCTGCTTCATCATGGTCTGGCCGTTGTTCGCCGCGTTGCTTGCGTCCTTGGCCAAATGGCTGGCTTCCGCTGCATTCTGGGCGTTTTGATGCGTTTGGGAACCCATTTCGGTCATCGACGAGGTGATTTCCTCAAGGCTGGCCGCCGATTCGGTGGCACCTTGTGAAAGGCTTTCGCTTGCCGAATTCACCTGGGATGCCCCGGCGGATACCTGCTGGACGGAACCATGCACCTGTTGCAGAACTTCATTGACCTGGTCGAACATCGCCGCAAGGTTCTTGTTCATTTCGTCCTTCCCGCCCTTGATACGGACCTTGTGCGTCCAATCGCCCCGAGCAGCCGCTTGTCCCACTTCGGTTACGGAATGAAGATCGGCGATAATCGACTTGGCCTGGTTGGCCAGTTCCCCAATTTCATCTGACCGCCTCAAGAACGACTCGTCAATCGCCACGTTGAGGTCGCCTTCCCCGGTGATTTTGCGGAAGAGACCGACAATCCCCGTGATTCCGCCGGACACGGATTTTGTCAACAACCAACTTACGGTAACAGCTATGAGAATCGCCGCTGCGGCAACAAGATAACCAGCGGTTTTGGACGCGGCGATGATGCTGTGTTGATGTTGTCCTTCAGACTCAATCGTATTGGTGATATTCACAAGTAACTCATTGGACTTGTCAATGGAATCCATAATTCTTGCGCGAAGCGGGTCTTGTTGTTTGCGAAGTTCCTTGATGCTTTCGATGTAATTCAGTGCGGCTTTTCCCCAGGTGTCACATGTCTCGATGACTTCGCCAAACTTGGTTGAAATCTCTCCCGTCGGCAGGAGCGGCTGGATTTCCATAAGCCCTTCTGCCAGTTTTTTCAAATTCTCATCAGTCAATTGTTCATACCACTCCCGGTCTGAGTCCCGGGTGGAATAGACAAAGCTGTCGCGGGTCGACAAAACATGACCGACCATGACAACACAGTCCATGAGTGATTTTTCCAGTTCCACTTTGGTGATTTCGACCATCTGTTCACCCTGGTCGTTACTTGCGGCCGTTTTTTTGATCATTTCATGCACGGCGTCACAGGTTTTCTGAAGTCCTCTTGCCACCTTGTCTGAAATGGCATTGCAATCGGCACGAAGTCCGGCAATCTCCGCTTCCTGCTTCACGTAATCGTTTTTCCGGGCTGCCACGTCGTCCAGAATGCCCTGGATTTCAGTGGCCAGTTCCCTGTTTTTATCAATAAAGGTGTTGTCATGGATTTTTTGCATAATCGATATGTTTTGCCGCAGCCTGGTATCGAAATCCACCATCAACTGGGGATCAGATTCCGTCAAATAGACAAGAAACATTTGCCGCATTTCGTTGGCACCATCGATGGCTTCATTGGTCTGAATGGATCTTTCAAATAATGCCAGCACATCGCTCGTCGATTTCGTAAGAATCGAGTAGCTGTAGGCCGTCACAATGGTCATTGCCAACAACAACATGATGACGATCCCGAAGCTCAGTGTCAGTTTTTTTCCGATTCGCAATTTGTTCAACATTTTTTTCCTTTCTTAAGCACACAATTCTTCTCAAACGGGGAAAACATCAATGCTCCGAAACTCAGTCGCGCAAATGCAACGACAGGATGTTAATTCTACAGCGCGATGTTACTGGTAAGACGGCCACGCCGTGACCACCCTACTCTTCGTTGCGCTTGTTAAAAGGTTAGGTCAGAAGACAGGAACATGGTGTTGGTTGCCCAAAAAATAATGAAAACCATGTCTAGCCGGTCGCGAAAAGGCTGCGTGTTGTTATGATTGTGTCGATTTTACAGAAAAAGATGAATGAACGCCTGCTTTCGTGACAAGAACACGAATGTCGCAGACATTCGTGCCGGTGGGACCGGTTGTCACCAGGGCATCGAATTGTTCAAAAAAATGATAAGCATCGTTACGTTTCAGATAATCGTATGGGTCAATACCAGACCGGGCAATATGGTGCAGAATGGAACCATCGAAAAACGCTCCTGCCGCGTCGGTCGGACCGTCTTCGCCATCGGTTCCGCCGGAGAGAAACGCAAACGGACAGGCATCCGGGTTGCCACGAACGGTGTCAAGCCATGTTTCATCGGAAAACAGGCGGCAAATCACGGACAGAACAAGTTGCTGATTGCGTCCGCCCAGCCCGCGTTGACTTTCCGGCACCAGTTTGACCGTCGGCTCACCCCCGCTGATGAGGCAGTCGGAAAGCGTGTTGGAATCGCCCGCCTTTCGGATCACATCGACGAAATGTTCCGCAAGCGTCTCGACATCACCTTCCGATTGCGTTGCACACAGCATCACAGGCGAATAACCGCGATGAACCGCTTCCATGCCTGCTGCGTCAACAGCCGTTGCGTTGTTGCCGATGACGTAATTTCGGGCTTCCGACTTCGGGATTCGGGATTCGGGATTGACATTCGGATTTTTTTCCCATCCCCTGAAGCCTGAAGCCTGAAGCCCGAAGCCTTCCTGGTCAAAGCCGTATTTTTCAAGCACCTTGATTGCGTCAAGAGCCGTCGTGGTGTTATCAACCGTCGGCCCGGATGCGATGACGTCGAGCGGGTCGCCAAGCACGTCGGAAAGAATCAGGCCGACCAGCGTTGTACCACGACAATGGCGTTTCAACCTACCACCCTTGACGCCGCTGAGCTGCTTGCGGACGGTGTTGATTTCGTTGATCGTCGCACCGGATGCGGAAAGGAATCGCGTGACGGCGAGTTTTTGTTCGAGCGTCACCCCCGGCTCAGGCAAGGGCATCAGAGCCGAACCGCCGCCCGAGATGAGGCAAAGTACAAGATGTTGCGAAAGCGGGACGCCCTGACGATCCAACGCGCGATTCGTCTCCTCGATCAACGTGAGCATCTGCCGCGTTCCGAACACACCCGCTTCGGTCGGCTCATTGACCCCGGCGGGACGGGCAACGTGTTGCCGAATGACGCGCAATGGCACTTCGCAACTTTCGGGAATATTGACCCAACCGGCGACCATTCCCGCGTCGATTTGTTCGGCCAAGACCTGTTCGACGACTGACGCCATATTCGCAGTTGCCTTACCCGCCCCGATGACTGTGATGCGTTGAATGCCGGCAAGCGGGTACGCCGCTTCGCCAATAACAAGCCGATCCTTTTCAACCCGAAGATGCTCACCGACCAAACGCCGGACATCCACCCCGTCAACCCCCGCCCGCCAGATCGTAAGCATATCGTTTCGTAAATTCCGCGTCATGGATGCCTTCCGTGCCAGGGGCTCATGTCAAAACCAGATGTTCGATCATCAGAGCCGCGACGGTCACGGAACGGTCATTCCGTTCGATGACTCTCGCGGCTCTGATTGAAATGTTCACGTTATTTTTGCGCGACTACAGAACATCGATGTATGTCTGCATTGGTAACCGTGAACGGTTACAGCTTGGCAATTTCGGCGGCGTTTTTATGAATCCGCCGGGTAGCCTCGGCAATGATGTCCATATTGCTGCGCGGGCCGATCATCATGGTCTGGGAAAGCCAAAGAGCTTCCGAACAAAGTCGGTTCATTGATGGAAATGTTCCAACGCGTTCGACATAGTCGTCCATGGCCTTCCTGGAATAGACGCGCGACGCCGCCCGTCCTTCGTAGGTTTTTCGGACGTAATCCGCCCAATCCATGGCACTGTATCCGCCTCCGGTTCAGTCCGACTTTTTCAGTCCGGCGATTCGTGCCGTCAGTTCCACCACGGGGGCCGAGTTCGCGGCCAGGCGTTCCAGTTCGCCACGTCGGCAACGGAAATTCCGATACCAAAGATGCGAGTTGCCAGGCTCATAACCTCCTTCGTCGTAAGCGGCATCGTGCGGCAGGTAGTTGTAACAGCCGTTCGTATAGCCGAGTGCGAAACAGTCGAATGTCGTGTGCTTGGCCAGTTCGGGATTCATCCAGGAAAGCGTTTCAAACGGCGCGGTGACAAAAACGCGATGCCCCAGCACGATGGCCGCCGCTTCGATTTCAACGTAATCGCGGCCACCTTGTGCCAGTTCGTTTCGCGCCCATGCCTCCCAGTTATCACAGGCCTTGAGTGCAATGGTACTACCGGCATACGTGGTGCGTTGACTTTCAACAAAAGCGTCGATACCCGCCTCGTCGCACACATCGAGCAACACGGCCATGTCCCGTGTGCGAATCGCAAAGTACGGTTCAATCGGCTTTGCTGTTTTGAGTTGTTCGGCAACGGATTGCGTGATCGTCTGCCCGACTTCCCGCATTTCCTCGTCGGACATGTTCCTTTTCACGGGGTTGATGTTGCCGCAGGCACCTTGCAGAACAAACGGTTCCGTTTCCGGCGAAAAGATTTCATGCACTGCATCGGCCACCGCACCCGGCCACTCGGCGGCGATGTCCCCACTCATGTAGCAGACCGGGTGCATTGTGTAGCCGATCAATACTGCCTTGAACGTCCCGTCCCCGCGTTGGAATCCGACGGCGGGGACGCGTTTTTCCGTGTGCTTCGTCGCCTTGCCCCGACGATCAATGGAAAGATCGACATCGCCGGTTGCCTCGACCATCCGGCACGGTTCGGCGGATTGCCTGGCATTCCGTGCCGCTTTAAGCAGACCCGGCACAAGAATCGTTTCGACGTACTCATCGGAATACTCACCTGTGGTGCTGAGTCGGGAAGCGACCGGGGCACTGTGTGTATGCGTTGCCGCAACGACAATGCGCCAGGGTTCGATCGACAGTTGCCGCGACAGTTCGGTTTTGATCCTGGCGACGATTTCCTGCGAATAACCGAGTGAATCGGCAACCAGCCAAAGCATGGTTTCGCCGTCTTTCGCAAGGTAAAGTGCTCGTGCGAACAGATGCGTCCGCACGTTGGTTGAGGGTTGCACCCGGGCTGCAAATCCAGCCATTTCCGGCCCCGGCTCACAGGTGATGTCAACCGAAGCCGCCCCGACGGTCATCGTCTCCGGGGCACCTTTTTCTCCATCGGCATAAAGGGCTGGCACGGAACAGAACAGGAATGCCACAGTCGCAAGCAGACTCGCGCATCCCGCAATCATTCGATAAGAGGTTGTCATCATTGATCGTAACTCCTTAAAAAACAGGTTGATTTTCAGATAAGACTCCGGGTAAAGGAATACGATGCTCCACCGGGAAGCCGATGGTCGCTTTGCGGCGGTCACGACGTGACCGCCTTCCTGATTGGGTTGATGAAAACAAAAAAAGCGAAACAGTTACAGCTTGGCGATTTCGGCGGCGTTTTTATGAATCCGCCGGGCAGCCTCGGCAATGATGTCCATGTTGCTGCGCGGACCGATCATCATCTGCTGGAAGAGCCAAAGTGCTTGTGTGTAAAGACGGTGAAACATGGGGAGCGTTCCCACGCGTTCGGCATAGTCGTCCATGGTCTTTTTTGAGTAAACCCGCGAGCCGGCACGACAGGCGAAAATCTTGCGGATGTATTCCACCCAATTGATGTAGCCGTAGCCGCCTCCGGTTCCGATTCCTTCCGCACCCATCGCTCTGGCAAATTGATGCTTGTTCAACCCGAATTCCTCCTCGACAATGCGGTACATGTAAAGGTGCCATGCGCCTTGTGTCGCGTTCGGGTAAAACTTTGCCGGATAGATACCCGGAATTTCGGAAAGGAGTTGGTTCAGATAAATCCCGTTTTCCTGACGTTGTTGGGCATATTCCTCGATCAGCTTGATCTGCGAACAAAGCACGGCCCCTTGAAATTCCGTCATGCGGAAATTGCTGCCGCGGCAATCGTCAAAATCGAAATCACGGGTGTAGGAACCTTTGGTGGCGTTGACGTGATGCGACATGTAAACCTTTTGGGCAAACACTTCATCATCGGTCAGGACGGCGCCGCCCTCGCCGCAATTCAGATTTTTCGACACCTGGAAGCTGAAACACCCCGCCAACCCGACCGTACCGAGGTACTTGTCGCGCCATTTGCCCAGATGCCCCTGGCAGGCGTCTTCGATGACCGGAATATTCCGGCGTTTGCCGATGGCCATAATCCCGTCCATATCCGCAGGGTAGCCTCCGATATGCACCGGAAGCAGGCAGATCGTATTGTCCGTGCAGAGGGTATCCATCTTTTTCGGGTCAATCTGAAAGCTCTCCAAATCGACGTCTGCCGGAACGGGAAGAGCATAGTGCGACAAAATGCTGTTGAAGGTCGCAATGAACGTGTAAGGAGACGTAATGACCTCGTCGCCCGGCCCGGCTCCCAAAGCTCCAAGCGAAGCAACAAGAGCGGTTGTGCCGCCGTTTGTCGCGACACAATGTTTGGCACCGCACATCTCCGCATATTCCTGTTCAAATCGCTCGACGTAGAAATCGCCGGACAACCGACACCACCGTCCTGAACTAACAACGTCAGTCAGGTATTCGACCTCTGTGCCTTCGAGAACCGGCCAGCCGGAAAAATTTGCGCGGCTGACCGGTGTACCGCCGAGGATCGCCGCTTTGCCGTCACTCTGCCCGGAAGCCACCAGAACGGTCGGAGCATAAGCGGTCATGGCCGCCATAAGTCCGAGTTTGCCGGTTTGGTTCATGAATTCCCGTCGTGAAAAAATACTGTTTTGGTTCATCATTGTGTTCTCCTGAAAAAATCATCTTGCTCAACCGCCTGGTCATTTCGCTTTGTCAAAAAATGACACGAAATTCCACGCAGGCGCACCGAATTCCAGAATACAATCCAGAACAACCTGTGTCAAGTGTCAGACTTTTGTGGGCAAGTGGTCTGCCGATCAACACGATTGCGGCCAGGTCGTAACCACCCTGCCTTTCCCTCTCACAATGGGCGGTCCGGCAATTGTTGGATTTCCTCTATCTCTTCAGGCGTCAGTTCGCGGTATTTGATGTCGCGGAGGTGTCCCTCGGTGTTCCAGGTGGAAATGCCCAGAGGCTGGAAAAACGTGACTTCCAATCGGGTTGAAACCCGCTTGTCCTTCAGCGCAAGGTCGGCTTTCGGTTTTTCAACTTCCTCTCGTCCTGCGGCTGCGGCTTTGGGATCGTCTTTGTCGGCCTCAATGATTTTGCCGTCCTCGTCAACCGGGTAACACCAAACCGTGATGCGGTCATCGCTGACACGCACACGGAACTGGTACCACTGCTTGTCCTTGAACTCGTAAAAGGCGGATGTCTCGTTTTCCGACGCGTCATAGCCGTTGATCGACGACAGACCGATCACACTGCCGCTCCAGCCGCCGGCGACGAAACTGCAATGCGATTCCTTGACAGGAAACGTGATCGTCCCGAAAAAGTCGTAGCCCTTGACCCGTTTGGCCTGGTACATGATTTCGTAGTTCGACTTCGGGAACGGTTTGTCGTATTTGACGCCCGATGCGAGGTCATCGCGTCCGACGATGATACAACCGTCTTTGATTTCGGCTTTTTTGTCCGCTTCGATCCTGGAAACCGACCAGCCGTCGAGCGTCTTGCCATCGAACAACGGCGTCCATTTTTGCTCGTCTTTCGACGTGTCGCCGGCCTTTGTCCGCACTTGAGGTATAAGAAGTAACAGGGCAAGCAATGCCAGAATGACGACGCAGGCCCGACCGGATGGCATGATGGAGTGAGTCATGGGTTTCCTCTCATAAAAAGATCGTGTTTTTGTGCTGCAAAACTCAAACGGTGACAAACAGCACCTCTTCCAATGATACCGAAATGTCACGCCGAATGCAACAGGGCGATTCTCTCTGCACGGTCGATATGGAGAAAGTGGCTTAACCGGGATTTTGCGCAAGAACTACGACAATCGGGAACGCAGAGAGGTCACGAAGTGGCCGAACGAAGTGACCGGAAATGGCGGTTTCCACTCAAAAAACCGGTCACTCCGCTGCGCTCCGTTCAGCTGCTGTTGAGATAAAGACACACTCTAATGCTTGAAATGCCTTCGCCCGGTAAAGACCATCGCGATGTCATATTTGTTGCACGCTTCAATGACGGCCTCGTCGTTGCGCGAACCGCCGGGTTGGATGACTGCCTTGACGCCGTGTTGCGCAATCGCTTCAATCGAGTCGGGGAAGGGGAAAAAGGCGTCCGAGGCCAGCACCGAACCGGCGATACGGTCGCCCGCTTTTTTGATGGCGATTTCGACGGAATCGACGCGGCTCATCTGACCTGCGCCCGCACCGAGCAACATACCGTCTTTGGCCAACGTGATGGCGTTGGATTTGACATGCCGCACGATTTCCCACGCAAAGCGAAGGTCGGCCATCTGCGAGTCGGAGGGTTTGGCGTTGGTCACCACCTGCCACTGGTCTTCCGGGTCGTTTTCAACGTCAGCGTCCTGCAATAACGCCCCGCCTTCAAGAAAGTGTTGTGTGTAGAGCGCAGAGTGGAGAGTGTTTTTACTCTGAACTCTGAACCTTGAACTCTGAACTTCCAGCGAACCGCATTGCAAAAGCCGCACATTGGCGTGCCATTTCGGTTTCGTTTTGAGGATTTCGAGAGCCTGCGGGTCGAATTCCGGCGCGACGATGGCCTCAACAAACAGTCCCGGTTGCGAGAGCAGTTCAGCGGTTGCCACATCGACATTGCGGTTGAATCCGAGGACCGACCCGAAGGCACTGAGCGGGTCGCCGGCCATGGCGTTTTGCGTTGCCTCGCAAATCGTGTCGGCGATGGCGGCACCACAGGGGTTGTTGTGCTTGATAACCGAAACGGCGGGCCGGTCAAAACGGCGCACAATGGCCAGTGCCGCATCGAGGGCAAGGATGTTGTTATACGACAGTTCCTTGCCGTTCAACTGTCGGGCGGAAACCACATTGGCCGAACGCGATTTTTTGTCAACGTACAAAGCGGCTTTTTGGTGCGGGTTTTCGCCGTAGCGCAAAACGGCTTCTCTGCGGTACGTTGCATTGAAGGTTTCCGGGAACTCGCCGTCGGTGGAGCGTTCGATGAAAAACCGGGAAATCGCGGTATCATACGACGCCGTGTGCGTGAATGCGTCTTTCGCCAGCGAGCGTCGCATTGGCAACGTTGTTGCCCCGGTTGCCTGAATCTGTTCGAGGACAACCGGGTATTGTTCCGAATGCGTCACGATAGTCACAAACTTGTGGTTTTTCGCCGCCGCACGCACCATGGTTGGGCCGCCGATGTCGATTTGCTCAATGGCTTCCTCATCGGTTACGTTTTCTTTGGCGACAGTGGCCTCAAAAGGGTACAGGTTGACCACAACCAGCTCGAACGACAAAATGCCGTGTTCGACCATGGACTGAACATCACTTTGGTTATCGTGCCGGAAAAGAATCCCGCCATGCACTTTGGGATGCAGTGTTTTGAGCCGGCCATCCATCATTTCGGGAAAGCCGGTGTAATCGGAAATGTCCCGTACCGGGATGCCTTCGTTTTCGAGGTGTTTTCGCGTCCCGCCGGTGCTGTAAAGATCAACTCCTGCGGCCACAAGCCCTTTGGCAAACGAAGCTAACCCCATTTTGTCACTGACGCTCATCAAAGCACGACGAATTCGCGGCGATTCCATAATTCCCTTTCCCGGATGTTTGAAATATCAAGCCAAAAACAAAATTTCCCTCCTTTTAATTATAGAGTGATTCGCAAATCAATAAATAGGGATAAGGACGGGTGCAACCTTGAACTTACGTAATCCGGGCAAGTGGGGAGAGAATTGGTCTTGAAAAAAGATTCCATTTTTGGGATTGTAACGTTAGTTTCCACAACAAGTGACAACCCCAAAAAAGGAGTCAGTGCCATGAAGGCGAACGTCATGAGCGAGCAGGAAACGCAGAAAGTCAAGCTCATTTTGGATTGGAAAGCTGGAAACAACGGCGGCCAAACTTTCCTACCGCTGGATGTTGCCTGGGAAATGCAAGGTGAGTTTGCGACGCGGGAAGTTCACGAGTGCGCGCTTGACATGAGCGCGTTGATGTCGCCTTAGGAAGGGACGAGGAACCAGGGGTGAGTCTCCTTTGGAGTCTCGTCCCTCACCCCTCATCTCTTGGAAGAAAATCGCCGGCTGAAAGCACTTCGCGAACAAAACGCCGCGCCGTTGCCCGGCTTCGCCCTGATGGTGTTCGAGCCGGTCTGGAATCTCATCACGCACACGATTCTTTGTCGCAACGGCCACCGGCGAAGTTTGGGAACCGTCGGGTGAGTGGAATGCAGAGTGCAGAGATGAAATCACTTTGCGTTTTGAGCTTTGCACTTTGAACGTGGCCTGGATGCGGTTTTGTCGAATGCGGATTGGAAAATTTTTCATGACATGACACCGAAGGAGTTGGCGATGGCGTTGCGCGTCCTGGCCATGCTGGTCCCGATGCGCAAATACACGAAGCGTCGCCGCACCCACGACCACCCACGACGCCAAGAAAACCAACAAAACGCCAACACCACGCCTCCACCGCAAAACTCCTCAAAAAACATGACAACGACGATTGACTTTTAACTCCAAACGACTGGGGTTACGTCGAATCGCTCAAAGAGGAAATCCGCGAGTTTCTTCGCGAACAATGTGCTCTCGAACTCTCGATGGAAAAGACAAAAGTCACACACGTCCGTGACGGTTTTGAATTCCTGGGCTTCAAACTGGAGCTGGGAATCGGACAGAAAGGGAAATTAGTGCCAAAAGTCAAGATCGGCCAAAAGGCCATCTCTAATAATCGCCGGGATGAGCCAGCTTGACGAGTTGCGGAAACAGACTGCGTTCCTGGGCGTGACCGTCGCGGCAAAGAATCGTGTGCGTGATAAGATTCCAAGGCGGCTCGAACACCACCAATGCGAAGTCGGGCAACGGCGCGGCGTTTTGTTCGCGAAGAACTTTCAGTCGGCGATCGGTGGCGGCGATTTTGTTGCCATCCACGATACGGAGCCGATAGCCGGGGATGAGTTCCGGTTCCGGCGGCTTGATTTCGCGGAGGACTTGAATCATGGTTTCGGCGGTCTTGGACAGCAGGGCTTCGGAAACGGGAATTTCGATGCAGGCGATTTTGTCATACACCGCATCGACGGTGAACGGCAGTTTCTCATGCCAGGCTTTGTACGCGGCATGAACGCTCGGACGGATTTTGCACGCGACGAGTAGCATGAGTTCGACGAGGAAGGAAAAAAGAATGGTGCGTTGACGTTGTGTTCGAACATGATGTTGAAAAATGTCGTCCAATTTTGCCGGGCTGAGGATATTTTCGAGCATACCCCGGGCCATGACGGTCACGGGAGCATTTTTGGCGACGCGATTGAGCAATTCATCCTGAAACATGGGACTCCTCCGTGGAAAACGACGATCTCTGCGTAAAACAGCGAAACAAAGGTGGACCATAAATTCAATATTCAAGCAATACCAAAAAATAAACCTTACTGTAACAGTTGGGATTTAACTCCAAACGACTGC
>Ga0099364_10008748_pt1 | contig 14186 bp, 9 predicted proteins | sample TergutTh196P3_FD_73070 | JGI IMG/M metagenome (GOLD analysis project Ga0099364, IMG submission 73070) | Microcerotermes parvus P3 segment gut microbial communities from Pointe-Noire, Republic of the Congo - Th196 P3 | ecosystem: Host-associated > Arthropoda: Insects > Digestive system > Gut ... | reverse complement strand
CGCCTCTTAAACGGTTTACGCCGCGAATTTTTATTACATTAGTACCGGCGCCGCGTATATCAGCGCCCATTGAGTTCAAAAAGTTAGCTAAATCGACAATATGGGGTTCTCTCGCTGCATTCTCGATGAAAGTATTACCTTCGGCAAGCGTGGCGCCAAGCATAAGATTTATTGTAGCGCCGACTGATACAACGTCAAGGTATATTGTCGAGCCGCGCAAACGCCCGCCTGTATCGGCGGAAACGATGCCGCTTTTAACGGTGATGTCCGCGCCCAATGCTTCAAATCCCTTAATATGCTGGTCAATGGGCCTGACGCCGCCGAAATTGCAACCGCCGGGCATGGCGACGTCAGCGCTGCCGAACCGGCCTAGAAGCGCGCCAATGAGGTAGTATGACGCTCTTATGCGCCGCATCGTGTCAAACGTAGCCCGGGACGTTCCGATGCAAGTGCAGTCAATATCAATCGTCCTCTTGTTGACGACCCGGATATCGGCGCCCATTTGCTTCAGTATGTTCAAGAGCGTTGAGACGTCTGAAATCTGCGGCAGGTTCTCGATCCTGCAAATTCCATCCACCATCAGTGCGGCCGGTATGATCGCAACAGCAGCATTTTTTGCGCCGCTAATCTCAACTTCACCATGAAGCGCGTTGCCGCCGTTAATAATATACTTAGTCACAGACTAACTCCTCCAATTCAGCGAAGTCCTGCCAGCCTTAAAAGATCCGGCACCTTGCTTTCCCAACCAAGCGCCATGATATGCACGCCTTGGCAGTAGTTAACACATTCTTTAATTATCCGTGCGGTAATTTCAACGCCTGTAATGCCTGCTTTTGTCTTTTCCTTATCCGCTTTAAGTTCCTCAATAATCTCGGGAGGAACGCTGATGCCGGCGATGTTATTGTTCATAAAATTCGCCATACCCGCATTTTTAGGTATTATAACGCCAAGCATTACCGGGACGCCGAACTGCTTGGCTTTTTCCATGAATTCAATAAACTTTTCAGGCTCGTAAACCGCTTGCGTCTGGAAATACTCCGCTCCGGCTTCGATTTTTCGCTCCATCTTCGCGAGCTGTACATCTACAGAGTCACTGCACGGAGAAACGACCGCACCTTTGGCAAACTTGGGAGGTTCCCCGTCGATCACATTCCCGCCGAGATCGACGCCTTGCTCTATCTGCTTTACTGCGTGGATGAGCGACACGGAGTCGAGGTCAAAAACCGGTTTTGCCTGCGGGGTGTCGCCCAGTGTCGTGTGATCGCCGGTGAGCAGCAGCAAATTCTCGATGCCGAAATAAGCCGCGCTGAGCAAATCCGACTGCAGGGCTATTCTATTGCGATCCCGGCAGGTGATTTGGTATATCGAGTTAAAGCCTTTATCTTTCAGAGCTTTGCATGTTGCCAAAGAACCAATTCGCATAACTGATGACTGGCAATCCGTCACATTTATCGCTGTGATATCCCGCAGAAACTCGTCTGCTTCGTGCAACAGGTGGTCAAGATGGAATCCTTTTGGCGGACCGACCTCTGTCGTAAGCACAAACTCGCCGCGATCAAACAGTTCTGTTATTCTCATACGGTCTCTCCTGACTTGAAAAATGTTATTTATCAAAACTTCGCATAGAAACCGGATGGCACAGCGCATCCAGTAACCCAAGCTTTTCGAGTCGTCTATAGATAAGCTCCCATCCGCAATCCATGTCCTTGTCTACTTCGCACTTGCCATTTTTTGTACCGCCGCACTGCCCGTTCACTAGACCCTTTGAGCATGAAGTGATAGGACATATACCGCCGGTGTCGTTAAGATGGCACTCACCGCACTGGGCGCAGTCATATTCCAAAGGGCTGACTCCTTGGTGGCCGGGAAGTGGGTAGGTGTCGCAAGCTGCATATACACCCTTACTTGGGAAAACCTCCGCAGCGGTCTGAACGCCGACTCCGCAGGAGAATACAAGGACAGTGTCAGCGGCGTTTACATCGTCTATGTACTTTTGCAGCTGTAACTTCAAATTATCAGGGTTGCATATATAGTCTGTGGTAACCGCCGCCAGCGTGTTGCCGTTTTCCGATATACTCTTTTGCATCTCTGCAGACTCTTTTTCGGGAAAATACACTTCCTTGCAGCCAACACAACTGATCATGACTGTTTTCCCGTTAACAAGGGAGAGAATATCGTCCATCGGTTTAAGGTCGGTAATCAACATATTGCTACTTCCTCTCCATTTCAGTTATGGCCTTTTTCCCAATTTTTATCGCATCTCTGATTGGTATTTTAGAAGAACAAATATAATCGCAGCAACCGCATTCCATGCAGTCCTTAACGGCTTTGTCCCTCATGCCTTCCCAGTTTTGTGTTCCGGCGTATTGCGAGTAGTACAGTGGGAGCAGTTCCATTGGGCATACGTCCACGCAACGGCCGCATCTTATGCACGGCTCAGGATCAAAGAGAACCGGTTCTGTGGCTATAACTCCATTTGTGGCCTTGATGACAGGTACATTGAGATCTTCGATCTCGACGCCCATCATAGGGCCGCCTAATTTAACGGTAACGTCGTCATCCGAAAAGCCGCCGCAGTGGTCAATGAGACTTTTCACGGAAGTGCCGATTTTTACTATATAGTTGCCTGGTTTTTTAATCTTTTCCCCTGTTACGGTCACGACACGCTCAATGAGTGGTAAACCCTTTTGAATCGCATCTGAGATGGCTTTAGCCGTGCTGACGTTACTGACGATAACACCGACGTCAAGAGGCAAAGCGCCGCTTGGAACCTGCCGGCCAAGCGTGCGCTTTATGAGCATTTTCTCCGCGCCTTGCGGATATTTGGTTTTTGCGGTTATGACTTCTATGTTATCATAACCGGCTGTTTTAGCTTCGAGCAGCGTGATGGCGTCGTGCTTATTATCCTCTATTGCAATGATGCCTTTTTCCGCTCCGGTAGCATTGAGCAGGACTTTGAGGCCAAAGATAATATCATCTGCGTACTCCAACATAACGCGGTGATCCGCAGTTAGCAGTGGTTCGCATTCGCAGCCATTGACCAACACTGTGTCGATTGGCTTTGGCGACTTCAGCTTGACGGATAACGGGAAGCCGGCGCCGCCCATTCCGACGATGCCTTTCTCACGCACTAGGGCGATGATATCATCGGGCGTCATGTCATCGTAGTTCTCGCACGGTATAACCGACTCGTGCAGCTCGTTCTTTCCGTCGGATTCGATTACGACGGAAAGGGCGTCTAACCCGGTGTTTGGATGACGCCTTGGCTCAACAGCCGTCACTGTGCCGCTGACGCTTGAGTGTATCGTGCTGCTGACATAACCTGCGGCTTCACCGATCTTCTGGCCTGCTTTGACCTTGTCGCCTACTTTTACTAGTACTTCAGACGGTGCGCCTGTGTGCTGCGAAAGAGGTATGACGACTGTCTGCGGTTCGGGGAAAACCACGAGCGGTAAAAACTCGCTGTATTCCTTGTTTTCGGATGGGTGGACGCCGCCGTAATACCCCTCATACCGTTTTTCCCGGATGGATTTCACATAGTCGTTAACAAGCTTGAAGCTTGCTTTTGAATAGTCACGAAGCAGTACCGGTTGGCCGGACATTACAGAAATCTTACCTTGTGTACTGAGCCTTTCAAATATCTTCTCCCAAGCGCAGTCTTTGTCTTTATCAACTTCGCACTTTCCGTTTTTTGAGCCGCCGCACTGCCCATTGACAAGGCTTTTTGCGCAGTCTACAATCGGACAGATGCCGCCGGTCAGGTTCAGGTAGCACTGGCCGCACGCATCGCAGAGACGTCTCGTCAGCGCCATGCCGTGACGGCCGCCATAGCTTATTGAGTCGCTTGCAGCGTAAGTGGGCAAGTCGGAAATATCTGCTACAGTCTGTATCCCAAGCCCGCAGGCGATGACAAAAATGTTCTCTGCGTCCGTCTGCGGCACGGCCTGCATTATTTTTGCAGTTAAGGGCTCATTACAAAGGAAATCCACAAACTCGCATCCCGCGATGGCTTTTCCTTGATTTAGGACAAGCCTTACAAACTTGCTGCACTCCGGTTCTTCGTCCAGTGAAAATTCTTTGAAACACTTGTTGCACGCTATGATATATATGTTGTCCCTGTTCTCAAGCAGCGGTGCCAGTTGGTCTTCTTGCTTTAGCCTAAATTTGGTATAGTCCTCCAAATCGCTCGGCCTCCTATCTCAGATATCGAAACGGGAGCTCGCGCTGTCCTGCGCAGTTAAGGTGGATTATAGCACAGTAAAAACCATTTGTCCAGAAAAAGATACAAAAAAGATACAATCAAAGCAATAAGCGAAACAAACAAGATACAATTCAGAAAGAAAAAAGAAAGAAGTTGATTTATTCAAACGGGTGCTATATACTATATATGGGATAGCAGCAACAATAGACACACAAGGAGTGCGAATGAAAGCGATAAATAGGGTTGATCAGTACAGCAATGAAAGCATAAGCGCGCTCAAAGGCGCGGACCGTGTAAGGAAGCGCCCGGGCGTTATCTTCGGCTCGGATGGGCTTGAAGGATGTCAGCACGCGGTTTTTGAAATACTCTCAAACGCGATAGACGAGGCGCGCGAAGGTTTCGGCAATACAATAACCATCACGCGCTTCGAGGACAACACATTTGAAGTCGAAGATTTCGGGCGCGGTTGCCCGGTCGATTGGAACAACGCCGAGGAAAGATACAACTGGGAACTCGTTTTCTGCGAACTGTATGCCGGCGCAAAATACCGCAATGACGAGGGCGAAAACTACGAGTTTTCGCTGGGCCTCAACGGGCTTGGCGCGTGTGCAACGCAGTATTCCGCAGAGTTTATGGACGTCATAGTGTACCGGGACGGAAAAAAACACGAGCTTCATTTTGAAAAAGGCGAGAACATCGGAGGCCTGAAGTCAGAAGAACACACAGGCCGCCGTACGGGCAGCATTTTCCGGTGGAAACCTGATATAGATGTTTTTACGGATATCGAGGTACCCGCCGAATACTTCTTGGATACGCTGAAGCGCCAGGCTGTCGTTAACGCAGGGGTCACATTCAGATTTAAAAACCAGATTGGCGCGAAGTTTGAGACAGCAGACTTTTTGTACAAAGACGGAATTCTAGACTATGTAACGGAAATATCCGGTGAAGACGCTTTGACGCAGCCTGTACTGATAGAAGCGGCGCGGCGCGGGCGCGACCGTGAAGACAAGCCGGAATACAAAGTGAAACTGTCTGCGGCGTTCTGCTTTTCAAACAAAGTTAATACCATCGAATACTATCACAACTCATCGTGGTTGGAGCATGGCGGCTCGCCGGAGAAGGCGGCGCGCAGCGCGTTCGTCGCGGAAATAGACGCTTATCTGCGAAAGACGGGAAAATACCAGAAAAATGAAAGCAAAATCATGTTCACTGACGTGCAGGACTGCCTAATCCTTGTAACAAACTGTTTCTCGACCCAAACATCGTATGCAAACCAGACAAAAAAGTCAATAACGAACAAATTCATTCAGGAAGCTACGACTGAGTTTCTCCGCAGCCAGTTGGAAGTCTACTTTATTGAGAATAAAGCAGAAGCCGACAGAATAGCCGAACAGGTGCTCATAAACAAGCGGAGCCGTGAAACGGCGGAAAAAGCTCGTCTGAACATCAAGAAAAAACTATCGGGCGGGATAGATATAGCGAACCGTGTTCAGAAATTTGTAGACTGCCGTACAAAGGACATATCAAGGCGTGAAATATACATAGTCGAGGGGGACAGCGCACTCGGCGCCTGCAAGCTCAGCCGTGACGCTGACTTTCAGGGCATAATACCGGTAAGGGGTAAAATCCTGAACTGCCTTAAAGCCGATTATGGCAAAATATTTGCAAATGAAATAATAACAGATATAATAAAAGTGCTCGGATGCGGAGTAGAGATACAAAGTAAACACACAAAAGATCTCAGCGAGTTTGACTTAAGCGCGTTGCGTTGGAATCGCATCATAATATGCACGGACGCCGACGTCGACGGATTTCAGATTCGCACGCTAATACTAACGATGCTCTACAGGCTTGTCCCTACGCTGATAGAGGAAGGGTATGTGTACATCGCTGAATCGCCGCTGTTTGAGATAGAATGCAAGGGCAAGACGTATTTTGCGTATTCCGAGCGTGAGAAAGCAGATATTGTCGCAGGATTTGAGGGCGCAAAGCACACAATCAGCCGTTCAAAAGGACTAGGGGAGAATGACCCCGACATGATGTGGCTTACAACGATGAACCCTGAAACGAGGCGGCTTATTAAGGTCATGCCGGTAGACGCTGAAGCTACTGCGGAGGCGTTTGAACTTCTGCTCGGAAACAACCTTACAGGACGCAAGGAGTTTATTTCCGAAAACGGGTATAAATACCTGGATTTTGCTGACGTATCGTGAACCAACAAGGAATGGGGAATCCTGATTCTGCATTACTAAACTATGCCTTGGAGAGAATATGCCAAAGAAGAAAAAAGAAGAAAACAAGACTAATAACACCAACCCAAATGTATCAGGGTTGCGGGCGGAGGTTCTTGAGCAGCCCATTACAGATACGCTTGAGCTAAACTTTATGCCCTACGCAATGAGCGTAATTATGTCCAGAGCTATACCTGAGATAGACGGGTTCAAACCATCGCACAGAAAACTCTTGTATACGATGTATAAAATGGGGCTTCTGACAGGGGCGCGGACGAAGTCGGCAAATATAGTCGGGCAGACGATGCGCCTAAACCCGCATGGTGACGGCCCGATTTATGATACGCTTGTTAGATTGACGAAAGGGCACGGTGCGCTGCTCACGCCATTTATTGATTCAAAAGGAAACTTTGGCAAAGTTTACTCACGCGACATGGCATGCGCTGCATCGCGGTATACGGAAGCCAAACTTGCGTCGATATGCGCGGAGATGTTCCGGGACATAGATGCCGACACAGTCGATTTTGTGGATAACTATGACAGTACAATGACAGAACCATCGCTGTTGCCGACCTCATTTCCGAACGTGCTGGTCAGTGCGAATACCGGGATCGCAGTTGGTATGGCGAGCAGCATTTGCGGATTCAACCTGGAAGAAGTTTGCCGCACTGCCATAGAGTATATAGCCGACCAAAACTGTGACCTCACGCAAACTCTAAAAGCTCCGGACTTTCCCACAGGCGGGGAGCTCATATATAATGCAGCTGAGCTCGAGTCCATTTACAACACAGGCCGCGGCAGCGTAAAAGTAAGGGCGCGTTGGCGCTACGTCAAGGATGGAAATCATATTGAAATTACGGAGATACCATATTCGACGACCATCGAAGCCATAATCGATAAAGTCGCGGAGCTGATAAAAGCAAATAAACTGCGCGACATTACTGACATGCGCGATGAAACCGGCATGTCCGGCCTGAAGCTTACGATCGACCTCAAGCGCGGAGTCGAACCGGATAAGCTAATGGCAAAGCTCTATAAGCAAACGCCGCTTATGGATAGCTTTTCGTGCAACTTCAACATTCTTATAGCCGGCACGACCCGCGTGATGGGCGTGCGCGAGATACTGGAAGAATGGACTTCATGGCGCGCGGGCTGCGTCAAGCGGCGTATTTATAGCGAGCTGCAAAAGAAAAAGGATAAGCTGCACCTATTGCGCGGCCTTCAAAAGATCCTCATGGATATAGATAAAGCGATTGCTATAATCCGTGCGACAGAGGAGGAAGCTGAAGTCGTCCCAAATCTAATGATTGGCTTTGGCATTGACGAACGGCAAGCGGAGTATGTCGCGGACATAAAACTTCGGAACATCAATCGCGAGTACATCATTAAGCGCACGGAGGAAACAGGCGATCTTGAGAGCGATATTGAAGACCTGGAAGACACCCTGCGCTCAGACAGGCGTATAAACGCAATAATCGTGCGGGAATTGAAGGATGTTATTAAAAAGCACAGCGCAGAGCGCAGGACGGCGATTATATATGAGGACGAAATCGCGACCTTTGACGAGGAGGAGCATGTCGAGGATTACGCAGTCAATGTATTCATGTCGCGAGAGGGGTATTTTAAAAAGATAACCCCGCTGTCGCTTCGAATGGGCGGCGAGCATAAGTACAAGGAGGCCGACGGGCCATTTCTAAGCATTGAGACCAGCAATAAAAACGAACTGCTCATCTTTACCGACAGGCAGCAGGTATATAAAGCACGGGTACGCGATTTTGAGGATACAAAAGCTTCAAGCCTCGGCACTTATCTGCCAACTGCGCTTGAGATGGACGAAGGGGAAAACGTCATATATCTGCTCGACCCGGATGGCTACTCCGGGAATATAATGTTTTTCTTTGAGAATGGCAAGTCTGCGAGGGTAGAGCTTTCAACCTACGCTACAAAAGCCAATCGCAAAAAGCTGACCGGCGCTTATTCGGATAAAAGCCCGGTTAGGGCCATACTGCCGCTTCATGATGATATAGAGCTTGCTGTATTTTCGACCGACAACCGCGTGGTCATATTCAGCTCATCGCTGCTCGCGCCTAAGACGACCCGGTCAACGCAAGGTGTGCAGGTCATGGCCATCAAGCGCAATCATGCGCTCAAAAGTGTATTGCCGCTCGATCAAACCCAGATAAAGGACCCTGCGCGATATAGGGTTAGATCTATCCCCGCAGCCGGGGCGTTACTCAAACCCGAGGACAAAGGGGAGGAACAGCTTACCCTTATTTGAAGGCGGAAGGTGTTAAATGAAAAAAACAGTTGTCTATTGTTTGATATTGACTATAGTCATTGCAAGCGCAGGCTGTACGACTATCCTGGAAGGAGATACGCTGTCTATATCTGACAGGCCGCGTGTAGCTACTTCCAATGAAAGGCCGGAGGAGGAGCAGATCGAGGTTTCCAGCTATGTGGAACTCGTAGGCGTGATGCGTGGTCTTATCACTGAGCATGAGGAGCATGGGCTGCTAGTGGTATACAGCTATGACGGGGACGTTCAGACGGATGTCAACCGCGCTATATATGTGATAATGAACGACGACCCGATGGCCGTCTACGCGGTTTCTGATATTGAGGGGACTGTTACAAGGATAGTATCATATTTTGAAGTTAACATAAGGATCGAATATAAGCGTACCAGAGAACAGGTAAGCTCGATAGTCACCGTGCCGACGACTCGCGCGCTGAGAACCGAGCTGCTGAGCATTATGAGCGAATACCGTGAAGAAGCGGTGTTTCGCATGTCGCTGCAAATCACAGAAGATGATATGCTTGAGTTCGTAAAGGAGACATACTACCAAAACCCGCGAAGCATAGTGATGCTGCCCGTCACTATAGTAGAAACGCTCACTGCGGGGGGAGACGAAAGGTTCACTGAACTCCGTTTCGCGTATATTGATCGAGAAAGCAGCGCCCTAAGGGAAATCGGAACAAGCCTTGCAGGATCTGTGCGCATGAACGCGCTGCGGGCAGAAGGGGAAAACGACGCGGAGATACTGCTCTCTCTTGTGGAAAACCTGATCGGGGCATGTAATTATGATGAAGCAACAGCGCGTACTTTTAGCGAGCACGGCGTGCAGAATATTGCTGCGACAGCTTATGGGGCAATGGTCATCGGCAATGCGGCGGGGGAAGGGTTTGCCATGGCATTTAAAGCGCTGTGCGACGAATTGGATTTGGACTGCCGCGTGGAGCTTGGATACCTAAACGGTATGGTACATGCTTGGAATATAGTTTCGCTCAACGGAGAAAACTATCACATTGATGCCGCGATGTGCGCAAAAAATGGAATAGAAACCGCTTTTTTCAAAACCGATGCGGATTTCATCAGCACTTACACATGGGACATGGAAAACTCCTTGGAGTGTAACGGCACGCTGACATATCTGGATATCGTCGGCGTAGATCCGGACGATGAAGATAACGGCGAGGACGGGGATGAAACAGACGGCGTGACAGGCGATGAGGCTGTCGATGAAGCTGGCGGCGAGGCTGACAGTGAGGCAGACGAATTATAAAATGTTACTGCGGGATGCCGGAGGTTCGTAAAACGCCGGCAATAGACAGTGAAGCAAACGGGAGGTAGTAGAATAAAATGACGGGTGACATAAATTTTTTCAGAAAAAGATTCTTCGGGGGGTTCAACAGAGAGGACGTGGCCAGCTATATCGCCAAGATGGCACGGGAACGCAACGAGCTTGCAGCAGCGGTGGAGAAAGCTGAAAGTGAAGCGAGGGTTCTTGCACGTGAGATTTTAGCGCTTCGCCTCGAAACCGAAGAAGCAATGAGGGTGATGAAAAAAGAACTTGAGCAAAAGACGTCAGTGTTTGAGACTGCCGGGAATACGTTTACAGAGTTTGAAGCAACATTCAAAGGGTTGCGTCTGACCATAGAAGCAGCTGCGACAAGCGTCTATGCGGAGTTGAAAAACGCCGGAGATTCTGTTGCGAAACTCCCTTCGGTAATTGCTCAGGCAGGGGAGCGGTTTGAGGAATTACGAGCGGCGTTTGACGAGGAAACAAGCAGCTCGGAGAAAATCGGTACAGATATGCCGCAAATGGCCGATGCAAATGCGGCTTACGAAGCAGGCATGGATTCAGCGTGGGAGGCCGGAATTGAAGCAGGCTTCAAAACCGTTGCGGAATCAGCGTATGAAGCAGGAACGGATATGGCATGGGAAGCACGGGCGGATGTGGCGCGCGAAGCATGGACAGAAGTGACGTACGAACCGGGAGCAGACTTGCCATACGATGAAGATGCCGGCGACATGTACGAAACAGGTGGATTTACGGCGCCAAGCGTGACTAAATGATTAGTTGTTGCAAAAAAAGAAATTTTTGATATAATCACTACTAATAGGAGGAGTATGCAAGTATGAAATTTACTATAACTGAGAAGAAAGTACAAATCACGGATGACCTGCGCGACTACGCTGAGAAAAAAATCGGGAAGATAGATCGGTTTTTCAAAACAGAATCGGAAGCATATATAACGTTTACCTCTGAACGGGGGCGTTACATCGCTGAAGTAACGATTAAGAATAACGGCATGTACCACCGCGTAACTGAGGTGACAAGCGATATGCAAGCGTCTATTGATTCCGCTGTCGCCGCGATTGAACGCCAAATACGCAAACACAAGACACGTCTGGAGAAAAGGCTACGTGACGGTGTGCTGGACCGAGACTACACGCCATCGGTAACACAGGAAGCCCCTGATGAGGATGAGCCGGATTTTAAGATTGTACGGACAAAAATGTTCCCGGTTAAACCTATGACTCCCGAGGAAGCCGTACTCCAGATGAATCTGCTTGAGCATGAGTTTTTTGTGTTCAAAAACCAAGATAGGGAAGACGCTTTTTCCATAGTTTACAGGCGCAAACAAGGCGACTATGGGCTGATTGAAACGACGTAATTAAAATAATATATAAGTAATTGGGAGGAAGCTATTATGGCGCTTACTAAATTTCCGCATGTGTATCAGCCGCTCCAAGTAGGTAATATGAGACTGAAAAACCGCATTCAGTACTCGCCAATCGTTACAAACCACGCAGGATACAGAACCGGGGAAGTTACACACCAGCTGCTGGAGTTCGTCAGCGCGCAGGCAAAGACCGGCGTTAGTCTTGTGACGATTGGATCGACCCCGGTAAACTTCGAGGAGGCGCGCGACTTCTACGGATGCCTGTCAGCGACGAAAGATGACGACGTCCCGGGCCTTACGCAGATGGCGGAGGAGCTACACAGATACGACTGCAAGCTGTCGGCAGAACTTATACACGGCGGGCAATGGGGCGCTTTGACATTGCCGGAAGGACGACTGGGTTGGGTACCATCAGTAGTCGAACCCTACCACGACCCCAAGAGGCTCCGCGAGATTACCCGGGCGGAGATGCTTACGGTTATCGACGATTTTGTCGACGCTTTGAAACGCTGCATGAAATCCTTTTTCGACATGGCTATGATCCACTATGCACACGGAAATCTTATGTCTGCGTTCCTGTCGACATTCTGGAACCGGCGCGGAGACCAATACGGAGGTTCGGAAAAGAACCGCTGGCGTTTCCCGCTTGAGCTTCTTGAAGCGGCTTATGATACTGTAAAAGGCAGGATGCCGCTTGAGATGCGCATTGTGGGCAATGAATATATGCCGAGCGGTACTCCCATTGATGAACGCATACGTTTTTTGAAGGAAGCGGAAAGATACATAGACATGATAGTCGTATCAGCCGGAAACCTGATGTATGGCGAAGCTTTCAGCTACAACATGCCCGGTTATTACATCAAAGAAGGCGTAAACGTCGATAGCGCGGCAGCATTCAAAGAAGCCTGCCCGAATCTCGCTGTGTCGGTCTGCGGGGGCATTGCGACGCTTGAACATGCAGAAGAGATAATCAAGACAGGCAAGGCTGACATTGTCGCAATGGCAAAAGCGCTCATGGCTGACTATGATTTTGTCAACAAAGGCGCGCGCGGTCTGGAAAAAGAAATCCGCCCCTGCATGCGTTGCATGTATTGCCTGAAAGGCGTCAATAACGGCAACCACCTCGCCGGATGTGCTGTTAATCCGCCGCTTGGGTGGGAATACCGCAAATTCAGCCCTGTACCCGCGCTAAAGAAAAAGAAAGTCATGATTGTCGGCGGCGGGCCGGGCGGAATGGCTGCGACGCAATACCTCGCAGAGCGTGGGCATGAAGTCGTATTGTATGAAAAAGCGGATAAACTGGGAGGACGCATGTTCGAATCCTCCGCGATGAGCCTAAAAGAAGGTTTCCGCAGGTATTTTGAATACACGGTACGCAAAACGAATGAGAGCGCTGCGAGAATTGAGCTCGGCAAAGAAGTATGCGCTGAGACAATTAAGGCGGAGGCGCCTGATGCGCTTATAGTAGCTATCGGCGGAAAGCCGATTGTTCCGGATATAAAAGGAATCGACGGCGCCAATGTAAAGGACGTTTCCGCAGTCGACCGCGGCGAAGCCGAAACAGGCGCTAAGGTCGTCGTCTGCGGCGCGGGCCTGTCAGGGACCGAATGCGCCCTCGCGCTTGCTATGGAAGGCAAAGACGTTACTCTCGTCGATTTGCTGCCAGCGGAAAGGTTTTATGAGGCGCTTTCGCAATTCAGCAAACCTACGCTTGCGAGGCTGCTGGCTGAGAACAACGTGAAGCTGATGCCGGAATGCACAGTAACAGAGTTTACAGCTGACGCTGTCATCGTCAAAAACGCAGAAGGGGAGAACGTAAGCTTACCGTGCGATACCGCCGTTGCAGCTTTTGGAATCGTTGTGGATGAAGAGCTTGTCGCTCAACTCAGCGAGATCGTGCCTGAGACGTACATTATCGGCGACGCGATAAAACCGGGCGTGATCGGCGACGCGATCGGCTCGGCGTTCTGGCTAACGCTGGACATATAGAGATGCTCGGAGCAGCGGGAGCCGGCAGTGGTCCGGTTCCCGCTGTTTTCTTTGAGCGGAGTTCCCGGCCTATGAGGATGTTTGTTGCAACAACAGCGGCCATGCGGAAACCGTAGAATAATGAGAGGAGCGAATTACAAACATGTCAAAAGTGGCTTTGATTCACTGTGAGAGCTATAAAGAGGCCGAAGTTAAGGCCGCGGTGGAAAGGGGGATCGACCTTTTAGGAGGCGCCGGCGAATTCGTAAAGCCCGGCGAAAAGATACTGCTCAAGCCAAACTGGATAATGGCTGTGCCTCCTGAGCGGTGCGCTACGACCCATCCCGCCGTCTTTAAGGCCGTATGCGAGATATTTTTGGCACAGGGCGCATTGCTTTCCTACGGGGACTCTCCCGGGCGCGGCACGGAAGAGGACGAAGCCCTTGAGGCAGCGAAGGCTACCGGTTTCTGGGATGTCGCAAATGCGCTTAAAGTGACGCTTGCAGATTTTTTGAACGGGCGTCAAATAAAGACGGGCAAACAGGAGTTTTTCGTTGCTAACGGAGCGCTTGACTGCGATGGGATTATAAGCCTCCCCAAGCTGAAGACGCAAGCATTTTTGAAGCTGACAGGCGCAGTAAAAAACCAGTTCGGCTGCGTCCCCGGCAGGCGGAAAGGCGCATACCATCAGCAACTTCAAAAGCCAGGTGACTTCGCGCGGATGCTCATTGACCTAAACATGTACCTCAACCCCAGGCTTTACATTATGGACGGGATAATGGCCATGGAAGGCAACGGGCCGATGAACGGAGATCCGA
>Ga0099364_10008747_pt1 | contig 14189 bp, 2 predicted proteins | sample TergutTh196P3_FD_73070 | JGI IMG/M metagenome (GOLD analysis project Ga0099364, IMG submission 73070) | Microcerotermes parvus P3 segment gut microbial communities from Pointe-Noire, Republic of the Congo - Th196 P3 | ecosystem: Host-associated > Arthropoda: Insects > Digestive system > Gut ... | reverse complement strand
TGCGGCGGCAGTGAGTCTGTTGGATAAAAACTATTAATAATTCGATATATACTTCTTGTGATAGCCGGGTTTCAGGGGCGGCTACGCACCTGACAAGTGTTGTTTGAATGGCTGTGGTTATTCAAACACGATGCTTGCTGGTATTAATTAGAATTCGAATTAAGTCTTGCAAGCATCGTCAAATGGGGACATTTGACACTTGTCAGGGATTGATCCCTGAAACCCTAGCCGGAATTTTAAAACACCTATAATAATTGTTTGATTAGTAAAAAACCTACTATATTTTTTCTCACACAAGGTATTGTTATAAAAATAACCTTATCTCCGCGATTATGACACCTGTTGTTGGCTTTGCCAGCAAACAATTTATTATTGGGTGCAACACACCTATTCAAGCCATTAGGCTTTATATGTACTCCTTCATGCTACTCACATGTAGTTTTTTTGATTACCTTATTACTTCTAATCTAAGAGCTGGTTGTGGATAAGCAGATTCATGATACATTTGAATAATACTTTCACAAAACTCTTTAGCCTTAACAGTAACTATATTTTCATTGCCATCAAAGAATAAGTAATTTACATCCAATGTGACTTTTGTTATGTAATCTTGCTCTAAGAGCGTTCCAAAAAGGCTTTGTACTTTGTTCATTCTGTCTGTCATTGATTCAATGTTTTCATAGGTTTCTGGGGCAAATAGGTCTTCAGCATAATTGTCAATAGGTGAATCGATAAGTTCAAAAAGAATACCTTTTCCCTGTTCTTTATTTTTATATTTTTCGTATACAAATTCCGAGACATTGCCACCCATTTTTGTCCCGATTTTTAAACTATTTGCAGTTTTCTCAACCTCAAATGAGAGTTCCACTTCTTTTTTTACATCTTGAAACAGAACATATATGATTCCGCATATTCCTGTACTCATGTTATACCCCTTCCAAATTAAGTTAATATCCGATTGTGAAAATCTAAAACCCTCAAAACTCCCGCATTTCAAAAATTGAGTTGTTTAATAGTTTCTCCAACCAATCCTTTTGTAGTTTCTTTTGTGACTGATGATAAGTGGATAATATTTCAGCTTTGAGAGGATAAAGAGATAAACCTGTTATAAATCACGATCAACCCCGCATTGTACCGTCAAAACATTACTTTGTTATCCACATATCACATTTTTTTGTTTTACAACTGCATATAAGTTTAAATTCAATTTCTTTACTGTAATAATGTAAGCATCATAGCGCATGTTCCCTTGTCTTTATTCAAAATATCATTCTTCTTATTTTTTCGCCATTTTCGTAAGTACCCAAATTTACTTATCTGATGGGAACAGGACCTACTTCATGCCCGATAGGCTGTCCAGCTGGATTATACTCAAAAGTATGTCTGTGTGGTTGTAAATATTCTCCTGCTTTTTTATCAAAGTGTCCATGATCATAATCATCCCTGATTTCTGGTTGACTGTGTTCACCATATTGAGTTCTTGATTTCAAATCTCCTTCTTCATTAACCTGTTCATGAACAGAACCTGGTTCTCCTCTGGGTGGGGCTTTAGATTTGCTTCTTGTAACGTCACCGCTTTCGTTTGATTTATCGATATCAGGCGAATTTGTACCACTTTTGGGTTTGCTTTGAGAATTACTTCCTGTGGATTGTGAAGCTGCGTCGGCAATCATTGCTCCTGCGGCAGCTCCTACGGCGGCAGAAATAATCGCTTCTGCTAACCATTCCAAAAAAGCATATCCCGCCGGAACTGCTATTGATGCTACCGGTCTGAATACTAGCCCGTTTCCGTTATTAGCTGAAGTGCTATTATTTAGAATAAGGGTTGTTACTGCCGGTGATGCAGGAATGATACTGCTTGTAATCTTTGTAATACTCGTATCATTTGTCTTGCTATCTGGTTTAGTTACAACGGAAACAGTTGGGCTACTTCTTGTGGGAACTAAAGGAGCTATTCCGCCAACACTTTTTGCAATTCTGTCGTACTCGTCACGCGATATTTTTCCGTCTAAATATGCGTCTCCCGCATCACGCATAACATCTGCCGGCGACTTTTTTGTTTGGTTTCCGGTTGATCCATTGCTTGAATCCGATCGGCTATCCGAACTGCTACTTGAGCTATTGCTTGGACTTGGAGTACTCCTAGTGGGGGTTAATGGAGCTATTGCGCCAACACTCTGAGCAATTCTGTCGTACTCAGCGCGTGATATTTGTCCATCCAAGTATGCGTTTCCCGCGTTTCGCATGGTATCTGCCGGTGATGCTGCATGACCAGTCGGATCGTGATATTTGAGTGGGTTGTTAAAGCAATAGGTATATAAGTTCAAGCTGAGTGGGTCACTACCATTGCCTAGGTAGGTGTCTTCCTGCATGAAACGGGCTATCTTTGCATCATAGAACCTAGCGTTTAAATTATAAAGACCACTGCTCAAATCGTACTCGTAGCCGGAGTAGCGGTACGGGTTGCTGAAGTTGCCGCTCTGTTCAACGATGTTGCCGAACGTGTCGTAATAGTAGCTCGTGATTATGGCTCCGCTTGATGATACCAGACCTGTTACGTCGCCGTGGCCGTTGTAGAGGTAGTATGCCTTTTGCCCCGCAATTTCACGCGATATCAGGTTTGTGCCGTACACGTTATATGCCGATACGCCATTGGTATCGTGTTCCTTAACAACTTTGTCGTATTCGTATGTGTAATACGTAGTGGCGCCGCCAGCCTTTTTTGAAGCGCGTAGCCCCTCTGCGTTAAAAGCGTTAAACACATCTTCATTTGCCCTTGCTTCGATAAGCTGGTTCTTATTGTTGTAGGCATATATTGAGGGGGTAAGGTCATTAACGTTTGACTGGTTGCCGCCAAGCAAACCTGCCGCATAGGAATATGCATTGTTGCCGCTGTCTTCGATCATTTCTTCTGGCATGCGCGACAGGACATTGCCCGCGCCGTCATAATGGAAACGCTCTATGTAAGTGTCAAGGTACGGGTCGGGGCCGGCATTTATGCCCCATAGGCTTGGCCCCTCTTGCCTATGAGTTTCCATCAGCCTGTTCTGATCATTTACGGTGTACAGTGTCAGTGCGCCCTCCCCATACTGGGCAACAAACTCGGCAATGCGGTTGCCCGCTCCGTCATAACTGTATTCCGTAAACCGGCTGGCTGGCTCGGAGACTGTCGAGAGTTGTGACACGTTTGTATAAGTATATAACGTAGTGCCTTTGACGTCCAGTTTTGCCGTTATGTTCCCTGCGCCGTCGTAGGCGTACTGGTATGCCTCTAGTATTTGTATGCCTTTCTTGTTTTGCAGGGTATGCAGGCGGTTATTGTTATAATATGTATACTCTGATGTAACACCAATGGGCAAAGCAGTCTTTTTAAGGCTGCCATTGCTGTAATACTCGTAACTTGTGACAAGGCTGCCGTCCCTAACTTCGGCAAGGCGCCCTGCCTTGTCGAATACCCTTGTTGTCGTACGCCCGTCAATAGTCGTGCTTTCGCCTGTGTGACCGGTGGAAAGGCTTCCTGTTATGTCGTACACAAACGTCAATGCCCCGGCTGCTGCTGCAGTTTTTGTCGTCACCCGGTTTAGTGCGTCATACGCCCTCACAATCGAACCCGTGGGGCCTGATACGGAAAGCAAATTCCCCGAATTATCGTACGTATAGTTCGTGGCTGCGCCGCCCGTGCTTTCTTGCGTTTTACGCCCATGCACATCATAGGAATAGCTAGTAACTGCCCCGTTTTTATCCTTACGGGTTTCCATTATGCCGTTGGGGTAATACGTATACTGCTCAATGCGCGATGCATCGGAGACGTTGCCATTTGAATCCAGCCCTCCGGGGTCGCTCTGCATTATTGGCAGGTTCAAATTGTTATATTTGTATACAATTGAATTTCCATTTCCGTCCGTCTGGGATGTCATGTTTCCTGCCGGGTCAAACGCATAGGTTGTTGCGTTGCCGTCCGCGCCAACAACGCCTACCAGGTTATTGCGGCTGTCATATTGGTATGCCGTTGTTTTTCCGTTTCCATCTGTTTTGGCTGTCACATTTCCGACGGCATCGTAGCTTTGCGACGCTGTATACCCTTCTGCGTCGGTAGTTGCAACTAATCGGCCAAGCCCGTCGTACGCAAAAACGGTTGTATTGCCTAATGCGTCTGTGGACGCTTCTTGTCTGTGTGTGTCGGTGTACGCAAGGGTTTCCGCTATGATGCCATTCGGGTCTTTGACGCTTATTAGCCTATTGAGAATATCGTATCCGAATGTGGTTGTATTGCCCCGCCAGTCCGTCTCCGACACTGTGTTGCCGTTTGCGTCGTAGGCCTTTGATGAAATCTGGTTCAGAGGGTTTTTTACGGAAATGGCACGGTTTAGCTTGTCATACGAATATGTCGTTATATGCCCCCGCCCGTTTGTTAAATGCACAGGGTTGCCCGCAATGTCGTAGCTCGTACTGATGCTGATTGGCTGCGTGCCGTTAGAAGCCCTGCGCAGTTCCGTAAGCACGTTGCCCCATGCGTCGAAGCTGTTTATTGTCTCCGCGCCCATGCTGTCAAGCGATCGGGCGGGGTTTCCCATGGAGTCGTACCAGCTGCGTACTGAGTACCCTGCCGGGTTTGTAGCGGTTTGCAGCTGGCAGGCTAATGTATATGTATAAACTATGGCATTTCCGTTGGCGTCGGCTTCGCTAAGCTTGTTGCCTAGATAATCGTAGGCAGCTGTCATTATGCTCTGCCCGGCAATGCTTTGCCCTGTCATATTCCCAAAGAGGTCGTATGTGTTTATGGTTACAACATTTCGCGCGTCTGTCTTTTGGACGGGGCGGCCCAAGCCGTCGAACGCATATGAAACACTATTCCCAAGGGCGTCTGTCATCCCTGTCATGCGCCCCGAACCGCCAAATGCGTATGTGGTTGTATTGCTCAGCGCATCAGTTGCCGCCACAAGGTCGCCCCTTGGGTTATAGCTGTTATTTTCTTCAACAATGGAACGCACGGCTGAAGTATACGTTGGCCTGTAGAATTCTGTCCTCTTTAGCATACGGTCCATTTTGTCGTACGTATATGCCGTATAGTTGTTTGCCGCCGCATACTGTGCCGGGTTTGGCCAGTTGTTCATGCCGCCGGGGGGAGCGACTACATTGCCGGGTTCGTCGCCTAAGAGCGCCCTTGGGGAATACTCTTTCGTCTTCCTCCCCTGCCTGTCATATTCATAGGCAGTTATTGCGTTGTTAGGCAAGGCTATGCGGATAAGAAAGCCGAGGGAATTGTATGTATAGGTTGTGGAATAGCCCTTTTCGTCCGTTTCCGAGGCAATTTTTCCGATATTGTTGTACGCCTTTGTTTTTTGAACATTTACTGTTGTGCCGTTTTCGTTTAACGCTGCCCTCTTTTCATGCGTTTGCCGGTTTAATGCGTCGTATTCGTAATTCAGCACAGCCCCGTTAGGGTATGCCACGGTTGTCAAATTGCCGTTCGCGTCGTAGGAATAGTTCGTTGTAATGCCGAAAAGGGTTGTGTTGTCGGGCTTTCCGTCAAGGGCGTTTTGCTCCTGGTATATGGTTTCGCTTGCGGCCTTGCCAAGGTAATTGTACGCATAGTCAACGCGCTGTGCGCGGGACCCGGACAGCAGCTTTGTTTCCCTGGACACAAGGCCGTCGTTGTTGTAGAGGTAGCTAGTTTTTCCCGTGCCATTGTGGGTTATTTCGCTTACGGAGCTGTCGATGTTGTATGCGTAGCTGTTGGCAGCCGCGCCGCCGGAAGGGCTGGCCCCTTTTACATGCGGGGTTGCGTAGCCCTTTTCTAGAATCGTGCGCCCAGCGTCGTCGTACTGCCATTCTGTCAGGCTGTACAAACCGCTCTCATGCGGCGCCCAGCGCTTTGTCATCAGGTTCATGGGGCTGTATTCGTAATACGTGGCGTTGCCCAATGCGTCCGTGGACGAGGCAAGGAGCCCGTTTGGCAGATATGTGTTGACACATACCCCCCCATCAGGGTATTCGGTTCTAAGCAAACGGCCCGCATAGTCGTGGAAGCTAGTTGTGGTGGCGGATTCGGAGCTGGAAAAATGCCTGGCGACTGCCCTTTTTGCCTCGCCATTTGTTTGTGTTGGATAGCTGTACCCTTCCAGAATAACTGGAGAGCCGCCTTCCAAGTAGTTCTTCGCGGTTGCGCGGTTCAGCTTGTCGTACGCAAAGGTATAGGCCAGCCCGTTTGGCAGGGTTTCTTTCACAATGTTCCCAAATGTGTCGTACTCGTATGCGGTGGCATTGTTCAGCGGGTCAGTGAAGCTAACCGCCTGGCCGGCGGCGTTGTACGCGTAGCGGCTGCCAACGTTGTTCGGGATTGTGGCGCCATAGTTTACTATGTTCTCTGCCGTGAATGTGGTCGAGTCAGTTATGGATGCATATTGCTTAGGCAAGATGCTTTGCGTCAAGTTGCCGAGCTTGTCGTAGACATAGCGCTCGCTTGTCCCGTTGTGGTATGTTTTTTTAACGGGGCGGCCGCATTTGTCGTAGAAATGCGATGTAACAAACCCCATCGGCGTTGTTTCGGACTTTAGCCAGCCTAAAAGGTTATAACTGTACAGCGTTTTGCGGTTCAAAGAATTGGTGATCGAAGCGGTATTGCCGCGCGAGTCGTAGGCATAGGTCAAAACATTCCCCGCCGCGTCCTTATAGGTTTTTAACAGCCCGCCAATGCTGCGCCCAAACAGCGCATTGGCCTCGGATGCCATGTAATAAGTATACTTTTCTATCGAGTACAGCGATTGATTGGCTGTTGGCGAGTACACGGCTACTCCGTCCAGCGGCTTTATCCGCGATAGAAGGTTGTGGCCGCCGTCGTAAGTATAGTACGTATTATGGCCCAATTCGTCTATTTCTGTAATCAAATCATTATTCGAGTCGTACATGAACGATCGGAAACTGCCGTCGTGGTTTATGACCTTTGTCACATTCCCGTTCGAGTCGTAGTCGTAATGGGTCGTAAAGCCGTCACGGCTTGTGTCCACTTTTATCTCGCCATACCGGTTTATACCGCCCGAAAGGTTGTACCCAATGTATTGTTTGCCGCCTTCCGCGTCGATTGCCTCTATAGGGTAAAGGGCCTTGTCAAAGTACGTAGTTGTAGTGCGCCCTCCGCTAGCGGCTGCAACTGATCCTGCCGACGTGTTGTATGTGTACGTTTCTGTGTTGCCGGAAGGCAGCTTGGCGGAAGCAACCCTCTTCTGTGCGCTGTTCGGCGGCGTTTCGTATGTAAACTGCTCTACCACAACATTGTTGTGGTTTAGCACCTGATAGAGCAGCGCATCGGCGGCGTTCGAATCATATTTGTAGTAGGTATTGCCGCCTTCGGGGTCTATCGTCTGGCTCAAGCGCCCGTATGTGTCATATAGGTAGGAGACGACGCGGCCTGTGCCGGCCTCCGTGATTGAGCTTATCTTGTTGTTTGCATATGCAACCGCAAGGGTTCTGCCGCCAGTGTCCGTCACCTGCGTAACCTGGCCGTTGGCGCTAACAGTGATATTGACTTGGTTTCCGTTTGGGTCGGCCATTTTGTAAAGGTTCCCATTCGAGTCATAATTGTATATATAGTGGTCCTGTGTCGTCAGAATATGTTCGGAGCCTGATTTAGCAAGTTTTGCGCGGGAATCATTGGCAGCATATGTGCCGTCGTTCTCAATTTTAAACGTTCGCGCGCTGCCGTCTGGCATTCGGATGACAACGTCGCTGACGGTCGTTTCGAGCTTGCTTGAGAAGCTAAACGTCCAGCCGCGGCTTATTATGCTGCCCCGGCCGTCATTAGAGTTGTACGTGCGCCCGGCTTCTATCGTAAAGCCGGGGGCGCTGTAGGTTAGGTCCGTATAGCTTCGCGAAAGGTTGCCGGAAGGGTTGATTATGTCTGTGCCCAAATGGGTAAGCTCTGCGTAGTCGGTTACCGATGCCACAGGCGAAAAGTAATTTGCTGCCGAATATACGTATGAATGGAGGGTATTGGAATAACTATTGCCCGAATACGAGCCGCCGTTTATCACATAAATGCCGCCATTTAAAGCCGCGACAGCCACCCCTTCAATATTGTCGTCAAGGCTGGGCATAATTGACCACTTGTCAATGGCAGGGTTGTACTTATAGACTGTGTTGACGGAAGCGGTGCCGTTGCTGCCTCCAATAGCAAAAACCCCATTGTTTGCAACAACCCCGCAGTAGCCTTTGGCGCCCGGCATATACGCCTTTGTTGCCCATGTATTGGTTAACGGGTTGTACGCAAAAAAGACGCTCGTAGCTTGCCCCCCGCTGTTGAAGCCCCCAGCCACATAGATTATGCCGCCCAGTTCAGTAGCGGAAGCCCCAAACAAGGCTGTCGGCATGGCGCCTTTGTTTGCCCATTGATTATTTGCCGGGTTATATTCATATACATTGTTGAATGCCCCGCTGATGCCGTTCCTTCCGCCAAAAGTATATATCTTGCCGTTATAAGACGCAGCCGCGACGCTGTGCGCGGAATACGGCAGAGTCGTAGGCTGCGCCCAGGTGTTTGATGCAGGGTCGTATACATCGATCCGGTTCGTTGCTACGCAGTCGTCGTATGCCGTCCCGCCTATAACATAGAATTTCCCGCCCGCTTCGGCCCCGGCTGCTTTTGTGCGGTAAATATGGGGCACATTGGCCTTTTGTGCCCATGTATTGGTTTGCGTGTCGTACACAAAAAACTCATTCATACGCCTGAAGCCATTATACGGGGCTACATCGCCATACCCGCCCGCCATGTAAATTTTATTGCCTATCGCGGCGTTCGCCATATATGCGTTATAGAAAGTGTGTGTATTTTTACTAACCCATGGGCTTACCGACGGCATGTATTCAATAACCGCGCTTGCGCCGGTTGCATAATCCGGCCCCGCGAAAATATACGCTTTGTTGTTAACAGCGCATACCTGGTAAAAATAATTGTATCCATGCAAGTGGCTTGCATAGTAGGAGACGGAATTCTCGTCGGGGGAATACCTGTAAACATACTTAAGCTCCCCGCTAGTGTGTTCGGTATAGAAGTAAAAATCGTTATAAACGGGGGACACAAACTGCGGAGAATAGCCAATGCTTTCCGAAGACCAGGAGTTTGCGCCGGGGGTATAACAATATACAAAGCCATTAGAGCAAAACAAATATAATTTCCCCGCCATAACCTGTATGTCATTTATATCCGCAGTGCCGGGGCGGGGGGCTGCCGTGCCCCAGGTTTTTGTGAGCGGGTCAAAAACGTCGGTTGTTGAGCTGCCTGACGCAAATGCGAATATTTTTCCGTTAAGAGTTTGCGCATTAGTGTGGGCCCTGGGCGATGAGCAAATGTCCTGCCATATATCCGTTTGCGGGTTGTACTCGTAAACCCGCTGCGCATTGCTTGAGTTTTTATCAAGCAAAAACAGCCTCCCGTAAGCCGCGCTTATGACTGTGCCTGTGGATCCCGGCATATTGGCCTTTTTCGCCCATGTTTTGCCACGGATGTTGTACGCGTACATTTCCCTGGACCATGTGTTTTGAGGCGCTAGGGTGCCGCCTGCCACATATATGTCGCCCAACAGTTCCTCCACGCCAAAGCCCCGCAACGGTTTTGGCATTGGCGCCAGCTCCGTAAACCCCGCTTCCATTGCTTCAACTGTGTTGAATACGCCCTGATCGTTCTTGCCTCCAAAAATGTAAACGACGCCGTCTACCATGGCGGCGCCCAAATAAGCGCGCGCCACTGACATGACGTTGTTTTTTACATAAGCATTATTGCTGTCAAGCAAGCTCCTTTGCATGATTTGCCTGGAATACAATTGGCTATAATAACTGCTGCCCCCCACAATAATTAACCGGGCGTCTTTTACGACAACAGCGCAGTTCATGCCGAACACCCTGCTGCTTCCGTTCTGTGCCACTGAATGGTCCGACAGGTTGTAGATTTCCTCTATTTGGTTATAGAATGTGTCATTAGAAATAGAACTAATCCCGCCCTCAATATATATTTTGCCGTCATAAACAAATGCATTGTGGAAAGCCCTGCCGCTAGGCAAACCGGGGCGTTGTGTCCAGGTATCCCCAGAAATGTCATATTGATATACACTGTTGTGATAATAAATATAAACAGAACTAGTATAATGGATAATTTCGCGCCCGCCTGTTACAAAAATACTTCCATTGTACACAACGCTTGCTGTCCCAGGGAGGGCTTTGTGCATAGGGGTTTTCGTGCCCCATGTGTTGTTTATAGTGTTATAAACCTGTACAAGCCCAATGTTAGTACCCGAGCCTCCAATACAGTATATGTCTGTCCCAACGGCAACGCAGGAGAAATCGCTGACTCCTGTGGGCATGTCTGCGCCGTCGCTCCACGTGTCCGTTTCAGTATCGTATATTTCCACTTTTTTGCAATAGGCGATATCAGACCGCCCACCGATTGCGAATATTTTCTTGCCCACTGCGACTACGCCCAAACCTTCGCGGGCGGTTGGCATTGGGGATCTGTAGGTAATAAGCCCGTCTGCGCCGAATTCCTCGTATTCTTCTTCTATTTCACCGTCAAGCATAATGTCCGGTATGGGGTCTGGGTCGGGCACGTCTATGACGGCAGGGTTTGGCTCCGGGTTGTCTGACTCGGCGTACTCGGCGTTTAGGCGTTTGCCGCCGGCTATCTTGTCCTGCAAACCTGTGATTTGATCTGCCGACTGGATCATCCTGTCCCTCAGCGGCTCGGCGCCCAGTGCGTTATGCACGGCAAGCGCACGGGCAGAGGCGGACGAAACGATCGCGGCGCTGACGGATGTACCCTGCGTCCCGACGGTTGTGTTGCAAAGCCCCGGCACAAGGATGTTCACGCCTGGTGCGGCAATGTCCACTCCAGCCAAACCGAAGTTGGAGAAATGGGCGTGCTTGTCCTCGTCTGTGACTGACGATACCGTCATAACATTCGGCAAATTAAACGCTGCCGGGTATACCGGGTATTTGTCGATGCTGATGAGCATGTTGCCTGCGGCGCATACAAAAAGCATGCTGCTTGACGCCATGGCGCTTTCAAGGGCCGGGTTATAGAATCGGCTTCCGAAGCTCATGTTGGCGATTGACGCGCCATTTTCTTCCGCATAAGCGATAGCGGATATGATGTCGCTAGTATTTGCTTTGCCCCCTTGGAACACCTTCAGCGGCATTACCGTGGCTCCGCCGGACGATACCGCGCCAGCTAGCCCCGTTCCGTGCGCCTGGTCGTAGTACCACTCTTCGCTGTTTACATTGTCTGTGTTGTTGACGAAGTCGTAGCCCCCGGCTAGCTTTCCGTCCAAGTCAGGGTGGTTTGTGTCCACGCCGGTGTCCAACAACGCCACTATTATTCCATTTCGGGGCATGATTTCTATGCTTGCAGGCTCCTCAGATAGCCCGTTTTCAAGAATGTGGTTTGGCCCGCTGCCCCCCTCGTCAGCATAAAACGCCATCTCATAATCCGGCTGTATGAATTCGATTGCCTGCAACGCGGCGCTGTCAAGCTGTTGAGTCAACTCTTCTGTGGTAAGCAGCCTGTCTGTAGTAATAACCGCAGCTTCTAATTCCAATTTAATGCCCTGTGTCCTTATGGCGTCAATTGAGCTGACCCGGGGGGACTGGCGCAGGGGGCTGTCAACAGCTCTGGTTGGCGCATCATCCTTGTACACTACGATAAACCGGTCGGTCTCGTATGATTGGTCTTCCCACATTTCCTTTCTGCTTATGGGCTTGTCATTGTTTTGCGCGGCGGCTCCCGGTTCTGTCAGTGAAAGCCCGTTGTTTTGTAGGGCGGCTTCAGGCTGGCTAATCGGCACTTTCAGTTCTTGGCCTTCCAGGTTCAGCGGGCTTGTGTTGCTGTCATCGGCGGGCGGGTTTACGCCGCTATTATTGGTGGGTGGGATTGTGTGGTTGCTATCGCCTGGAGGGTTTATTCCGCTATTGTTGGCGGGTGGGTTTATACCATCGTCATCGGCAGGCGGGTTTATAACGCTATTATCGGCGGATGGGCTATATGGGGTTCGTTCGCCCTCGTATACGGAAAGGTCTGTTTCCAATATCTTTATCATGTGGTCTTGTGCGCGGACATTCTCAAGCGCAGCAGCTAAAGCCGGCGTAATGGAGCCGGACAGCTTCAAAATCCCATCCAAGAAAAGTACTTTGTATCATTAGTTCCGCATTGGTTTTTCCTTCTGCATAGGAGTCGTATCCAGGAAAAGTATTTGAGCTATAGTAGCTGTTTGACACATTTCCACCATGAGCAAATGACGCAAAGTTTCTGCCAAACACATAAATTTCACACACTGTATAGCTGTTCGTAACTGTAACGTTGTAATCTGTGTTTCCTATCAATCCCCCAGTTTTGCCAGAATACTCACCATAGATATCACCAAAGGCAAAACAGTCGGAAACTATTGTAAAATCCGAAGTAAAGCCAATTAGTCCCCCAATGGATGCATAGTCAAAGATATCATACGCATCTATTTCTACATGTGCCCCGCATCTCAAAATACTTGAATCATAACTGTAGCCAATTAAGCCGCCCCCCGATGTTCCTATGGAAATGGCGCCGGACACCTCGCAGTCCGCTATTGTTGAGGCATATGCATTCCCCGCCAGCATTCCGGCGCAAGATCCCCCCATAATGTTTGCGCCCTGGATCGTAATGTTGAGTATCTCTGCATCGGAAACATAGCCAAACAAACCAATGCCATCTGAAAAAGCGGATATGTAAAGTGAGCTTATTTCATACCCTCCCCCGTCAAATGAGCCTTCAAATGGCATGCCAATATTTCCAATTGGCTCGAATTCCTGGTGTCCAAGGTCAATGTCGCAGATCATTTTGTAGTGAGCTAGCAAATCGTTATAGACTTGGCTTAAGTCGGTTGCGTTCGAAATCAAATAAGGGTCCGACGATGTCCCTGAGCCATTCAATAACACACTCCCGCCCGAACGTAACGGTTGGCTGTTGCCACCTTGTTTGCCAATTGCCCTGTTGCTGTTTAAGGCGGGGCTTTGTTTCATTGCATTGTTTGCCTGGCCTAGTACGGCGTAGTCATGATTTAGCATTGCCGCTTGTTTTACTATTCCGTCAAGGTTGCTTATTTTGTCACTGCCGCTAATTATCCGGCTTTTCAGCCCGCTAGTGGCAAGGCCGTGGTTTTCGCCCAGAATCCGTGCGGCCGTTGCTGCGACAAACGCTGCGGATACCGATGTGCCAGTTTTTGCGCCATAGCCGCCCCCTGGGATTGTGCTGCTGACGCCCCAACCCGGCGCGGCTATGTCAACTGTGCTTTCCCCATAATTGGAGAAATAGCATAGGCTCCCGTTGTCTTTGACGCTTGTTACGCTTATTACGTTGGAGAGATCGTAAGAGGCCGGGTAAACGGGGGTTTCGTCCATATTCAAACCGTTGTTCCCCGCAGCGCACACAAAAAGCGCGTCAGAACTCGCTATGGCTTGCTCCAACGCAGGATTTTCGTCAAAGCCCGCCCAGCTTGCGGTGATTATTTCCGTGCCCATGCTGTTTGCGTAATTGATCGCCTCTATGACATTGCTGGTAAACGCGGTTCTGCCGGAAAATGCTTTTAGGGGCAATACGACAGAGCCGCCGCTGTTCAAATCGCCGTACTTGACATCGCAAAACCCAAGAACGACTCCGGCAATAAAAGTGCCATGTTCTTCAGAAAAACTTGTGTCTGTGACGCTAACGTCGTTGTTGTTGTCAACGAAATTCCACCCGTTTATATCGTCAACATATCCATTGCCGTCATCGTCAATGGCGTTCTTTGGCAGTTCAGCATGATTTGTGAAAATGCGGTCCGACAGATCCTTATGGGCAATGTCAACGCTATTGTCTATTACCGCTATAATCACCTTGTCGTGCCCATATTCTTCTTCAGCCATTTCTAGCGGCACCATATCTTCGTCTTCGCCCTCATTTTCTTCTTCATTCTCATTCAAATTTTCCTCTGCGCCCTCATTTGCATTTTCTTCTTCGATGCCGTCAATGTTTTCATATTCGACGCTGTCAATGTTTTCATCTTCGAACCCGTCAATGTTTTCATCTTCGAACCCGTCTACATCCACATCTTTATCATTGTAAATCGACCACTCTTCTTGTCCATTCGCGGCAGGTTCGCTTTGGCGAGGTTCGTTCTGATCAGTCTCGAAAACAG
>Ga0099364_10008746_pt1 | contig 14190 bp, 13 predicted proteins | sample TergutTh196P3_FD_73070 | JGI IMG/M metagenome (GOLD analysis project Ga0099364, IMG submission 73070) | Microcerotermes parvus P3 segment gut microbial communities from Pointe-Noire, Republic of the Congo - Th196 P3 | ecosystem: Host-associated > Arthropoda: Insects > Digestive system > Gut ... | reverse complement strand
CTTCAAGATAAAAACGTTTTTCACAGGAATGTCCCATAGAAAAACTTTTTCTTGGCAGAGGACCTATACGGGCTATGGTTTCAAAAAGACCGGCTTTTTGAACAGGAGGAAGCAGAATACCTGTGGAGTTAATATTTTTGCAAATAAGACGAAATAATTCTTCTTTGTCGTGGATGTAATCAATTGAAAGAGATTTATCACTATCAAGCGCAGTATCCAATAGCGGCTGTAAACAGGCAGTCGAGATTCCCGCAGCGGATGTTTCGATCAGAGCGTAACGGCCGGCAGAAATAATTCCATATAAATTAACCGCAGAAGATTTATCTGCTAATAGGGAAAGTTCTTCGTATGTTTTGACAGAGCGGCAGTTAAAGCCCGGCAAATGTTCTAAAAGAGAAATTGTTTTATCATATCCCAAACCAAAAACAAGACGGTGAATTGGTTCAAACTGAATTGCCGGGTCATAAATATTTTCTATTTCTATTAGCGCATAACGGCAGGGATGCTCTAAAATCCCGTTTTTGCAATATGCGGCTTTATACTCATCCCAAATACCTTTGGCTGCTGCAAGCGAATGATTTCCATCACCTACCGCAAACAAGAACGGCTGCCCTGCCCCGCCTTTATAACGGGAAACAGATCGGTTTAAAAGTTCATTGAGTCTTTCTGCGATAAATGACTCAAAAATCTGTCCCGGTTTTTCCGTATCCAAAAACCACCCTTTAATACTTCCGCTGTCCAACATCAACTGCGTATCGTATAAAGGTTCGTCTTTTTTTACCATTTCTGCAAGACCGGACAGCAGACTGTCTGTATCATCATCAACTAGAACTAAAACATGGGGAAACTCCAATAGCGCATCGCGGCGAATATTCATCCTTGCAGGCAGCCGTTCCGGCACTGTCCCCTCTGTACAGCGAATTAAAGTACGCGAATCAGGCTTCCAGTCATACTGCTCCAAATCTATAGCAGCAATCAAACCCCGGCGCTTTTTTTGATACGGCGTATCCCTCTCAATATAAATAAACCCATTTTTTGGCGCAGCAAAAATACCATCATTTAAATACTGCTACATTGTTTTATGTATACCATCTATTCTTTTTGATGCCTCTTCGTCAAAAAATAAAAATATTTCAGGAATGATTAAATTTAATGTTGACGGCGCATCCCCAACTACGGCTTTTACTCTCTCCCAATAACCGCTGTCCTGCGTATATTGATCACAGGCAATAACAGCCCATTTCTGCAAGTCAGTACTTTGTTTTTGCCGCGAACTTTGCGGCAGTAAAACAGACGGGATTTTAATACCAAGAGACGAAAGCCGGTTATCGTTCATTTAACTTATATCAAATTGCTTGGATATTCCAGATTTTCACCTAACGGTTTTTTCAGTATTGCAGCATATTTACGGCATTCCCATTTTGCCATATTAATATTCTGCTCACACCAGTTGCCGCATTCAGCAGGAGAAGCTCCGGGTATACTGCCCTCAAATTTATCAATCCATTCAAACAATTCAAGTAATACCGAAATTATATCAGTAGATACATAATTTCCTTCCAGAATCAAATAAAAACCGGTACGGCAGCCCATCGGTCCAAAAAAGATAACCTTGGAAGCCCAATCCTTGTGGGATCTTAAAAAAGTTGCAGCCAAGTGCTCGATTGAATGAATCGCCGGCTGATCCATCACCGGCTCCCTATTCGGTTCTTTAAATCTAAGGTCAAAAGTGGTTAAAACTACATTACCAAAATGATCCTTACGCGAAACAAAAAGCCCGGGCTTTAATCTAAGATGATCCACCTGAAAACTGGCAATTTTTTCCATTGCATATCTCCTTTAATATACAATATCAGAAAAGGAAAATAAGATCAACTGCCGCAGAGATACGGTTGGTTGATCATACCCTGCCCATTATATATTATTAGTCATGCACTATTTGCTTTTGTTTTTGGAAGGAATTATTACCTTTATTTCGCCTTGCCATTTGCCCTTGCTGCCCGTTTATATTTCTTTTTTTGCGGCAGGCGAAACTAATAAGACAAAAACATTTATTAATTCACTTGGATTTGTTTTAGGTTTTACATTGCTATTTGTAGCGCTGGGCGCATTTGCCGGAACAATAGGCAATTTATTACACGATTATTCCGTAGCCGTTAATCTTGTTACAGGTTCTATTGTGATAGTCTTTGGACTTAATTTTCTTGGCATAATTACCATTCCCTTTTTAAACACAGCAGGGCATCAATCTGCGATCAAAAAAAATCTTAACTTCTTTTCTTCGATGCTGTTTGGGATTGTCTTTTCTATTACATGGACGCCGTGTGTAGGCGCTTTTTTAGGTTCGGCTCTGATGATGGCATCACAAGGCGGCGGAAGTGTTCAGGGGACAATTATGCTTTTGGTTTTTTCACTTGGGTTGGGAATTCCTTTTATGGCAAGCGCTTTGCTAATTGACCGGCTTAAAGGAGCGTTTGATTTTATCAAGCGTAATTACAAAATAATCAAGATTGCCTCCGGTATACTGCTTATATTAATTGGCATAATAATGGCTGCAGGTCTTATGGAACGTTATCTTCATTTCTTATCATAGGAGAAAATATGTTAAAAGAAAAGCTAAAAATTATTATTCCTCTGGCTGCCTTTGTATTGCTTATTGCAGGGGCATCATTAGCCTACAATATTCTCAGCGGCAGGACACATTCACCTAATGCTGCAAATCCCGGCAGATCGGGTGAAAAAGTGCAAGCGCCTGATTTTTCAGTGATCGACATTGATGGAAATACCGTAAGATTATCTGACATGAAAGGCAAGCCTGTCGTTCTTAATTTTTGGGCAAGCTGGTGCCCTCCATGCAGAGTTGAAATGCCGGATTTTGACAAAGTTTACAAAGAGCTTGGGCGGGATGTACAATTTATGATGGTAGACCTCGTTGACGGCATACGGGAAACTGTCCAAAGAGGCAGCGCATATATTGCAGAACAGGGTTTTTCTTTTCCGGTTTATTTTGATACAAGGCAGGAAGGCGCATACGCTTTTGGGATTCGCTCAATTCCTGCCACATTGTTTGTCGATAGCGAAGGTTTCATTGCCGCAGGAGTACAGGGAGCAATTGACGAGGCGGCATTACGAAGAGGGATCGAATTAATAAAGTGAAGCAATTTTTGCTTCCAGATCAAAACCCCTGCGCGCAATAATCTTACAGGGAACAAATGTACCAGCTTTAAAACCATCCCTTGTACCGGTAATTACTACTGTACTGTCAATTTCGGGAGCCTGACAATAGAGCCGTCCCAGCCAGATTTCATCTTGATGGGAGCTTTTTTCTTTTGAGTCAGGCAGTAATTCTATTTTTTCTTCGAGAAGGACATCAAAGGTTTTGCCGGTAAAGCGGTCTATGTTTTTTTCTGTGACGGCAATCTGCCGCTCCTCAATTAATTGTTTGCGCATAACAGCCGTTTTCGCCGCTATACGCCCTTTCATGTTCCATGCAGCAGTTCCCTCTTCCCGGGAGAAAGCAAAACATCCTACCCAGTCCAAAGCGGCTTTTTCCTGAAAATCCAGTAATGCAGAAAAATCTTCTTCTGTTTCTCCCGGAAAACCAAGCATAAATGTAGAACGTATTACAGCACCCTGAAGCCGGGCGCGGATTGTTCTAATTAAATCAAGATATTTTTTTGAAGTACCGCGCCGGTTCATTGCGGCAAGAATTTCTGCCGATGAATGTTGAAACGGAATATCAAAATAGGGAAGAATACGCGAATCGCTTTCCATTACATCCAGTATCTGCAACGGAAAATGGTCTGGATGAATGTAAAGAAGGCGTACCCAAAATTGCCCTTCCGTATTTGAAATTTCTTTTAGCAGATGCGGCAAAAGAGAGCGATTATGGGTATCAATCCCAAAGGAGCCAATATCCTGCCCTACTATGCAAATCTCTTTTATACCGCGTTTTAGAAGAGTGCGGAATTCATCCATTATACCGGGAATTGTCCTGCTTTTTAAAATGCCCCGGATAAGAGGAATCGCACAATAAGAACAATTGTTATTACACCCTTCACTGATTTTTATATATGCAGAGCCGGGCAGTGATAAAAGAGGGCGGTCTCCGGTATGATGAGCTATTATGCTGTCATTTTGAGCAAGCTTCCTGCGGCTTTTTCCTTTATCATTAAAAAGAGATTTTGCGGCTTGTACAATACCGGAAATATTTTCCACTCCAAAAAAACCATCTGCTTCTTGAAGATTTTTGGGTAATTCCGTAGCATAACGTTGCGCAAGGCATCCGGCAAGAAGTATTTTCTTTTTAGGGTAAAGATTTCTCCATTGCAGGACAGCGTCTATTGATTCTTGCTTGGCGCTTTCTATAAACCCGCATGAATTAACGATGATTAAATCTGCATCTTCCTCAGAAACCGGTTCCCATCCCGCATTATTAAGATGAGCCATCATATTTTCTGCATCAACCTGATTCTTTACACACCCAAACGGGTCTAGAAAATACCGCATAACAAATTTACCGGGGAAAGCGCAAACACATCTTTCTGCTCTCTGTTAATTATATTTCAAGCCTTACAAGCACAAGCCGATAGCGGCCGTCTTCATCTCTAATCCAGCGAATGTCGGCTACAACAACCTCACCCGCAGAACCAATTTCTAGGGGAACCGTACGCCCGCCGCCAATTACCTGAAACCTCGCTGCCTGTGCATTTGATACCCAAATGCGGATACCGTTTTGCGCCTGAATACTAAGTTCATCAGTGCGCTGAAAATACCGCTGATTTCTGTCCCTGCGCTCCCTCTCATTAAGAATTTCCCAGCGGAACATGCAATACCCCTGAAAATGAGCCTGTAAGGTAAAAGGAAACGCACTGTTAAAGGCGGCTGCGTTAGGCGGGGGTAAAACTGTAGAGACAATAGAGCTTGTGTTATTTGCCGTTTCAGGCATCCCCGGCATGACATTCGCATGGGAATCAAATAATGCCATTCCATCCTCAAGAGAAAGATAGAGCAGCGCTCCCATATCGGGATTGTTTTTTTCAAAATCAATTACCGTTATGCGCAATTCGGGAATACCGTCATTATTAAGATCAACACTCGCTCTTCCGCTAAGGTACAGCACCACAGAACCCCCGGGCGTGCGTATTGTAACAGCATCGCCAAGATTTACAAGCTCAAGTTTGTAGCTCTCTGTCTCTCTTTGAACCAAAATTGAATCGTTTCTGTAAAAACGCCGTTCAATGGAATTACCCTCCATTATGTATTCAACAGGATTTCTTCTTTCAGGTATTGTTATAATAGGTTTTTCCCTTTCAACAAAAAATAAAAGATATACCCCAAACCCGGCTGCACCCAATACAATTAATGATATTAAAAAAGGTATAACAAACTTTCGTATTTCTCTTTTTGGTTTTAACAATTTATCAACAGGAATAGGCTGTTCCTGTATACGCAGCGCTTTATAAAGCGAAACCAATTTTTGAGGATCAAGGTCAAGATAGTTTCCATAATTTCTTAAAAACCCGATTATATAAGGCTCACCCGGAAATACATTAAAATTTTCGCTTTCCATTGCCTCAACATACCGCAGCGCAATACTCGTCTCACGGCAAACCTGATCCAGGCTTAAACCTTTCTCTGTCCGCGCCGTTTTTAATTTACCGCCAAGAGATTCCATCAAGCTCCCCTATAATTAATCAGAATCTCTGAAAAGAAAATTATGGACAGAATCTGCCGTAGGCGGCGGATCATAAATAAACCGCTGTTCAGGAATTCCAACATTTAATCTTTCGTTTGTAAAATCAAAGCGAACATCATTTTCTGCAATTGTACGCCCTTCAATCCGCCGTATAAAAAGAGTCTCTGGATTTATGCTTAAAACAATTTCCCGGTATCCTTCGGCAAGAGAACGTCTTGTCAGGCGCAGTTTTACAACTCTCTCTGATGAGTTGGCATCAAGAGGAACAGGAGCTGGACCTGTATCATAGGATGGAACATAGTTGCGGAGAAGCATGGACAAACCCTGAGAACTTGCAAGAGAAGCTCCGGTTGCACCGGTTCGTCTGCTCTGATTAATAGTCTGCCTTAAAGTTGTCCTGAATTCCGGCAAATAGACAATGAGCTCCTCTCCGTTAAAAACTATCACCTGATTAGCCGGTCTTGTAAAATCAATTCTCATAAAAGACGGCGACAGATAATTGACAGTCCCCTCCATATTTGAATTGCCCGAACGGATAGCAATGTTGGCTTCATAGTCTCTAACAGATGCGTAATGTTCCGATACAATTCCCAGATACCTCTCTGCGGTAATTATATCCTGACCAAAAACGGAATTTAGATTTAAAACCAATAAAATTAATATAACAAACCCAGTTTTATACATTTGCTTTAATATTAGAGAAAAACTTGCGTATATGCAATAGGCTTATTCGATAATAGTGCCAATAAACTTCTTGCCGGACAGGATTTTTTCAAAATTTACAAGGTTTTTCCCTGCGGCGCATATCACTTTAAGACCCGCCTTCTCTGCATGGCGGCTTGCAATGGGGTCAAAAGGAACGTTTTTGCCGGGTATCCATTCATCGCCGACCATAGCACGGAAATCAGCCCATGATATGTTGTCGATAGGTTTGGCATCAGGGTTCTGTTTTGGATCTGCGGTATATACTTTTTCTATATTGGAAAGATTAATGACCATATCTGCATTAAAACGTTCGGCAAGAAGGACAGCAATATTATCCGTTGAAAAACCCGGTTTCCAGCCGGCGGCAACAAGTATGCGGTCTTTAAACGGCTCCGCTAAACCCGGATTTGTAATAACTTCCTGTGTGCACCATTCGCTCATTACGGCTTTTACCAACTGAGCATTAAGCCGGGTTGCCGTGATGCCAATCCAGTCCGCTTCTTCGTGCGCTGCCTTACCGGACATACAGCCGGCTATCTCACGAAAAGCGTTCTGAAAATGACGGGCAGGTCCGCCGCCGCCCACAACAAAAATAAACTGCCTTTCCGGGTCGGAACTTAAAAATGAACGAATAAGCTCTGTAAAACTTTTCAAGAACTCTACATCAACTTTATCAGGAGCAACAATCGAGCCGCCCAATGAAATTACAGTTACCATAATTTTATTCCCTTCTTTGTTTATGATTCTTTTACAGAACCCCATTATATCATAACATTAATTAAATCTACAGCTGCCGCGAAATTAAAGCTGCCGCAAAACTTAGGTTTCGGGAACAAGCTCAACTGATTTCCCTCTTTCAAAAAACTTGCTTTTTTTCGGGCGGAGCACAATATTTCCGTCTTTTAGGTTAATATGAATTAGTCCCAAATCCGCCGATGTAATTAAGCCGCCGCAAAATTTCCTTATAACAGAGCGTTTTATGGATTTATTCCGTATTTTAGAGCCGCTTTCGCAGTAATTTAAAGAGCAGATATTAATACCTCGGTACAAAGCTTCTTCGCGAATTATTTGAGGCTGTGCAAAAAAGTTTGCAAGATCAGAATGAATCCCGCTGTTTTCTGTGCAGGAAAGCGGCTGCCAGACAATGCGCTTTTTTGCCTCGTCTTCAAGAAATTGAGCGGTAAGCGATTGGGTCTCTGCCATACCGGCAAGACCGGTTTGCCACGAAGAAAAATATTCATTTAAGAGGGGGATTAGGCGGCTGCGTATACGGCTGCGCAGAAATTTATCTCCGGTATTTGTAGCATCTTCGCGCCAAATAATTCCTTTTTCGTTAAGATACGCGATAATACTTTTGCGGTCAATGCAAAGAAGAGGGCGCAAAATCCGCCCTGAATTTACAGGCATAAAGGACAGACCCGCAGGGCCTGCGCCGCGCAGAACACGCATAAGAGAGAGTTCCAAAGCGTCATTCCGGGAGTGCGCTATTAAGATACGGGAAGACGAGCCAAGTTTTTTTGCATGACGAAGCAATTCTCTGTGGCGGAAAAACCTTGCCGCAGCCTCTATACCGCATCCCTTTTTTTTTGCATAAGAGACGATTTTTCCGGGAGTAATATGGACAATATGACAATTAATACCATTGCTTTTGCAAAAACTGCCGACAAACACGGCATCGCCTTCACTCTCCTGCGCCGGCCTAATCCCATGTTCAATATGTATTACATTTAATCTGGATGATTCGGCATTTGAAAAAATCGCATGGAGAGCTGAAAGCATTGCCATCGAGTCTGCACCGCCGGAAACAGCGGCAAGAAAAACAGTGTCAGGCGGACAAGTTTTTATAACAGAGGCAACCGTATCTTCAAAGCGGACAGCTTCCGGCAACAGGCAGTCTTGCAGCTCATTATTCCCGGTTTCTGCTGTCATTTAACTTTCGGCTCCCCGGTGCGAACTTTTTTACCGTCCGCCAGACTTGTTATTTTTTCTCCGGAGCTTTCTTCTCGGTCTTTGCAGCAGCAGCAGCCGGCTTTGCAGCGGCGGCTGGTTTTGCAGCATCGGCTGCCGCTTCGGATGCGGATGCGGCAGCGGCGGCAGCTTCGGCTTTGGCAAACTTAACAAGCGCAACGGTCAAATCCGGATTAGAAATAAGCTTGATACTGCCGGAAAGAGGAATATCGCGCACATGGATAGACTGGTTTGCTTTAAGCCCTGAAATATCAATTTCAATACGCTCGGGCAGATCTTTTGGAAGACACTCAATTTCTATTTCATGCACAGGGTTTTCCAGCATACCGCCCTCGCGAACGCCTACAGGATTCCCATGCAGAACGATAGAAACTTTGGCGCGTAATGCAACGCCGCTTTCTACTTCATAGAAATCAATATGAAGAATATTCCCATCAAGAATATTCCTTTGGGTGTTTTTAACGAATGCATCATATTCCGCATCTTCGACTTTAACCTTTACGATTGTACTTTCGGAAATACCTTTTGTACCCTTGACAAAATCATAAGCATCCAAATCTATAGAAACAGATTTACCGGATCTTCCATAAATTACTGCCGGTATACGGCCGCTTTTTCTAAGGCGGCGCGATATGGCGGAACCAAATTCCTGCCGGCTTTTTGCTTGTAACACAACCTTGCTCATGCTATTAACCTCATTAATAAAATACAGGGATAATCCCTTTTGGGACGATAGGATTCGAACCTATGAATGTCGGCTCCAAAGACCGATGGCTTACCGCTTGCCCACGTCCCATTCCTAACGCGAGTTTAACACAAATCTTTGGAATTGATCAAGCAGGCAGCAGAAAAAATATTGGGACAGCCGCTATCTAGGCATCATGGTCATCCGAGGTAGCTTCTATTACATCGCCGGAATCGTATTTATCTAAGATAAGTTTTTGAAGCTCGGCGCGGAATTCAGGGTGAATTGGGTGTGCAACATCCTTGTATTCGCCCGCCCGTGTTTTCCGGCTGGGCATAGCAATAAAAACACCGGTCTTGCCTTCAATAATCTTTATATTGTGAACAACAAAGCAATCGTCAAAGGTAACCGTTACATACGCTTTTGGCTTACCGCCGCCGACTACTTTACGAACCCTTATATCAGTTATTTCCATTGTATTTCTCCTCTCAAATGAGTCATGGATTCTCATTTCCATTATAGCGGTAACAAATTAAAAACGCAAGCAGAAAATAAATTAATTTAGAAAAAAGAATCGAAAAACCAAGAATTATAACAGGGTTTAAAAGCAAAACTCACAATACGAGTACATTGAACGGATCGCGTAATCTCCTTTATAACTAGGGTCTAGTTCAGCCCTATAACGAGAGTCTAGTTCAGCCCTTATCTAGGCGTTCGTTCAGCCCTATACTAGGCTCTCGTTCAGCCCTTATCTAGGCGTTCGTTCAGCCCTTATCTAGGCGTTCGTTCAGCCCTTATCTAGGCGTTCGTTCAGCCCTTATCTAGGCGTTCGTTCAGCCCTTATCTAGGCGTTCGTTCAGCCCTATACTAGGCTCTCGTTCAGCCCTATACTAGGCTCTCGTTCAGCCCTATACTAGGCGTTCGTTCAGCCCCTGCGGGGACGGTACGCAATAGGGATTGGAAACAAGTAAACACGGATTTTCACGGATTAACATAGATTTTTAAGAGGGATTAGGAATTAGAGTGTACCATAAAGTAATTGCACCCGTTGGAGCCAAGCCGTGCAGGCTGCATTGACGCTGCATGGAAATACAGCCAGCAGCTGTCCGTCTGACCACTTGTAAGTGGTCAGACGGACAGGGCTGCGTGGATTTTGCCACGGCACAGCAGCCAAACGGCTGCTCCAATGGGTGTTTCGTATTGTATGGTGCGTTACAGTGATAATCCGTGTTAAATGTCTACCAAGCCCGTGTTAAATGAAATAACAGCCAAACGGATGCTCCGGCAGGTGTTCAGTATTTTATGGTGTATTTCAGTCTACCGTTATTTCATAAAACTACAATCTAATAATTAAAAAAGTACCATTTAATCATTAAAAAAATGAATTATTATGACAAATAATTTTAAAATTAATTGACTAATTACCTACATTGTGATACCATATATCATGCGTGAAGAAAAGACGCTTTCAGAATCAGTGGAGCCGGTATTGGAAACCGTTTCAGAGCCGCTAGAACCTGCCGGGCAGAATCATGATGATTTAACGGATTTTAAGAAAACCTTTAACAAAAAAAAGATTCCTCTTGGCAAGCGGCTTGTGGATCAGCGTTATCTTCTGCTGCTGTCTGTTCCGTTTGTGGTATGGCTGATTGTTTTCAGATATATCCCTTTGATCGGATGGCTTATGGCATTCCAGGATTACAGACCTCATCTGGGATGGTTCGGGTCTCCGTGGGTGGGGCTCAAACATTTTAAGGAACTTTTCAGCGCACGGCTTTTTGGCATAGCGCTGCAAAACACACTGGGAATGAGCGTTCTGCTGCTTAGTTTTGGTACGGTTACGGCTATAAGCTTTGCCGTCCTTCTGAATGAATTGCGCTACCTTCCTTTTAAACGTTTTACGCAAACCGTATCTTACCTGCCGCACTTTGTTTCATGGGTTGTAGTAGCAAATATAATCACGTCGTTTTTATCTGTAAACGGTCCCTTAAATGAAATACTAATGGCTTTTAACTTAATAAAAGAACCAACAAATATTATGCTTAAACCGGAATATTTCTGGTGGCTTGTAACATTTGCGGATATTTGGAAGGAAATGGGCTGGAATGCGATTATATATCTTGCAGCTATGGCGGGTATAGATGCCCAAATCTATGAAGCGGCGGAAATAGACGGCGTGAACCGTCTGCAAAAAATAATGTACATAACCCTGCCCGGAATAAGCGGCACTATTATTATCCTGCTTATCCTTAGCATAGGTAATATTATTAATATTGGTTTTGAAAGACAATTCTTCATGGGCAATGCGGTTACGCAGCCCAAGGCGTTTGTTCTGGATTGGTATGCTTTGAATTATGGTATAGGGCTTTTCAGGTATTCATTTGGCACTGCCATAGGGATATTCAGATCGGTTGTCAGTATTACGCTGCTTTTAATTGCAAACTTTCTGGCAAGAAGATCGGGTGTCGGCAGGCTTTTTTAATTACGAGTTGAGGTTATATGGCAGTTACAACACAAAAACAAACAACAACGGATATTATCATATTGATCTATATGATTTTTGTGATCATAATCACGCTCTACCCGTTTTTAAATGTTACTGCAAAGTCGTTCAATGATCCGCTTGATACTGTAAAAGGCGGTATACATATAATTCCAAGAGTGCCTACATTATCAAATTATATCGGTCTTTTTGAAGCAGGCAGTAATTTGCCTATCGCATTCCGTACTTCTATACTTAGAACCGTGCTTGGAGCTTTTACAGGGGTTTTAGCCTGCGCAATGTTTGCCTTTCCTTTAGGCCGCAGGGATTTTATGTTCCGTAAACAATTTACTGTTGTTCTGGTAATAACCATGTATGTCGGCGGCGGGCTGATTCCCGACTTCCTTCTGATAAGAAATCTTGGGCTGATAAATTCTTTCTGGGTTTATATAATCCCCTGGCTTATAAACACTTTCAATGTCATCGTTATCCGTACATATATGGACACAATCCCATTTTCGCTGCAAGAATCTGCAAAGATTGACGGAGCGAATGATATAACGATTTTTTTCAGAATAATACTCCCGCTTTGTAAGCCGGTCCTTGCGACAATTGCCTTATTCATAGCGGTAGGCCAGTGGAACGCCTGGTTTGACACATACCTTTATGCCAGAAATAATACGGAGCTTTCTACTCTTCAGTACGAATTAATGAAAGTCCTAGACAGTGCGCAGGCGGTTTCTACGGCGCAGGATGTTTATTCGGAGGGTCTGCGTTCGGCAAGACGCAATCCAGAGGCGATAAAGATGGCGATTACGGTTATTGCCACGGTTCCCATTTTGATGGTTTATCCGTTCCTGCAAAAATACTTTGTCGCAGGGGTTACAATTGGGGCGGTTAAAGAGTAGAATTGTTGTCTAGGAAAGTTGTTCGGGAACGCCGTACCGCAAGGCGCGCAGTTATTGGGCAACTCTATTGTATGATTTATAATAATTTTATTATAAATAAAAAATATTCAGGGAGAAAGAAGATGAAAAAAACAAAAACGTTTTGGGCAATTACAGCGCTTGTTATAGCCGCTTTGCTCATTTTCGCAAGCTGTCAGAGGGGTCAAGGGGCAAGAGGTCCTACAACTGCCGGAACCAGAACCCCGATAACCTTTACTTTCTACAATGAAGACGCAACCGAAGATATGCCGTGGGATGATCCAATTGCATTGGAAATCACAAGGCGTACAGGCGTGTCTTTAACAGTAGATCGTCCTGTAGGCGGCGACCAGCAGGCAATCCCAATCATGATTGCATCAGGCCAGCTTCCCGACATGATCTTTGCAAAGGGAAACCTTGCACAGCTTGTTGATGCCGGAATGGTTGTACCATTAGATGACCTTATCGAGAGAAGAGGACGGTACATCAAGGAAATGTATGGCAATATGCTTGGAAGGCTCCGCAATACTCCTGAGGATCCAAGCATTTATACCATTGGCACCTATGACCTTGTAAACGGTATGTGGGATACAGATGGAACCATGCAGATACAGCACGCTGTATTAAAAGAGCTTGGCTACCCCAGCATGAAGACCCTTGATGATTATGAGCAGGCTATCAAAGCTTATATGCGCAGATATCCTACCATCAACGGCCGGCCTACAATTGGTTTCTCGCTCTTGATAGACACATGGCAATGGTATATCGACCTTTCCAACCCCTCCTGTTTTCTTTTGGGTTACCCGGATGACGGTCAGTGGTTAGTCGATCAGAACACTCTCGAAGCTTACTACAAGTTCCTGCACCCGGAAGCAAATCTTTATTACAAGTGGCTTAACCGTATGTACCATGAAGGCGTTCTGGATCGGGAATTTGTAACTCAAACAGAAGATGAATGGAGAGCAAAAATTGCCACAGGCCGCGTACTCGGTATTGCGTATCCGCGCTGGGGATATGGAGAGGCCAGAGCGTCTCTTATTAATGACGGTATGGCGGACAGAACTTATGCTTACCTTCCAATCACAATCGACGAAAGATTTAAAGCTCCTTCTTTGATGGATCCCGGATTTTCAGGCGGATGGGGCGTTGCGATTACTACATCATGCCGCGACCCGGAACGGGCATTTGAGTTTATGGATTGGATGTGTTCGGAAGAAGCGCATGTACTTCGCTGGTGGGGTATAGAAGGCAAGGACTATAATATCGTTAACGGTCAAAGAGTCCGTCCCGAATCTGTGTGGGAAGCATCCCGCGATGATCCTAACTTTGAAAGAAGGACAGGTATAGGCCGCTGGATACACCCCTGGCCGAGAAGAGGGCGCGGTTATATTGATTCAACCGGGCAGTTTATGCAGCCGGACACGCCTGAAACAATCAAAGAGAACTATTTACCTGTAGAAAACGAAACCCTTAGAGCTTATGGAGCGGATATGTGGATAGACATTTTCCCCTCTTCTGCGGAATTGGGCGTTTCCCGCCACGGGCAGGCATGGCAGTATACCTTACCGCCGGATTTGAATGCCATTATTTCCGAAGCGGACGATTATATGAAGACCGCTTTATGTAACGCCGTTATAGGACCTCAGGCAAACTTTGATGCTGCATGGAACAGAATGATGGCCGCCCTTCCCCGCATGAATATTGATAATGCCAATAGGGCTATGAC
>Ga0099364_10008745_pt1 | contig 14192 bp, 17 predicted proteins | sample TergutTh196P3_FD_73070 | JGI IMG/M metagenome (GOLD analysis project Ga0099364, IMG submission 73070) | Microcerotermes parvus P3 segment gut microbial communities from Pointe-Noire, Republic of the Congo - Th196 P3 | ecosystem: Host-associated > Arthropoda: Insects > Digestive system > Gut ... | reverse complement strand
GTTGACAGGCGAATCGCCTTTTACAACGTATTTTACAAATGAATCGCCCGGACAGGCTGCAATATGGATAGGATTCAGGATAATAGAATTGTACATGAAGAAAAATTCGGGAGTAAAATTGGCAGACCTAATGCAAGAAACAGATATTCAGAATATTCTTGGCAAGGCTAAATATTCTCCAAAGTAAAAAAGTGGGCTTGTTTCAGCCCACTCACTCTCTTTTGATTGGAAGCGTTGCTAATTATGCAGGAAGAATTGCTTCAACCGGACAAACATCAGCGCAAGCGCCGCAATCAGTACAAGTTTCCGGATCGATTTTATAAATATCGCCCTCGGAAATTGCTTCAACGGGACACTCATCTATACATGTTCCGCAAGCAGTACAATCGTCATTAATTTTGTAAGCCATTTCTATTATTTTAAATTTTATGGAAACAAATATATTCTGAATTTTTGTAAAAGAAAAATTTATTTTTGATCAGTTAAATTTAAAAATAAAAAAAATAACAGTATTTATCTGTATATAAGATATTTAAATTGGAGTGTTAAAATTTAATATCCTAACTAATGCAATACAATGTTTAAACCTTTTTTATTTTTTAAAAAATTTTTTCATTTTTTTTGTCGAATCATTTTTTTTTAACTTCATTTGTAGAGGAAATAAATAAGGAATGCCTATGAAACATTAAAAAGATATGAAGCTTCCAAAAGCAAACAGGCTCTGCTGAAATACTTCCAAGTTATTACTTTTTATGTATTTATCCTGAATTGTTTAATTCTTAACACTTTAAAACTATTAAAATCAACTGAAATGAAAAAACTAATTGTAATTTTGATTCTTGTGTCCATGTTTGGACACGCCTATGGGCAAGGCGTTAAAGCTACTCCGGAACATATCAGAGCCCTTACTTCATTATGGGAAGGGGAGAGATTCCCTGATGGGCGTCCAAAGGTTTCTGACAGCGACCTTGCGCGACTTGAAAATTGCACCCTTGAACAGATACAGGGGTACCTTGCACGTTTCGGTTTCCGTAATCAGATAGAACTCAACTGGATAGTTCTTAAACCGGGAGAAACTATGGTTGGCAGGGCTCTTACTTGTCAGTATATGCCAAACAGACCTGACCTTGACAGCCTCATTACGCGGCAGGGAATTATAGAAGGACACGCTCGAGGATCCAAAAACACTTGGCCCATCGACATGCTGACCAGAGACGATATTTATGTAGCCGATGGTTATCTCAAAGTGGATGGAGGCACCTTAATAGGTTCAAGCCTTGGTAATTCAATTTTAGGCAGAACAGGTAAGGGAGTTCTTTTCTACGGCTCTATCAGAGATATGCAGGAGCTTAAAGAAACAGATGGATTCAATGCGTGGATAAAAGGTCATCACCCTTCTGCTATCAGAGATATGATTCCTACATCTATAAATGCTCCGATTAGAATTGGAGATGCTACCGTATTACCCGGAGATGCAGTTTTTGCAAATGAATATGGAGTAGCTTTTATACCTGCGCACTTATTGAGTGGGTTAGTGGCTCAAGCAGCTTTAACAGACCTCAGAGACCGTTTCGAGAGATATATGCTTCAACGCGCTACCCATCCTGCAAATGAAGTACATGGAACTTGGAATGATGAAATGAGAAGGTTATACAGAGAGTGGTTTATCGCAACCCCTGATAAACTCGGCGTAACAATTCAACAGATTGACGAGTATCTTGAAAGGCTTCGCCGGTAGTTAAGTTTTGTGATTTCCGGTACAGGTAATAGAAATACAGTTCTTCGGATTTTGAGGAGCTGTATTTTTTTTCTTTATTATTTAGCTGTTTAAACGTTTTGGGTGTATCTTTGTATTTTTTAATTGTATATATTCGCCTTATTATATTTTAATGTTTAAATAAATATCGAAATGGATAAATTTATTAAAAAAGTGGCGTTAATTCTTATTCTGCTGTTAGTGTGTATTGGCGGAATACAGGCACAACGCGATTACAGAGAAGGGTATATCATTACTAATGAATGGGATACCATATATGGTTGGATTGATTATCGCGGAGATATTCGCAACTCCCAAGTCTGTTCGTTCAAAGAAACTGAAGCCGGTCAGGCAACAGATTATTCGCCTTTGGATATTGTTGCATACAGGTTTATCGACAGCAAATTTTATATATCCAAAAATATTGGAGACGATGATTTTCCAAAACAGATTTTTCTTGAATACTTGGTTAACGGTATGGCTAATTTGTATTTCCATAGAGAAAGTAATTCCAAAGACCTTTATTATATTGAAAAAGATGGAAAACTTTTCGAATTGAAGATTGACGAGCATGTAGTGAAAGTTGATGGAGTGACGCGGATCAGGAGGGTAAATTCGTATGTCGGCGTACTGAATGCCGCTCTTAATACGTGGGAAATGAGAGATGAGATTGGAAAAGCCAAGCTGGAACACTCGTCTTTGATCAATATTGCCAAGAATTACCATCAATATACTTGCATAGATGGCAGTGAATGTATCATATACGAAAAAGAAAAACCGTTGATAGTTTTGCGGATTGGACCGGTAGCGGGCGTTTATTTTTCGACTTTAAAGATGATTATGGATTCAAGTATAGGCGCTTTGGAATACACCTCTAATCCAACTGCTAATTTAACTGTTGGCGTTAACCTTAATATTGGAATGCCTCGACTCAATGAGAAACTTTTCCTGCAAATGCAAGCTAATTATACTAAGTATAACTTTGTCTATGCTTACGAAAGAACTGTTAAAGTCAGTAGCAATGCTTTGCAAACGGGGTTAACCTTGAAGTATGAATACCCGAAAGGAAAATTGCGACCGACATTAGCTGCCGGAGGCGTTGGAATATTGCTTCCTGATAAACCGGTCAGAGAATTCACATACAGATATTTCTATGGAGTGTATCCCTCTACCAGAACAAGGGATTTTTGGAGTAAGTTTATGTCAGGATTTGAGATCACGCCGGGTATTCATTATTACCTTGCCGATGAGCAAATTGTTTTTATACAGATGCAATATATGCAATGTTACAACAATAGCTACCTCAACGCATTAGCCAGCAAAATCAGGATATTTGGATTATCGGCAGGCATTTATTTTTAATTTCACCGGTTTTACGCTTCGGGGTGATACATTGCAATAAAAAACAGTCACTAAAAGATTGGACAGGTATGATGCACAACAGGTAATGAAAAATAAAAAAACCACCTGCCGAAAAAAATAACTCAAACTATTTGTATTATTCGATAATAATTACGTTCTTTGCGCTTCCTTTTTAAAAAAGGATAAACGAGTTAAAAAATAAAACAAATACCAATGTCAAAAGTTTGTCAGGTAACAGGTAAAAAGGCTATTGTAGGGAATAACGTTTCTCATTCAAAGAGAAGGACAAAGAGAAAATTTTATCCTAATCTCTTTGTCAAAAAATACTATTTAGCCGAAGAAGATATATGGATTTCGCTCAAAGTATCAGCAGCGGGAATTCGACTTATCAATAAAAAAGGAATTTACAAAACGCTTAAAGAAGCGCAGGAAAAAGGTTTTATATAGCTAATTAATTTGAAAAATGGCAAAAAAAGCTAAAGGCAACAGGATACAGGTTATTATGGAATGTACCGAGCATAAAGAGAGCGGTATGCCGGGAACATCGAGATATATAACGACAAAGAACAGGAAAAACACACCCGATCGTCTTGAGAGGAAGAAGTATAATCCGGTTCTTAAAAAATATACGCTTCACAGAGAAATTAAGTAATACTTTTAAACATGGCAAAGAAAGTTGTTGCAACGCTTAAAACAGGAGCCGGCAAGTCATTTACGAAATGTATCAAAATGACCAAGTCGGAAAAAACAGGAGCATACATCTTTAAGGAAGAGGTCGTTCATAACGATCATATAAACGATTTCTTTACAAAGAATTAGTAAGAAAATCTTATATTATACGGCTTTCTTCATTGTGTAAGAAAGCTATTTTTGTTATTCAATTCAACGCTGATGGCTTTATTCGGATTCCTTGGAAAAGAAAAAAAAGAGAACCTCGATACCGGACTTAAGAAAACAAAAGAGAGCGTTTTCTTAAAACTTGCAAGGGCTATCGGAGGCAAATCGAAAATTGACGATGAAGTTCTTGATAATCTTGAGGAAGTTCTTGTTTCGTCAGATGTGGGCGTGGCAACAACGCTGAAAATTATTGAAAGGATCGAAAATCGGGTTTCAAAAGACAAGTATCTTAACACAAGCGAGTTAAACACGATACTGAGAGAAGAAATTGCAGCGTTGCTCGATAAAGGGCAGGAGGGAGAAAACGTTGATTTCACTTCGCCGCTTCAGAGCAAACCTTATGTAATAATGGTGGTTGGAGTAAATGGAGTCGGTAAAACCACAACCATTGCAAAACTTGCTCATCAATTTAAGACGGCAGGCAAAAAAGTGATGATTGGAGCCGCCGACACTTTTCGCGCCGCCGCTATTGACCAGCTGCAAATATGGGCGGATAGGGTAGGGGTTCAGATAGTTAAACAGCAAATGGGTTCCGATCCGGCGTCTGTTGCATACGACACAGTGCGTTCTGCTGCGGCTTCAGATATTGATGTTGTTATCATTGATACGGCGGGCAGGCTTCACAACAAAGTAAACCTTATGGCAGAGCTGTCGAAGATAAAAAGAGTGATGGAAAAAGTTGTCCGGGGCGCGCCCAATGAGGTTTTGCTTGTGCTTGACGGCTCTACGGGACAAAACGCTTTTGAACAGGCAAAGCAGTTTACCGCGGCGACCGACATAACGGCGCTGGCAATCACAAAACTCGATGGAACGGCAAAAGGTGGCGTTGTTATAGGCATATCCGACCAGTTTAATATCCCCGTTAAATATATCGGCGTTGGTGAAAAACTTGACGACTTGCTGATTTTCAACAGGTTTGATTTTGTTGATTCGCTGTTTGGCTCGAATTAACGGGTAGTGGTTAATTTTATATTTAACATAATGAGATTTTTTGTAACATATAAAAAGATGCGTAAAATAATAAACATCAACCTAATATTTGTTATCTTAATATCAAGTTGTAATACTAAGCCAATAATAATAGACCCCGATTTGCTCAAGTATGACTGGGCATCTGATGTTTATGATTTTAAAATAGAGAATGATTCTCTTGCATTTCAAACATTTCTTCGTGACATAGGGCAGGAGGAAATAGATTGGGTTGCATCATACAAAATATCTTATGACACATTATTTATTTTTGACAGTTATAACACTAACACAATAAAACCAACAACATTCAAATACAAAATTGTAAAAGTTGACTCGTTCAAACTTATATTAAAAGAAATACCTCCAAAATTTAACGATACACTCGTTTTTAATAAGCAGATTCATACAAAAAAGAATGATTTAAAATTTGATAGAATTGAATTTTATTCAAGTTCTAGTTGGATAGGTCCTGTGCAAAGCCTTATTATTGGATCTGATTCAATTTTGTATCATTATGGTTATTTTAATACAAAACATGAAGGGCTATCAAAATATAAGTTAAGTCCTGTTGAATTTTCGAGAATTGAAAACAGGTTTCATTATATCAATTGGAATATTCTTGAAGTAGAAAGTCCTGCACCGAGCACAAGTTCTTTCAGTCTATTCGTAAAGACACCAAATGATTCAATTGAAATAAGTGGTAGATATTTGCGTGATAATGTGGAACTCAACGATTTTATAGCTTATTTAAGATTTATAGAACGCTTTCTGAATTTAAATCCGATTGAAGATGAAGAAGTTTCTTTCAGATATTCATGGTAATATGTAAAAATGAAATATGCAAACACCGCTTATTTGCGAGATATTTTTATTAACCATTAACCACTATAATAACATTGGGTGATTAACTACTAACGATAAATGAAATTATTTTTTGCGTTTACCCATAAAATCCGAATGAGTTGCGGTATTCAAAAGCAAAAGTATTAATGTCCCTGTCTTCCTGCCACATAAGTAACCAATCGGGCTTAATATGACACTCCCAAATGCCAACATATTGACCTTTTAATTTGTGTGCACAATGTTTTTCAGGCAAAGGTTTATCTTGCGCCAAAAACTCTACAATCTCAAACAAAAGTTGCAAGTCGAGGTTTCGACGATAAGACAAATTAATACTTTTTTTGAATTGATTAGTAACCTGCAACTCAAAAACAACCTCTTCATTTTCTTCCAATGCCTTGATTTTGGCAAAGAAATTCTTTACTGAAAGATTTTTATTGCTTGATTTTTTTGCCATTTTTGGGGGTGCAAACAGTTGAAACTCTTCCTAAACGGACATCTTCCAACGCCATATCAAGCGGCGACATTTTTTGAGTAGCCACTTCTGTCGCGCCAGCCAAAATAGCAGAATGTAGAATACTTTTTATAAGAGCATTACTATCATCGTAATTCAAAATTAAGGTTGCCATAAACTGTTACTTTATTCAAAATTAAACCCCGCAAAGATACAAAATCAATTACAAATCTCAATTATTTTTCGTATATTTGCCATACATTGCAGTTACAATGGGACTGACAATGGCGAAGCCTTAATTAATGGTTAACGGTTAATTTTAATTTGTTTTGCGTAATTTTATGGCGTTTATCTAACTGAATTTTTTATGAAAAAGATGTTTTTAATTCCGGCATTATTGTTATCGCTTTCTGTTTATGGGCAAATGCGAGATTTTGATTTAATAATTTCAGAACTTTCCAAGTTTGAAGCAGTAAAAGAAAAGGTGTATTCTGTTTTTAACAAAGAAGATACTGACTTAACTATTATGTACGAGAATGGTATTTGCGCTTACATTTACATTGATGCAGAAGAAGGAGTAGGTAGGGGAGTAAGTTACAAGAATCACAAATTGATAATTACCTATTTTATTTCTAAATTAAATTTGTTTGTTAAAAACAAAGATGACAAAAAGGAGATTTTGAGTTTCATAAAACAGGAGATTGATAAAAATGAGTTTATATTAGATTATTTTTTTAATGAGGCATACGAAATTGCTTTAGAATTTGTTGATGAAAATGCAATAGAAACGAACGATGGTTTTACTATGTTTTCAGGAAACCTTAATTGGTCAAGCGAATTAGTAATAAGAGTTAGTGAAATATGGGAAAATCAATATATAGTAAATGTTTATTATAACATAGTATTGTAAAAAGCACTTTATATTTAGAATTTATTCGGTAGTTGTTGCCATTAACCATTAACCATTAACCATTAACCATTAACCACTAACCACTATTAATCAATGTCAAACGACAAAAAAATCAACGTTATTACGCTTGGGTGCTCGAAGAATGTTGTTGATTCGGAGAAACTTTTAAAACAAATCGGCGCGGGAGGCTTTGAGATAGCCTGCAACGCCCCCGACTCAGACACCGGAACGGTTATAATAAACACCTGCTGCTTTTAGAGAAAGCAGGGGGGGTTATGTTTTACGGCTCGTACTCCAATGGCAACATATCTCCGGCTCGTCTCAAGCTCATCATTCCCGTAAAAACTATTTTGTCGCCTTGATCAATATTCCCATATAGATCGACAAATAAAGTGTTTGTAAAAAAACTAATGGTCGAATGAGACCAAACATATCGATTACTTGATCCCTCTCGGCTACGATAAGAAACGTTTATGCTGAATAGAGAATCGTCGAGACTCGATTCTTCAACTGTGGAGTCGGGTATATAAATCATTTTTAGCGAAAGAGTATCTTTTATTGTGAAGAATAAATAGGGATCTATCGGGAATCCATTTTTACTAACCGTAAAATAAGGGGTTCTCTCTGTGTTGGAACCATAAGCAAGACCTTTGAAAAAATTAACGGACGATTCTTCATAAATTTTATCTCTGCGCATCTTTATTCTTTCATCATACGGATTTAAATCGGTAAACAGTGTCATTACCGAATAATAAACATTCTCAATTCTGTTGGAATTCAATGTTACGCCGGAATATTCGGTCTCGAAACTTTCCACCGTAAAAAAGATTCGATAACCCAAGTATGCGTTTATTACCTCAATGGGCTGCTCGGAAGATGCCATAAGAGTATTTGTTGCCGTGTTAAACCAGATTCGTATATCGTCTTCGTTCACTATTCTACATGCTCTTCCTGATTCTGTCGTGCCAAGAAACTGTTCCCTGAATGCTCTCAACTTCTGGGTGCGTGAAAACGGGTCGGCTCGAAAGATTACTTCGCCCAACATGTTCATCTGTTCTTCCATATAGATTGTATCGGGAATATGTGTGAACGGGGTTTCAATAATGACCGTATGATACGCCAAGTGCCTCAATACTAATCGTGTGTTGATTACTTGCTTTACATCCAACGTAAATTTTCCCGACTCATCCGTAAGGTCAACGATTGATGTTCCGTCAAGGTAAACATACGCGCCATATACAGGTTGGTTTGTGTGTTTGTCATACACCAGTCCGGTCAAAATCTGCGCATTCATTTGAATACACGAAAAAGCAACGATTGTAAAAATAACTATTTTTTTCATAAACATCAATATATAATAAATTTTAACATCTCTTACCTTCTCAACCATCTCAGTTTTATCCATGTTCTTCTGAACTGCTGTTCGCTGTCCTGGAATTCGTAACGCCGCCTGTAGCGAAAGAAACGTTCTACCTGACCTATTGTAACGGTTGCCATCAGTTCGTGCGAGCCGTAAGAATATTTTTGCATGTTGCTGAGCGAATAGTCGAAAGCATATCCGAAATGGTAATGCTCATAACGCATACCGAACATTACGCTGGTTCCACCGTTAGAGCCGCCGCCGCCGGAACGGTAGGAAAAGCCGCCCCAAAACTGGTCGTAATAGTAGATTTGGGCGTTAATATCGACTTGAGCAACGCCGCGTTCAACAACCTTAACTTGCGCACCCGGCACTAAACTCCACTCCCTGTTTAATTCGAACACATAACCTCCAAGTACAATATACTGGCGTTCAAGTCTGTAGTCTGAGCTGTTGCGACCGCCGAAAGTGAGATACGACTGAAACAGGTTTGAAATGGAAAGTCCTGCGTAATAATCTCTGGTGGTATAATGCACGCCGAACGCCGCTTCGGGAATAACGCTGCTGAGCCTTACCCCGTCAATATAGCGGTCGTATCCGAGTTCCGTAATTATTTTGTTGCGGTCGATGTACAATTGGGAAAAAGAGGTTGTCAGACCAAACGATAACTGTCCCGAAGAGGTTTCTATGTGGTAGGCATAGGTCAGCTGACCGCCGGTGGTGCGTACCGGTCCGCGTATGTCGTTGAACAGCGCAACTCCCAAGCCGATGTTTTCGAGACTGAATCCGCCGCTGCTGTACCTTCTGCCTGTTCCGAAGAATCCTTCACGCGGCACCCGCACTTGAGCGGTCAGCGTTTGATTGGTGGGAGCGCCCGGGAACCCGGTCCACTGGTCTTTGGCAACAAGCCCTATCGAAGTGTAGCCGTCTGCGCCGGCAGCTGCCGGGTTTAACAGAAAACGGTTGAAAAGGTATTGCGTGAAAGGTTGCGACTGTTGACCGAAAACCGCAAGGTGCGGCAACGTCATTGCAACGATGAGGCAGAGAGTGATATATGTCTTTTTTAATGTCATGCCGGCGGTTTTATCTTATAATGGTTATTGTTCCGATTATAGGCTCTTGGGTACTGTTGTCGTTCAGATGGATTATATAGTAATATGTTTCCATCGGCAGGTAGCGTCCCGTTGCATCGCGACCATCCCACGGCACCGTATATCCTCTGGTTGAATTAAACACCTTGCGTCCCCAGCGGTCGAACACTTCTACGATGCAGTCGGGATAATCCAGAAGCATATAGATGTTCCATACATCGTTTTCGCCGTCATCGTTAGGCGTAAATGTGTTGGGGATTCTGTATTCTTCGGGTATTATGCAAGCCAATACCGTGATGGTGTCGGTTACCACGCAACCGTCATATTCGGCGCGCACCCAGTATATCGCATTCTCATCCATGTCGTGGTCGTCCACCGTAATTTGCGTGAGATATTCGCCGCTTTCTCCTGTTGACCATGTGTAAACGGTTTCGGCTGGGTTATCCTGCGTGTTGAGGGCATACAATGTAAATCCGGGCGTACAAATCATAGTGTCGGCTCCGAGCGATATATTTATAGGACTTTGAACCACCTCTATGAAGCTGCTCAAACGGCAGTAGTTTTGGTCGATGGTTATCAGTTCATATATGCCCGGGGTTGTAATATATCCGTCTTGCGATACGCTTGGGTCAGCCCAACTGTAGGCTATGAAATCGTTTTTATTGAAATCAACCAATACGCCGCCTGTTCCGCATAAATTGTAAACAGCCTGCGTAAACTGCGCATACTCGCCCACCACTTCCACGTTCAGATACGCCCAGTCGCCTACGCAACCTGCCGCTGAAATTTCGCGAACTCCAAGTTGATAAATACCCTTGACATTACCCCATTCAACGATAATGGAATCGTTATGTGTCTGAATAATTATCCCCGCTTCCGGTTCCAAACTATATTCAAAAGTCGAGTTTATGAAGCCGTTAGCCGCATACATTACCCTTGAGCCGATGCACACCTTTACGTCTTGCGCAAATACAGGCAAGGCAAGGCAGAACGCGACTACGGTTGCAATTAAGGATAATATATGTCTCTTTTTGTTCACAAAATAACTATTTCAATTTTATCTCTGTGTCTTCCCTGTGTATCTCTGTGCAATATTTTTGTTACACGGAGCATACACAGAGGTACACGGAGTTTTTATATTTTATAACGTTCCTACTACTACATATTTCTGATATGCTGTAACGGGTTGGTAACAGGCGCAGGATAGATATATACTTTGTAGGGAGCAGCCGGAAGATCTGTCGACTGAGACGCTACTAAACTCATATCTAACGATTTGCGCGAAATACGGTCGGTAATGTTGGTTATTGTTATTTCATACAAACCGTGAGCGGTAAGGTCGGTTCCGCCGATTAAATCCACGCTATTGCCCGTCAGCACTTTATATCCGCTTGTTGTAGAAGTTACTGTTCCTCCGCTGATGTAACCTGCATAATGTGTAATGGTGTATGCAACTTCAAACTCTCTGTTGCCGCTTAAGGTAACAGGAATAGTAACATTAGGAATAGCAGCCAAATTCGGCGCACATTCGATGATAGAATCCGGAGGAGTAACCCATTGAATAGTCGGACGCGGCAGCACCCTTATATCCTTTATTACGTCAAGCCCCGTGCATGGCAAAGCTACGGTTCCGCCTCCTATCAGAGCGCGTACATTGGTAGTAATGTTTATTAAACCCGGCGTTGACGGCATCACGACAGAAATTTCGTTCTCGCTGTAATAATCCGTAACAGCGTCAACGGTGCTTTGTGTCAAGTTGCTTGGAGTTAATGACAGAGATTGAATGGTAAGCGCCGGCGAGGTAGAAAACAGCCACTTGTACTCGTAATCCAAGCCCGGTATAGGGGTTTGGGCATCTACTCTGTAGGGCATACGGCTACCAACCGTTACGCTATCAATACTTTCTCCGTCAGGAGGATCCGTGAACTCCGTCCAGTGGGCGGCAGTTGGCGGGGTCGGGGTGTTTGGCAAAGTCGGCTGCGCAATAACACCCGCAGTCAGCAGCGCAAAAAACGCTGCAAAAAATCCGATTTTTAATACTTGATGTTTCATTTTATTAGTTATTTAAATTAATTTATTATTCTATTATTTAATAAAGATTAGGTAAACGATATATCGGTCCTGTTTCTACCGGAGGCATCACAATATACGTAAATTTTTCGCCGACAGCGGTAATATCTCCTTCAATAGGATTTCCGGAAGAGTCGGTTGATTTACGCGAAATGTTGTCGGTAACCTTGGTAAGGGTAATCTCATACCGTCCATAGTCGGGAAAGATAATGTCAATTTCATCGTCAACTACCGACACTGCCGTACCGTTTAACGAGGAAATCGGCGAGCCGTTATGAGTTACCTCATAGTCAACCTCAACCAGCCACGATCTGGTAAAGACATTCAGATCAAAAGTAATTAAAATACCCAAATCTACCTGTGCCTGCGTGTAACATGCGCTGTCGGCGTAAATGGAGTTTACGGGAGTAAATGCAATCGTAGGTTTTTCGATAACCGCCACAGGGATAATAGTCCCCGAGTCGGCGCATACGGCGCTCATGTTGGGTATTTCCAAAGCTCTCAGAGTATCAACTCCCAACGAACTCCATGTTACGGAAACAATAGGAGTTGTGCTGCCGTTTGTTGTGCCGATAATAGCGGGATCGTTGGAGAGCGACCACTGAAATGTAGAATTTACATCTGTGAAATTTAACAGATCAGAAGTGCTGTACAGAGGGCTGACAGTCGGATCGGGCAACACGAAATACTTCATCACCGAAGTAATCGTTACCGAGTCGCGCACTTCAGCGGCGTGCTGTACGGTTCCCCCCGAAGTGCTGTTGTAGCCGTGCCGATAATAGTCTTTTCCGTCAATGGATACAGAGGGGGGAGGCGATTGTCCGTAGGCTATGCCTGCCGAACAAAAGAGAAGAACGATAATGCTTTTTATAAACTTTTTCATATTATAAATTTTTAAAAATTAACTAAAAATTATTAGGTACATGGAATACTCTACCCGGTTGCGGTTGCGGAAGAACGCTGTATGTAAATACATCGGCTCCCACGTTAATGTCACCTTCAATCTCGCATTTTCTGGCGATGCGGTCGGTGATTTTATCAATGGTTACCTCGTATACGCCGTAATTGGTAAAAGGCAACTGCAACGTAGCCGTATATGTAGTACCCGAAACCAGTGTAAGCGTAATGGGTACATCTGTCTGAACGGTAGTTGATGACACAGTTCCCGTCATTATATCGGTTTCTACAATGGTATAGTCAATCCATACCTGACTTGATGATGTAGTAACCGTGAAGGGAAAATCATAAGATGCGGTCAATACGGTTACAGCATCGTAGCAATCCGAAGCGGCATAAGCGGGAGGCGTGCCTACTTGAGTGAATCCGATAGTTGGTTTGGGGATTACAAGTACCGGAATTTTTGTCGTGTCGCTTTCGCAGGCAAGAGTAGTCGCAACTTGCGGTACTTCTTTAACGTGCAGAGTGTCAATTCCGGCAGTGTTCCACGTAACCTTTACCCATGGCGAAGTTCCGGTCGAGTTGGAGTTCTGAGGCACGATTGTTCCGCGTCCGGGAGAGAAAGACGACCAGTCGAACATAGAATTGGTAAGATTGGTTTCCGTGTAATCGGAGGCATTGTCGAAATAATCCTTGTTGTAATAGTCGTGAGGCATTACAAAATAGTTCATTACCGAAGTAACCATAACGGTATCAGTGTTTTCTCGAGGCGAATCAGGGGTAGAAGTGTTATCCTTATTATACCCATGTTCGTATAACGCCCGATTAGTGTTGTCAAGCGTCATGGTACGGTTTAGCGGGCTGTTTGAAACTTGCCCGAATGTATAGGACATTCCTGTCAGGAAAATGCCCAATACAAGTGCTGTTCTTTTTTTCTTCTGATTTCTCATCTTACTTTTTTTTAGTTTATTATTAATTTTTATTCTATTTCTTAATTATATTATGTTAATTATATCTTTCATTTTCACTTTATTGAACATTAGGTAAACGATATATTGGTCCTGTTTCCGAGCCTTGCAAGCCGCTTATGGTTAATGTTCCCGTTTCGCTTTCGCACCCGTCAATAAAGTATGTTACGCTCAGTACGCCCGGCGTGTCATCGCTCGGCGTCAAGATTATTACGTTGTCGTTTTCCGACACTATTGTCCAGCCGGTTGGAACATCCCATACATAAACGGCTCCGACTATTTCAGTTGCAGTATATACGGCGGTTTCGCCTATACATACGCCTGTTTCTCCTGTTATGTCGGGAGCTTCCGGTCTTTCAAGCGCTACAACAAGTAGAGAGTCTGCTCCGCCCACGCCGCATCTGGCGCTTACGCCCCTTACCTTGATGTATCCCGATTCGAAATCCGGGTCGAAAGCGACATTTATCTCGTAGCCGTTGTTTGCCCCGACAAAGTTAGCCCCTGCGGGAAGTGTCCATTCATAGTGATCAACTCCCGGAATTTCGGGAACAGAGTAGAGGAACATAGCAACATCGGAAGGCATACAAATTGTTTCCGGTCCGTTAAGACCTTGAG
>Ga0099364_10008744_pt1 | contig 14194 bp, 8 predicted proteins | sample TergutTh196P3_FD_73070 | JGI IMG/M metagenome (GOLD analysis project Ga0099364, IMG submission 73070) | Microcerotermes parvus P3 segment gut microbial communities from Pointe-Noire, Republic of the Congo - Th196 P3 | ecosystem: Host-associated > Arthropoda: Insects > Digestive system > Gut ... | reverse complement strand
TCCGTTTCGTCCGACGGTCGCTCCCGGCGGCATCGGTATCGTTTTCCAAACCCGAAGTAAACTACCCATTGCTGTAATAAAAGTTGCTTGATTGTTGCACTAATTTTCTGAAAAAGAGTATATCATAGTTAAGAATAATGGGAAAGAGGGGGGAAGGGTAAATAAGAATAAACACTAAAAAAGCCTAGAAAATTGGGATTTCTAGGCTTTGTCCCTTGTTTTTTAACTTGTCCCTAAAAATAGAGGGGTGCGTAGTACCGCTCCGTCCCCCGCTCTTTTGGGAACATCCTACCACTTCCACGAACCGCCGACGTAGCCGGTGTGCAGGAAGTCGTCGTTGCGATCCATTACCATTCCGCCGTCGTAACCGCCGAAGACCGTGAAACTCTTGCCTATACGATACGATCCGCCGGCATTAAACGACACCAGTTCGCGTCCCAAAGTCGCTCCACGCAACGCACCACTGAGACCGCCCTGGGCGATCACCGTCTCGTAAGACTTGCCGCGGACATCATACGCATACGACAATCCGCCGGTCAATGCCAGACGATTACGCTGATACTGCACATCGAAACCGGAACGTACAAACAACTGTGTCAAGTCCACCTTGTTATAGGCAAGACCGCCCGACTCCCGCGCCGCATCAAGATGAAGCATGAAGACATCCATCGCCATCAACGGACGGACACTCCAAGAGCCGCGATAGTAACGTTTGCCCGCCTCCAACGTGATTTCCTGCGTGTTGCCGTCAAACTTCGCCGTGTTCCCGGCACGTACAGTGTCAAACTTCTGCCAACCGTAGTTGTACAATGCACGAACATCCGCACCATTTCGGAGTACACGAGCGGCGTAAAGACCTGCGTACATGTCTTCCGATTTCACCCGGGAAACCTGTCCGAAAGGACTAGCCGACGCTCTGCCGTCTTCGTAACCGAAGAGGGCTCCGAATTGACTGCGTTGGGACCGATACAGATCAGTACCGACTTGCACTCCTTCGGAATTGATATTCCAAGCACCGAACTCATCGTTTCGACCGACGTAGTTCACCCAGGCAGTGCGTGTGGCGGGCTTTTTGAATGTACCGCACGGATCGCATGGATCGCAAGTCACCATATCGCACGGATTGCACAGGTCATCGCAGGGCGACTGTCCGAAGTAACCGTAACCGCTTTGGGCGGCACCGGAAATGAAGTGATCGCGCACCAAATTGTACCCGGTATAGCGGTTATGAATGGCACCCGCCGCAAGGAACGCATCGCTCATCCTGATCGACGAACTTTTAGCGGCTCGAAGATTACCATTGACAAACTCCAACGTGAAGAACCACGAATCGGTGTTGACCGTGTTGATACCTTCGACATCGAAGTTTACGTAATCATCAATGTAGTCATTGATCTCATCGGCGGTGGCATTGCCTACCGCTGCATCGAAGTTGCGGAGATTGACCGTACTGTCAATCATCGTAACGTCGAGTTCACCATCCGGCATTACTTTATCAGCATCGAGCGAGAGCGTGGATTCGGAAAGGTAAATCAAGGCACCGTCACTGAGATAGAGTTCATTCCTGAAGTCGGCATCACTGTTTCTTACCAGACCGATGCCGTCAGTCCAAACCTCACCGTTGAATACCGCATTCGTTCCAGCCAAGCCGATGAAACCGGCTTCGATACCGCCTTGGAAGTCTGCGTCCGCAACGTCCCGAAGACCCACGAAATCTGCACGTATGCCGTCGAACGTTGCCGATCCGACATCATCCAGTAACACCATGTCAGCCTTAACGACGCTCTCGAATACTGCTGTGTCGGCACGCTGTACCAACACGTAGTCCCCGCCGCTGTAAACGGCTTCTTCAAAGAGAACCGAAGCGACATCGGTAATGACTACGTCATCGCCAGCCCAAACTTCGCCGGTAAAGGTTGCCGAAGCAAGATCACTGACATCTATGTTGCCGGCGGCATTGACGAAGCCGGTTTCAAAGTACAGGGCTTCAGTCTCGAAAACATCCATCCCTATAACTGTTAAGTCTTCGGTGTGGATTTCGTTCTGGGTTTCCAAACCGCCCATCAAAATCGTGATGTTAAGGTCGTCGCTGCCCGTCGAAATGGCAATGTTTGGGTCCGCTACGGTATCAACACCATCTGCGACAATTTCCACTTCACCGAAAACGAAGATGTTGGCATCGCCTGTTGCTAGGATTCCAGCAGCCGATCCGGTCGATGAATTGGCAACGATGTCAGCGGACAGCAGAAGGTTTCCGCCGCCATATTCCACTGCGACTGCACCGCCGCTTTTTGACGCAACATAGACATCGCCCAAGCCGACGACTGTGTCGCTGTCAAATTCACCGGATAGCCAACCTCTGACATCACCGCTGCCTGTGTTGATGACCTCAATTGTGCCGACGGCAATGTTACCACGGGTAATGTTACCCGTTTCCCAACCATGCGTAACACCCGATCCTGTGCTCGTTGCCGAAATGTAGCCCACCTCAAAGGTACCGGCATCGGCATCGCCGACGAGATCGAAAAGCGAGAAACTGCCGACCGTAAAGAGGGTAGACTCGTTTGCTCCATCGGCAACACTAAATCCACCCTTTGTGTGGAAACCAAAAACGTCCCCGTTCCCAGCCGTAGATTCAGCCATAATGAGCTCGATACTGGAACCATCCGCAACAGTGAAGTTTCCTGTTCCAATGCCGGCGAGGACACCCGCCGTTGTAACCGTACCCCCCGTTGCTTTAGCGTAAATCTCTTCGATGTTCAATGCTCCTTCAAAACCGTTCCAAACACCGAAACCGACGGCACCCGCATTTCCTTCGGCATCAATGGTTTTGATATCAATAGCGGCATCATTGATTACTTCAGTGGCAAAGAAACCGTAGGCGGCTCGGGCAGCACTGGTCGATTTCGCACTCAGTTCGTTGGTTATGCTGATTTCTGCACCATCAATCCCGCCCATTGCACGGAAACCGGCGACATCATTAGCACCTTCGGCAATAATGTCGCCGATGGTAATTTTACCGGAGACGGCACCGACATTGTGGTTGACAGTACCGCCGTCAATGTTATCGATACTAAAGCCCCACGCGTCGTAGGTGTCCGATTTAGCAGTGATCTCGGTTATGTTAATGTCCGCATCAGCATCAGTTCCACCGGCTCTAAAACCGACAGCCATCCATGTATCCGATTTTACGTCAATCTTGGTAACATCGACCGTACCCTTTACGATACTGCTAAGGACATCATTACCCGGTGTAGCGGCAAAGAGAATACCATGCCCGGCTCCAACACTGGTCACGTCAACAGTGCCCAGTTTGAGTTCAGATGCTGTGGCACTACCACCACTAAGTTGTACACCTGTTCCATAAGTACCCCCTTCAACGAAAATCGATCCGATGTCGATGGTGCCTCGGAGTTCTCCCGCCGTAAGACCGATGGCACCCGCAATTGTCGATGACACTTCAATTCGAGTGATATCGACCTCACCTGTGATGTGGGCACCGGAGGTTACGGGACTGACCGGGTTCGTGTCGTCCGAATACAAAAACGTAGCACCGAATGCATCACCAACTGCGTTGCTAACCTTAATGGTTCCTCCGCTCAGGATTCCATCATACATATTGGTCGTTCCTGGGGTAGCACTGTTGTCTGAAGTTTGAAAGCGGAACCCATTGAGTTGTGCGCCCACTGTGCCGATTGCACGGATGTCGAAGTCGCCTAAATCAACATCTTCGTTGTAGTCATGTGTCGCAAAAACAGAAAACCGGTTGTCAGCATCACCGAAAGTAACGGTGATAGGATCACCTGCTGGACTCTCATCGACAAAGTGAACCGTGCTAATGCCGAACGTATCCGAATCTACACTCACTACGCTTCCATCTTCTCGCGTTGCAGTGGGTTGCGCCATTGCTGGTATAGCGATGAGCAGTGCGCCCAGCAACACGCTGGGCATTAGTAACAATTTTCTCATAGTATATGTCCTTTCTTTGAAGTGAGGATGCTGAATAGGAAAATGAATCTCTCTGCCGCACACGGCAGTTTTTCCATTACCGGGGGTATCGGTAATGACTTTGATTCAACTTCGCTTATGAATTTTTTTATCCTGTTATTTTGTTTTCTCTTGAAGTGCGAATAAGACACAGCATAACGAAAAGACGTTGCCTAATGAAAAGACGTGGTGTAACGGAAAGACACGGTGTTAGGAAAAGACGTGGTGCGAGCGATGTAACGAAGAGTCGGGTTGTGCGGGAAGTAACTGCACTATGAAAGCCGGGAGCGTAACGCAGTGGAGCGACCGGATTATTGAGCCGGTACTCCGGTTGATCCGGTCGCTACGGCTAACGCCTGCGCTCCCGGCTTTCGTTTTTTGCTCATAATTTTCAGGTAACTGCACTATGAAAGCCGGGAGCGTAACGCAGTGGAGCGACCGGATTATTGAGCCGGTACTCCGGTGAATCCGGTCGCTACGGCTAACGCCTGCGCTCCCGGCTTTCATTTTTTGCTCGTAATTTTCGGGGACAACGCTACGCGGCGAAGAGACTCTGGAAGCGAGGATCACGGAAAAGTTCGTCCTCCTTCGTCGGCGTTTCGTCCAATAGTTTTTCGACAAGAGCGTCCGCCGAAAAACCTTCACTCTCCGCAAGGAAATTCATGACCAAACGATGCCGTAACACCGGTTTTGCCAACGCCTGTATGTCCTCCGTCGTAACATGAGAACGTCCAAGAAGCAACGCTCTCGCTTTGCCTCCCAGCACCAAATACTGCACCGCCCGAGGTCCCGCCCCCCAAGCAACATACTGCTGAACGATGTCGGGAATCCCCTTCTTTTGATCGACCCGCGTTTGCCGAACCAGTGCCAAAGCGTAGCGCGTTACATGATCACTCGTCGGCACCTGCCGAACCGTCTTTTGCAGTTCGATGATCTCTTCCGCTTTCAAGACGGGTCGAATATCGCTGGTTTCCAACGACGTGGTCTTGCGGACGACTTCAAATTCTTCGTCGAACGAGGGATATTGGACGAAGACTTTGAACATGAACCGGTCTTGCTGCGCTTCGGGCAGCGGATAGGTTCCTTCCTGTTCAATGGGGTTTTGCGTTGCGAGTACGAAGAAGGGTTCCGGCAAGGGATGTCGGTTGCGTCCGACGGTAACACGGTGTTCCTGCATGGCTTCGAGCAGGGCGGACTGCGTTTTCGGCGGAGTGCGGTTGATTTCGTCGGCGAGAATGACATTAGCGAAGAGGGGTCCTTCGAGGAATCGGTATGCCCGGCTTCCGGTGTCGCGGTTCTCTTCGATGATGTCGATGCCGGTGATGTCGGCGGGCATCAAGTCCGGCGTGAATTGAATCCGGCTGAACCTCAAGTCCAGTGATTGGGCTAGGGTGCTGACCATGAGGGTTTTTGCCAGACCGGGCACTCCTTCGAGGAGGCAGTGTCCTTGAGCGAAGACGGAGATCAGCAGTTCGTCGATGACTTCGGTTTGTCCGACGATGACCTGCGAGAGTTGTTCGATGACTTTCTGCCGGGCTTCCTGTAATTTGGCTGACATCGCAAAGCGGGATAGGGATTCGATGAGCATGATTGTCGCGAAAGAGGGAATGGTTGTCAAGGGTGCGGGAAATTAGGGCAGTAGGCGTGCACGTTTGATGAAAGCCGGGAGCGTAACAACGCGCAGCGACCGGATCAACCCGTAGAATCCGGTCGCTACACTTCGTTACGCTCCCGGCTTTCATGGCAAAAATACAATCGTGCATACCCTGCGGGAAATTAGGGAGAGGCAAAGACCGGCACCTGAAAGGGGCGGGGGAGTCTTCTTGCCGGAACGCTGATCATGTCGCCGGTTCGTTGCACTTCGTAGGGTTCATCCGTAAAAGGATCGCGGTATCTGTCCGCCGTGCGCTGTCCTAACGACTCGGACATCGCCGCCAGTGCCCGATTCAGTGCCGATTCGTCTTCGGCAAAAAACCGCATCAAATGGTTCACGTCTTTAAGCATGATATGTGCGACAAAATGTTCCCTTGCGTTTCCTTCTTCGTCGAACGTGTTTTCCGTAGCGAGCAGATCGTTGTAGATTTGATTCAAAACATCCAGCCGGCGGACAAAAGGTTCATCGCAGATGTCCAATATCTTTTGCATTGATCGCAGATAGAAAACCTTGTCCGTTTCCTGGTAGTCCCGATGTCTTTGGTTGAACATTTCTACGACTCCGCGTTGTTCCATCCAAGCGAAATCTGCCGGTTCGACGGCGTTTTCCAATCCGTTCATCACGATACGGTGATAGAGCATCATACCGCTGGCGCGGTCTCCGAACCAGGCGGCGTATTCCGGTGTCCAATGGTTGCGTTCGTCCAACAGTCTGTTTCGCAGGGTCATCAGATGGGTTCTTTCAAATTTTGGATCGAGTATAATCCGTTGCATGACATCGAAAGTCCGTAGCCGCACCACTGTTGCATCGAGCCGGGCTCCGACGTTTTCGAGAGTCGAAGCGAGATAGGTAATACGGAAAATGTACGCCAATGCGTCGATGGCTGATTCGATGTTCCCTTCGAGCAGTGCTTGTGCGGCGGCATACTCTTCCAACAGGGCGTAATCGGCAAGGTATCGTGATGCTTCGGTGTTCACTGTCGTTTCCATGTAGCGGCTCGTATTCTGCGCACCGGGACGGCTAAAAACATAGTATAAAAACGTTTTCGTTTGTTCCGGGTCATCGCGGTCATCTTGCCGGTTCAGTGCGTCGGGACGGTCAAAAATGTAATAGAAAAGCGTATTCGTTTGTTCTAACTTATTGCGGACGGTTTTTCGGCCCTGTTCAAATTTAGTAAGCGTTTCCTTGACACTTTCGAGTTTTGTTTCGTCTACGTTCCATTCGCCGAGGGGACTCGCTTCCCAAAGTTTGTGTAGATCGTCCCTTAACGGTTTTTGCGGATCGCTAGGGTCGGGTTCATAGTATTCGTGAAACACACTGTGCAGGGTCAGTGCGATGTTGTTCTCTTGCAGTTCTTGCAGTCTTTGTCTTTCTTCTTCGGACAATTTGGAGGACAAGCCGAAGAAAACGTCGGCGGGCAGTCCTTTCTGCTCGATGAGATGATTGATTTCGGCAATGAGTGCTTTTGACCGGGCATTGCTCAACGTTTCCGCACCGGCAAAACGTTGATAGGGAATGTCGAATTTTTTTTGATTCTTTCTGTGTTCGTTCTGTTGAATGCGTGCATAGACGAAGAACGCGATAACCAGGACGAAAACAGCCGCCGCCAGATAGATTCGAGGTATTTTGTTTAACATTGCCGGTGATCAGGTTTGTCGATTGTGATATATGCTACGGAATTAACCGGCATTTGACAAGGTGCCGGGGACCGGGAGTGTTTATTGTCCCTTATATGCCGCGATCATCGCCACATCTTTGTCGCCGCGACCGGAAAGATTGATCACGATAATTTTATCTTGCCCCATTGTTGGTGCCAACGTTACAGCATGAGCGACTGCATGCGCACTTTCGATTGCCGGTATGATTCCTTCGGTTCTTGCCAACGTTTCAAATGCCGAAACTGCCTCATCGTCCGTAACGGCAACGTACTGTGCTCGTCCAGTGTCGAACAGTTCGGCATGTTCCGGTCCGATGCCCGGATAATCGAGTCCCGCCGAAATGGAATAGACCGGAGCGATCTGTCCGTATTCGTCTTGGCAAAAATAGGATTTCATTCCGTGAAAGACTCCCACGCTGCCGGTCGCCAATGTCGCTGCCGTTTCAGGAGTATCGACTCCCCTTCCCGCCGCTTCACAACCAATTAGGACAACATTTTTGTCCTCCAAAAAATCATAAAACGCTCCCATCGCATTGCTTCCACCGCCGACGCACGCAATCACGCAGTCGGGCAGACGACCTTCACGCTCTAACACTTGCGATTTGATTTCCTCGCCGATAACTTTCTGAAAATCCCGGACAATCATCGGAAAGGGATGGGGTCCCATCACGGAACCGAGGACATAATGGGTATCGCTCATTCGGGCAGTCCATTCCCGCAGGGTTTCGCTGACGGCATCTTTTAACGTCATCGTTCCTGAGGTTACAGTATTCACTTTTGCCCCCAGGAGTTCCATCCGAAAAACGTTGAGTGCTTGTCTTTCGGTGTCCTCTTTGCCCATAAAGATTTCGCAATCGAGTCCCAGAAGCGCGGCGGCGGTTGCAGTGGCGACTCCGTGTTGCCCTGCGCCGGTCTCGGCGATCACCCGTGTTTTGCCCATCTTTTTTGCCAGCAAAACTTGTCCCAGTACGTTGTTAATTTTATGCGAACCGGTGTGGTTCAAATCTTCCCGTTTCAGAAAGATTTTCGCACCGCCCAATTCTTTCGTCAATTTTTCGGCAAAGTAGAGCAGTGAGGGACGACCGGCGTAATCGGTCAAGAGTTGCGTGAGTTCTTTTCCAAAACCGTCATCATTTTTGTAGAACGTGTAGGACTTTTCCAGTTCCAAGACGGCGTTCATGAGGGTTTCGGGAATGTACTGTCCTCCGTAGTTTCCGAATCTTCCGTTTTTCATTGGGACATACCCTTGCGTGGTATCGACTTCCTGTATTGTAGCACACAAAGCCCGGTACGTAAGCGGTAGGTGTGCAAGATTTGCTTTTTTGGATTCCGGCTTGCGCCGGAATGACGATTTTGGGTTACTACTCCGGCGGGTAAAAGTTCACAGAGCCCGGAGGGGAAACTCCGGTGTGAGACCCACGCAACTGGCGGCACAATTTCCCCCTGTTGAAAAGCATCAAAAAACACTACAATGCGATCCCAAGGAGAACACGCCCATGAAAAAAACATTCTGTCCACTGCTCGCAACGGTGCTGGTTTTGTCCTGCACCATCAATCTCGCCGCTTCAGAGCGGCATCCTGTTCCGAAAGAACATCCCCGGCTTTTCGGAAACGCCGCCGAACTCAAAGCACTTGCCGAAAAACGACCGCAAGAGTTCCAACGAATGAGAACCGTTGCACAAAATCCTCAAGCCGGTGAATATGCCCGAATGGTTTCCATCTCTCTCATCAACGCCGTCGAACCCGATGCAGTACTCGCAAGAGAAGCCGTCAACCTTGCCATGAAACGGATTAATGCTCCGATCATTACCGGACACAATCCCTTCGGTTCTGTTCTTGCCGAGTGTGCCATCGTTTTCGATTACTGTTACGCTCAATGGACACCCGAAGAGCGGGCGAAGTTTATCGGCTATTTCAATCGGACCGTCGCCGCCAACGTTAACGAAGAAACACACGTCTTTCACAACGGCTGGTACGGATACAAAAACTGGGGCTACGGACTCGCCGCCTATGCGACCTATTATGAAAATCCCGAGTCGCCGAAACTGCTCCAAGCGATTGAGAAGGAATACATCGAACGCGCCGCCCCGGCACTGGAATTGAGCGGCGACGGCGGAGGTTTTGCCGAAGGTTATTACATCAACTATTGGATTTACCAATGGACGGTCTTCTGCAATGCCGCGTTCCGCTGTGAGGGAGTCGATTACTTCGAGAGGGCACCGAAGTTTTTCCGAAATCGTGCCGTCGCAGGAATGTTTGAAATGTATCCCAGCATCAGCATCTACGGTTCCCGGCGACCGGTTCCTATGGGAGACGGCGGCGGACGACACTTCGGCGGGGATCGGGACAACACGCTCGCAGCCCGGCGTATTCTGGTCGGACATTACCGTGATGATCCTGCCCATCAAGCAGTGTTCACTTTCGATGAAAGCACCCCGCGAGTCAGTGTCGGCGATTATGCGTACAAAGATTTTCTCTGGCGGGATGCGACGACTCCGAAAATTGATCTTTCGACGTTCAAACTTTCACATTACAGTCCGGGTCCCGGTCATATTTACGCCCGGAGTTCATGGGGTGAGGATGCGACGTACTTTTTCTTCAAGTGCGGAGATCGATTCACGGCGCATCAACATCTCGATGTTGGCTCCTTCCTGATTTACAAGGGCGGCGAACTGGTCGGCGACGGCGGACACTACGACGGCTTCGGTACGCCGCACGATGTTAACTACCATCTTCGGACGATTGCGCACAATACGATCCGCGTGGTTGACCCGAATGAATCGTGGGAAGTCCGGGGACGCGATCCTATTAGGGCGGGAAGAGTAACCTCCAACGACGGCGGACAGCGTTATGATTGGCGGCAACACAACGGTGCCGTACCAGATGCCGAGGCATGGAATGAAAACCGAGAGGTTTGGGAAACCGGCGACATTCTCTCTTTTGAAGACAAGAGAGACCACGTTTTTATCAAGGCGGACTGCACGAAAGCGTATTCGTCAAAGATTGAAAAGTTCGTTCGGCAGATCGTGTTCCTGCGACCAGGTACGTTTATCATTGTTGATACGGTGCGGATAAAAGACTCTGCTCACAAGGTCATTTGGAATCTTCAGGCAATGAAAGAACCGACGACGAAGATTCCCCATGCTCTTTGGACTTGGAACAACGGCAACGGTCGGTTGTTCCTTCAAGCGGTACTGCCGGAGAAGGTAAATGTAGAATTGTTTTCAGGCGACAAGTTGTATGTGATTGACGGAGTCAATTATCCTCCGCAACGTGATACGGGACCTGCGCCGGAGTGCCGGGTAGAAATTTCCCCTGCGGAAACGAAGAAGGATTACATTTTTGTTCATGTTCTTCATGCAACCGACGCAGATGTTGAACAAGTTCCTTTGGCGCAGGTTAATGTTACGGAAAATAGAATCCGGGTGTCCCTTGATGCGGATCGGGCGTTCGATTTTACGGTTCGCTATACTACGGCACGGCAATAATTTACCTTTTCCCCTTCGTGTCTCCTTGGTGCCCTTTGTGTCTTTGTGGTTAATCTTTTTCGAACCACAAAGACACAAAGAACACAAAGATTCGCAAAGAAAAAAAGTGCAATTATCGGCATTGTACAATATAGGGCGGTCGGCGAAAGGTTCACGAACGTCCACAAAAAAATGGTGCCCCTTGCGGCGGAACGTCAAATCGGTAGAATACAGGCGACACTCCTCGCGGCTCTGTACGGCGTTTTTCCCTTATCACAACAATATGTCCCAAGCCCCTATTAACATCATTGCCGAATCATTGAACGATTCCGTACCGTCCACTCACGAACTCTACGCTTCGGGCAACATGGACGGTATCAGAGAACTGGCAAAATTTCAAGACGAACAAGGAGCAGTTTACGTCGATGTTAACGTCGGAAGTTATCCTGCCGATTTTTTTGTGCAGGTCATCCGCGAAGTGCAATCGGCAACGAAAAAGCCGCTCGCTCTGGATTCGCCCGACCCCGCCCTGATCGAAGCCGGTCTGAAAGCCTACGACGATTCCGCCGGACTGCCGATCCTCAATTCGATCTCTCCGCTTCGGCAGGAACTTTTTGAACTCTACAAACTGAAAAAGTTTCGACCGATCTTGTTGATCTCCGAAGGAGCATCAGGAGCGTGCCATACCGCCGACGAAACAATGGAATCGGCAAAGTTGCTCCTCTCGATAGCACAATCGCTGGACATTCCGAATGATGATTTGATTTTCGATCCGGGCGTTGCACCCATTGGCAGCGACAGCGAAGGGAATCTAGTACGATTGATGGAAACGATGCGCCGGTTCCATGCCGATCCGATGTTTGCCGGTTGTCATGCGTCGGTCGGATTGAGTAATTTTACGGTCATGCTCCCGCCGAAACGGAAAGACGGTTCGCCAGTCAGGAGTCCATTGGAAAGTGCGTTTTTGACCCGAACGATGCCGCTCGGCTTGGACTACGTCATCGGTTCGGTCAAGCGGAAGTATGAACTTTTGCCTGACGATCATCCGGCGCAACAGTGTTTCGACGACTGTGTAAAACTCGGCGGTATTGACTCAATCATGCGGGTGCGCCAGTTTTATAAGGGGTAATGCGTGTCCAGATACGCTCTAACTCCAGCGGTTATCCTTCCGTTTTTTTAGTTCGTCGGCTATGCGGCGGACAGACTCTTCCTGATCCTTTCGGGCAATGAGTGTTGCGTCGGCAGTTTGTATCACGACGACATCATCTAAACCGACGAGCGCAACGAGATGTTCCGGGTCGTTGCATCGGACGGTGCAGCCCGTCGAGTCGACTGCCAACACTTGGGAGCCAATCGCCAAATTACCCTGCTTGTCCTTTTGGTCCGCATAGAGACGATCCAGTGCCGTCCATGTGCCGACATCGTTCCAGTCGAATGTTGCTTCCAAAACGACGACGTTTTCTGCCCGCTCCATCACGGCGTAGTCTATCGAAATCGACTTCATGCTTTTGAAAGCCATGCCGGTGTCTAGGGCTTCCTCTATCGTTCCGAGAGATTGCTCAATCTCATGGAGCCGCAAGCCGATTTCCGGTTCAAAGCGGCACAACAAGTCTAAAATCGTTTCCGCTTTCCAGACGAAAATACCGGCATTCCAGTAAAACTCTCCCGATTGGCAAAACTTTTCTGCAATTTCTCGATTCGGCTTTTCGCAGAACTGACGAACGTGATACGCAGAACATTTCGCTGTTTTCACAGTGTCCCCTCGTCGAATGTATCCGTAAGTTGTTGCCGGAAACGTTGGTTTAACTCCTATTGTAACAAGAGTTTGCGGCGATTTTTGGACAATATCGTCGGCGCATTGAATCGTCTTGCAAAAAGTTGATGCCGGTTTGACAAGATGGTCGGCTGGCAGAACGACCATCACGGCATCGGGATCAATGTGTCGAAGTTTCACGGCAGCCCAGCCGATACTGGCGGCGGTGTTTCGGGTTTCGGGTTCCAGCCAAATGTGTTTTGTGTCGAAATGGGGAAGCAAGGCGGCAACGTGTTCGACTTGGAGTCGGCTGGTAACGATCCAAGTCTGATCAAGCGGAGCAAGATCGGCAACGCGCTCGAGTGTGGCTTGCAACAGTGTCTGTTGCCCCTCGAACACAAGCAGGTGTTTAGGTTTGGCGGCTCGGCTTTCGGGCCACAATCGTGTCCCGCTGCCGCCTGCCAGAATGATTACGTGTAACATAATGAGGTGTTATTGTAATCTATATTACAAGCGGGGATACTGCCCCAGCGGAAAAATCTTAACGCTGCACAAACAGAGCCCGTAGCGTGAGCAAGGGACTCCCTGGCTTAGGCTTTCGCCGGAAAATGATATACCCCTAAAACAGTATCACCGTCATTGCGCTGCGCTCCATTCCGGCTTTTGTTCAACATTTACAAAAGCCGGAATGGAACGCAGTGTAATGACGGAAGCGGGTACTTTCCGGCAAAAGCCCAGCATCACATTCCCGGCAGTAGCGGGGGGGGCGGAGCGGTACTGTATCGAATCAACTCACTCGACTGCCAAAACCAACCGAGTCCTATGAAAAAACGCAGCACCATAACCGGAAAGGCAAAAGTACAGAAGTGCAAACAAGCGTCCCGTGTTTTCAATTCAAGGAGCGGATGAGCGAGCAACGTTGCAAGCACAAGAATTGCCGCAAAGTAGAACCAACTGACGAAAACGCCGGCTTGGGTTGCCGCCAGAAAACATTCAAAAACTAACCAAAGGATGACATACCCTGCCGCCGCAATGCCAGCCCGGCGGTACAAGTCTTCGCCGGTAAAAGCAAAAAACTGTTCCCGATCCCACAAAACCTGATAGCCGAACAGCGTCAAAGGAAAAGCGACAAGACAGAGCAGCACCGTTGCCGAGAGCGACCGAAATAGATCATACATCGGCAGACAACCGAGTATGAATGTCAACATCAAAACGCCGCCAACGCCCAGTGCATAATACTTTGCTTGAACCGGATCGAAATCCATGTCGAGTCGGGGAATAGGACGGAGCAGATTTTTTCGTTTTTTTTCTTTTTCTGATTCGGCATCGTCCAGATCGCCTCGCATTTTGACGGATTCTTTGGGAATGGCAATGATTGTCTTACAGTTCGGACAGGGTCCTTGCATTCCGGCAAAGCGTGTGCCGACTTGGAACCGCTTGAGGCAACCGGGACAGATGACGTTGATCGGCATTGTTAATCTTGACGGGGATTATGGGATCATTATAGCCCATTACGGCGTGAACGCAAGCGTATTTCTGACATTTCCCGCACAATCCCAGTCCGCTAACAAGTATTTTTTGAATTTTTTGTTTTTGTTCCTTTTTTTTCCGAACATTCCTTCCTTTTTCACGTAGTAGATGAAGAGGCGAAATGGTTTCGCCCTTTTTTTCCACTC
>Ga0099364_10008743_pt1 | contig 14194 bp, 3 predicted proteins | sample TergutTh196P3_FD_73070 | JGI IMG/M metagenome (GOLD analysis project Ga0099364, IMG submission 73070) | Microcerotermes parvus P3 segment gut microbial communities from Pointe-Noire, Republic of the Congo - Th196 P3 | ecosystem: Host-associated > Arthropoda: Insects > Digestive system > Gut ... | reverse complement strand
CAGACGACGCTGACGCAGCTTGCGACCGGCTATCGGATCAATTCCGGCAGAGACGATCCGGCAGGTCTGATTGCCGGCGAATTGATGCGTGCGGACATTACGGCAACGAACGCGGAGATTAAGAACACCGAGCGGGCAAATCTCATGATGAACGTTGCCGAGTCCGGAATGCGGCAAATCGGCAACCTGTTGAACGACGCCAAGGCGTTGGCCGTTGAATCGGCGAACACCGGAGCGATGAGTCCGGCCCAAGTTGCGGCGAACCAGTTGCAGATGAACGAGATTCTCAATTCGATTGACCGATTTTCCGGTATGACGAATTGGCTCGGCAAACCCCTGCTTGATGGTTCTTTCTCGGCATCAAACGGCGGCGCGACGTTCCAAATCGGTCCGCAAGTCGTCGCCAATCAGCAGGTCAATGTCGGCATTGAGTCGACGCGGACGACCAGCGTCGGCGGCGTAACGGGAACGCTTGCCGACCTTCGCAGCGGCGGCGCAGCTGCCCTTGCCGCGAACCCAGGTTTGGCGGACAGTATTCTTTCCTCGGCGATTTCGCAAATCGCCTCGCAACGGGGTTCCATCGGAGCGACGCAAAAATACACGTTGGATGCCAGTATCGCCTATCTTCAAGACTCGCTCGTTCAGACGACCGCTGCGGAGGCTCTCATTTCGAACACCGATTTCGCTCTGGCCGCGTCGAACCTGATGCGTGACCAGATTCTCCTCCAAGCCGGTGTCAAGGCGCTCGGAATCACCACCCAAAACGCCGCCTACGCTGCAACGCTGCTCAGATAGTGCGACGCAGCCTTCGGAGAAAATCGCCTACCAAAAAATGTCACCTTATTGACGAGGCGCAGTCTAACAAGACCTCCCAGAGGGAGAGGGGACAAGACTTTGCAATCCTCGTGTGACAGACTACCGTTCCCATTGAAAAAGGTGTACAATCGAAGCAGTCATTGGACTTGTCCCATAACTTTACCACACAATTTTTTATCCACAGATTTTCACAGATTTTTTGAAAAACACCAACACAATAAAAAACAATCTGTGTTAATCCGTGTAATCTGTGGACAAAATGGAATTTTTCTCGTTTATTCACGAGAGTTATGGAACGAGTCTATTATCGTTTCCGGAGGCTGCCATGAAACGCGAGACCATTTTGGCGCCGCTGGCCGTTGTTCGACGACGGCATCGGACGCAACGAGTTATTGAGGGAGCATCTTGGGGGCTGTTTGGCGGCTCTCTTCTTGCGTTACCGTTTCTCATCGTTCATTTGTTTGGCGGCTTCAACGAATGGAACCCGTTCGTGGTTCTAGCCGCACCGATAGGAATCGGCGTGTTGCTCGGAGCAATCGTCGGTCTGCTTTGGCCGCTGGATTCGTTTGAATCCGCCCGGCGCGTCGACCGGCACTACCGATTTAAGGACCGGTTGCTGACGGCCTTGAAATTTCTGCCGCTTGCGGTACCGACTCCCATTGAGCGGCTGCAACTGGAAGACGCCACCCGACACGCGGAACAGGTTGATCCGAAAGCCGTCCAACCTTACCGGCTGCCGCGGCATTTCTCGTGGTCGATGGCGGTTGCCCTGCTTGCTCTGGTCATCGGTGTCGTTTCGCCGTTTTTCAACAGGCACCAGGTGATTGCTGCCGCCGGGCGTCTGCCGGAAGTTGCCTCCACTGTGGAAACCCTTCAGGAAAACCTCATCGAAAAAGTCGAGGAACTGGCCGAGAACAATCCCGAAGAAAAAGAGATCAAGGAACTGGCGGATAAATTGAAGGAGTTGCTTACCCAGCTCGACGAATCGGCGAACGACCGCAAGGAATCACTGGGCACGCTTTCCGAAATGGAGGCCGCAATTCGTTCCACGATGAGCGCCTTCCAACTTGAATCGGTCGATGTGTCCATGAAGGAACTGGCCGAAGCGTTCGGCGCGGCTGAAGCGACGCGCGCCGCAGGCCAGGCGATGAAGGACGGTCAGTATTCGAAAGCGGCGGAGGAACTGGAAAAATTCAATGATTCGCTGTCGAAACAGGAGCGCCGGACGGTTTCGGAACAAATGCGACGGACGACGGAAGGGATGAACCGGCGCGGCCAACAGTCGCTTTCCAAGGCGGCCTCGAAAATGGCCGAGGCGCTGGAAAAAAACGACCTTTCGCAGTGCAAAGAGGGGGCCTGCGAACTGGCGGGAGAGTGCCGTAAGCAGTCGCTCCGCAAGGGAATCTGTGAGGGACTCGAAGGAAAGCTTGCGCTGCTCGGACTCTGCAAATCCGAATGCAACGGGGGGCAATGCGACAAGAACGGCGGTCAGGGCACGAACAAGTCCGATCAAGGGAGCAAAAATTGGGGAACCGGCGCCGCAGGAAATCCGACGTCGGGTGAGGAAACGAACCTCGACGGCACACGACAGCGCAAGGACGTTACCGGCACGGTCGGTTCGGCCGGCGACTCGGAATACGAGACGTTGAATTCATCGGAAGCCGCCCGGGAACAATCGGGCCGTGAATTCCGTGACGTCTTTCAGGAATACCGTAAAATGTCCGAAGCGGTCCTCGAATCGGAACCGATTCCGCTCGGCCAACGTCAGACGATCCGCCGCTATTTTGAATCCATCCGGCCTACCGAATAGGGCCGAGAGCAGCGGCAGCAACCTTTTCAACGGCCATGAAAAACGCATTCCTTTTGGCTTCGTGTTTTCTGTTCCTTTATCTCGTTCCCGCAAAGGCAAACGATCCTTTGTCCGACGCGGAGCGGCGAGAGCAGCAAGTGGTCGAACGGTTTTGGACCCTGCTCGAAAAAACGCCGCGTCGAGGAACATCGTTCGACCGGGTGTACGGTTATTACGTCGATACCGGCCGCCTGGACGAATTAATGAAACGATGCCGGGAGTCGACCGACAAAGCGCCGGGCGACGCCAAAGCATGGCTGCTTTCCGGGCTTGTTTTGTCCCGCCGCAACGACGACGCCGCGACCGTTGAGGCGTTCGAAAAGGCGAAGACGCTGGACACAACCGATTTGCTCGCTCCGTTCTATCTTGGCGAAACGTATATTGCCCAAGGCCGTCTCCGGGACGCCGCCGAATCGTTGGAGTCGGCCTTGTCACGGGCCTTGGAGAATCTCCGGAAAAATACGGGCGACAAGGCGGCCTCGGGCAAGGACGTTATGGCGATTCTGCAAACGCTGGGGCGGGTTTACGAACGCTTCGGCGACCGGGACAACTCCACTCGCATTTGGGACAAGCTGGAGGAACTGTTTCCCGGCGACCGGGATATTCTTGTACGAATTGCCGAGACGCTCGAAGAGGAAGGCAAATTCGACGAGGCGTTCAAGCGTTATCGGCGGCTGGCCGAAACGGCAAAGGACGATAACTTCGCCCGGGTCCAATTCACGCTGGCGGCGGCGGACATCAAGGTTCGGCTCGGCGACAAGCAAGGCGCCATCGATGACTTTGAAACGCTGTTGGAAGAATTGTCGGGCGAAAGCTGGCTGTCCCAATCGATCCGTGACCGCGTCGAACGCATTTTCGTCCGGCAAGCCGACTATGCCGGGCTGGCCGGTTATTATCAGAAGCGATTGCAAAAGCATCCGAACGACCTCGATACGACTCGCCGTCTTGCCGTGGCGCTGGTTCGGCTTTCACGCACCGACGAAGCACAAAAATTACTTGCGGACGCACTGGAAAAGGCGCCGTCGAATATTCCGATTCGGCTTGCCCTGATTGACTTGCTCGCCGCCGACCAGGATTTTGAAGCCGTCGACCGTCATTACGCGAAAATCGACGAAATCGAGCCGAACAATCCGGACCACATTTCCCAGTGGGGATTGGCTGTACTGGAAAACACGAAACGGGACGAACCGGCCCGAAAGGCGGCGGCTGTCAACATCTGGAGCAGGCTGATTACGGCAAGGCCGAACGATCCGGCAATGCTGATTATGGTCGCCGATCTTGCCAACAGCGCGAAGATTTCCGAGGAGGCCGAAAAATTCTACAAAAAGGCGATCGAACTCAAGCCGAACGATCCCGGATACAAGGAATATCTCGGTTATTTCTATCACCATCGGGAGCGTAAGGAAGAAGCCGTCGCAACGCTCCGGCAAATCGCGGAAGGAGACAGGCGAACGGCGGCCAACCTTTCACAGTTGGGCGGTATCTACAAGTCGCTCGGCTATGCGGAGGAGGCGCAGACCGCAATGAAGGACGCGGTAGCGCTCGCACCGGATGATTTCGAACGGCGAATGCAATACGCCGATCTTCTTTGGACGAACGAAAAAAACGAAGAAGCGGAAAAGGAATATCTTGACGCCGAAAAACTTGCCAAACCGCTGACGGAGGAATTCGGTCGATTTCTGCACGCTTATACGCGGCTGCTCCAGTCGTCGTTGAAACTGGGCGAAGCCGTCGAAACGCTTGCCAAGGACAATGCCGACGCAACGGCTTCCGATTACTGGCGGCGGGCAACGTACCAAGCGGCGCTCGGGCAAATGGGGGCGGCGACGGAATCCATCGAAGCCGCAATGGAACGGGCGCCGAACACGAACATTTTGCTCGAATCGGCGGCGAACATTTTTGAAAAAGGCAACGATCAGGTTCGGGCGGCGGCGATTTACGAGAAGTTGGCCTCTTCCGATCCGCAGCGCCGCGTCGAGCATTTGAAGCGTTTGGCCAATCTGCGCCGGGATTTGGGAGAGATGGATCAGGCCATTGAAACGGCCCGGCTTGTGATGGCAACGGGTGCGGGCAATGCCGCAAACAGTCGTTTCTACGCCGACATGCTGCTCGGCATCGGGCGGCGCAAGGACGGCATCGAAGCGCTGCGCCGGGCCGTTCGACTCGATCCGACGGACACAACGACTCTTTCTTCACTGGCCGACGTGTTGTTCGATTCCAATGAAATCGACGAGGCCCTTGAAATTCTTTGGCGTATCTTCAACCGAACAGAGGACTTGCAGGGAAAAATCGGAGCCGTGACCCGGATGTCCACCTACTATCAGCAGGCGCAACGTTTCGACCAGTTGATTGAACGGCTCCGGCAATCCGCAAGCGATCCCGCTTCACGACGGGAATCGACCTACTGTCTGGCTCAAGCCTACGTAACGGTTTCCGATTTCGAGCAGGCCCGGCAAACGCTGGAAGTGCTCCTCCTCGGCGGCGACGCCGTGTCGGGCGCCGGTCGCAGGTCTGACGGCGGCGCAGGGGCGTCGGACGATACGCTGCTCTTGTCGCAGTTGTCGAAAATTTCGGAACTCCAGGGCGACATCCCGACGGCGATTCGGTATCAGGAAATGCTGTGCGACCGTCTCCAGGGCGGCCCGCAGACGGGGCAGGAAAACGAGCGGCTGATGTCGCTGTACCAGCAAAGCGGCGAAAAAGAGAAAGCCGTCAACCATCTCCTCAGGTTTTTCGTCGAAAAAGGTGAACGGCGCGAACAGGTTCAGGCGATTGACGACTTATTGTCACGGGAAGACTACGCCTCCGCCTTCAAGGTTCTGGATCGGATCGAGGCGAAGCAGCCGGACCAATGGGAACTGCTCTACCGACGGTTAATGCTCGAATATTGGCAAAACGACCGCCAAGCGGCGGCGGGGACGGCTCGACGAATTCTTGCCTTGGAAACTCCGCGTGAAGAACCATCGGCGAAAAAACGGCACGCCGATCAACAGACCACGAAGGCCGCTCCGACGCCGCAGCAACAGGCTCGCGCCCGAATGTTCGGTCAGAATTATCAGCCGTGGGGGTTTGGGGAACATCACGGTTATCTCAACATCTCCTACGGCGGAATGAGCGGCACACTTCAACAGGCGTGGCAGGCAGCGCATCTCCAGCTGCTCCTGACGCTCTTCCGGGACAGATTGCAACTGGAACGCTTTTACTACAATCGGGGAACGACGGCGAGCAATGTGGAACCGCCCAAGCCGCAGTGGGAACCGGAAACGTTCGGTGATGCTCGGTTCGCCGCCGCCGCCTGGTTGATTCGCATCGCCATGCAAGGGGACCTCGACGCCTTTCGCAAAGAGCATCCCGCCGAGGAAGGGAAACCGGAAACAACCGCAACGGAACAAAACGGATTGAAACTCGACCGATTTACCGAAGCCGTCAACGAATGGCGCAAGGCCGCTCCGCCCGACGCAACGGACACCGCCGTCATCATGGACCGGCTTCGATTGGAATACTTCTTCCAACAATGGTTTCAGACGATCAACCAATACAAGTCTTCTTTCTCCGAAGGCAACTACGCCAAACTTCTTTTCACGTTACCGGAGACGGCAGACGGCGAGGCGGCGGCGCAGGCTCTCCGTTCGAAACTCGAATTCCAACTGGCGATGAAGGGAGAAAAAGAATGGTTTCCGACGGCCTATCAGTCCCTTTCCTCTGAAATCGTCACCGATTTCCATTTGAACGAACTGGAGCGATTCGATTTGGAAAAGGAATTCGACGAGGCCGTGAACAAGGCCCCGACATCGTTGCGGGAGGAGTTCAACGACGAGCGGATTGCCGAGTCCAAGCGGTTTATTCTGGAAAGGGTCAATGCCGCTCGGCATTCTCACAAAAGCGGGAACGACGAAATAAGTCCGGACCAAAAGGTTTTTCTGATCTTTCAGGCTTGGAACCGGGCGCTTGAATCGCCGCCGGAAAACAACCAATATTATATGGTATTCCATTCGTATCCGAACCTGTTACACTTTTTCAGGCAAATGGGACGCGGTGAAGATGCCGCGAAACTGGAAGCACTCGTCGAAAAGGCCGCCGAGGAGAATCCCCAAGTCGCCATGACGATGGCCCAGACCCAGATGTTCGATTTTACGGTCCGCCGCGACGGTCCGCCGGAATTCCTGACTTGCCTTTCGGTTGCCTTCCACGGCGGATACCAACACCGGTTCGGAATGGCTCCTTTCCGTCCGGAAGAGCAGGAACTGTATGCCGGAACCCTCCAATTTCTCAACTCTTTGCAAGCCGCCGCTCAACAGGAGAAAGACCCTTCCGACGAAGTTGGTTTTGATCGACAGTTTGAGTCGTTTCGAACCGGAATAGAGCGTCTGAAAAAAGCGGCTTTGCGAATGAAGGAGAAACCTCAACAAATCTCCGCTTCACCGAATGTGGCGGTACTTTCCGGCCCGTCGCCGACGATGTTCGACAGTTATATGATGAATTACCTCAACCGTGTTACGGCTCCCGTCCGGGTTGCCTTGGGAAATAAGGAGAATCCCATGCTTACGCCGGCGTACTCGTCAAGCGGAGTGATGATTCAACGCCCGATTCCGGTTAGAGTACCGCTTCCGACGGACAAAAAAGAAGAAGAGAGGAAAAAGATCACGAAGGAACAGTGGGACCGAATCGCCGCCGCCGAAAAGGAATGTTACCGACTGCTCGACTATTTCTTCGAACAGATGAACGAAATCGCCGGAGAGCCGGAACCTATAGTTCCGGCAGCAGCTACGGCAACGCAGAAGAAGCCGGCGCTGCCCAGTTTGGTGAATTACCGAAGCTATTTCGAGCACAACCAGACGCTTCAGGGTTACGAATTGACCAATATTCTCCAGGGACAGGGAGGGCGGCAGCAAGGCGGGATCGTTTACGCATTCTCCCAAACGTCTTCGGAGCAGACGCTTCTCAGTGCTTCCGCTTTCTTCAAGATGCTGGATGAAGAGATCGCCCATCGACCGCCGGGCGATGGGGCGGCCGACGACGGCATTGCCGCCCCCTACCTTGAACGCTTCACAACATATCTGGACGAAAAGGCGTCGAAAGGAACCGACGACGATAAAAAGCGTGTCGAAAACGCCAAAAAAATGATCGCGTCGCAAGGCGCCCAAGCCTCCGCAATGCTGCCCGGAGCCATGCCCTCGCCGAACGAGGTCAACGTCGAAGAAAAGTTGAAAGAATTGGAAATGGAGGCGAAGGAATTGGCGGAAAAAGGCGAAACCCTCGATTTCCGGAAAACATTCGTTCTCGCCCTTCTCCGAAAACAACGGGGAGACTTGCCCCAAGCCGTCGAATATCTCGACGCTCTGCCGCTCACGGGTTCGGGCGATATCCGTTACCGGGAACAGCTGGCCCTGAAATGGTTCGTCGGTTTGACCGACAATCCGATGATGAAAAAACGTGCGGAAACCGCCGTTCAGCGTTTGCTCGGCTATCAACTGAAAGGCGACGAAATGAAGGACCTTCGGCAGGGTCTTCGTCTGCTTGATCGAAAAGAAGAAGCCGACAGGATTCGGGATCGAATGTTAATCACCGCTACCGACGTGCGGACTCAGTACGAACTGCTCGAAGAGCTTCGCACCGACCCCAACAAGGAGCGGACGGCTCAGTTTGCGCTGAAGGTATTTCGGTCTCCCGCCGTTCGCAACGCGGCAGGCAACCGGCAAAGCGATATGGCCTGGCATGCACGCAACAGGGCGCTGGACATCCTGAAGAACAACGGCAAACTCGGCGAGATCGTCGAACAAATCGAGGCCCAATGGAAGAGCTCGCCCGGTTCCCTCGACATCATGACGGCACTGGCCGACATCTATAACAAGGCCGGCCGAAAAGAAGACGCCCAAAAAATCGCCAGGGAAATGGCCGAAAAAATTCCCGACGACGGCGCCAAAATGCAGTCTTATGCCAATCTGCTTCAAAATCTCGGAATGAAAGACGAAGCCGCCGAATGGATGCAGAAAGCCTTTGCCAAAAACCCGGAGCAGATCCTCCAGAACTTCTGGCAATACGAGAGCTCGTTCCGGGAATCCAAGCAGATTCCGAAACTGATCGAAATCCTGAAAAAGATCAAGCCGCAGCGCTTGGCGTCACAGTTCAGCAACATTTCCTACCGGGTCAATGAGTGGCAGAAAAATGCCGAATACAAAAAAGCCGCCGAGGAGCTGATGCAATATGTTTGGGCAATGGAAGGTGTCAGTGACAACGAGCGCAGACAAGGACGTGCCGAATTCGTTCGCAGTCTTTCGACTCAATCGCCCGGAGAAGCGTTTTACCCGATGTTTCACGAAGTAGTGTTCGAGATGATCTCACCCCGTGAAGCGGATCCGACTGCGGGAACCGTCCCCTATCAACCGCACATGATGAATCCGCTTGCCGTCTATTCCTGGTCGACGACCCAATGTTGGTCCATCGGCGGCACTTTTTTCGACATTGCCGAAAAGAAGAAAAAACTCGAAGAAACAAAAAAGGAGCTTCGAAAAGTTATCGAAGCCCACGAGGCGGTCGACGAAAAGAAACGCAACCGGATTCAATATCGTAACGCCAAACTTTGCCTGGCCGTCAACGAAATACGGTTGAAGAACGCGGCGGCGGCCGTCGAGCTTATCGAGTCCGCCATGAAAGAAGACCGTCCGGAAACACGCCATGAACAAGTCAGGACGACTCTTGGTTTGGAGCTGGTGAAGCTGGATCAGCACCCTTCGGCGGTCGAATTGGCCGTCAAACTGCTCGAAGGCGAACTGAAGAACAATCCGGATGCTTCGCACGTAGAGCGAGTCATCATGGTGCCGCTTTTCAAACTCTATTTCAAGACCGATCGGGCCGAGGAAGGACTCGCTCTGGCTCTGGAAAAACTACGGGAATGTTTCAAGTATCTCCGGCTGATGGGCAATACCCAACAATTCCAAGTCGGCAACCGTTACTATAGTCCTTACGACCTTCAGGAAACGGCTCTCACGCTGAGCCGTGCCTTGCTTGAGTCCGGACACGCTTTCGATCTGATGATCGTTTACCGCGAAATGTACGGCGGTCAAGCCTGGGTCAAAGCGGCGAAAGAACGACAGAATTTTCGTTTCAGGGAAATCGACGGCATTTCCAAGGAACTCGGCGAAAAAATCACCGCCAAGGATTTCACCGAAAAACTGGAGCGGATGATTCCCGGTATGTCCGAAAGCAAGGACGTCGACCTCCAAACCGCCTTGCCGATGTTGCTCGGCGGCTATGTTCTTCCGGTCAAACTGCCGGAAAAGAAAGGCCCGGCAAGCGCCCAGCCCGTTTCCGAGTTGCTCGAACTCACGGCCTTGCTGAAACAAACCGAAGACGCAGACGCTCTGCCTGTTTCCGAGGAACCCTTGGCAGGCATTCGCTTGGCCGACGCCCTTTCGGTCATTGCCAAGGAGGAACCTGCCCGCTATGCCGCCGTCAAAAAGGCCCTTGAAGAATTGGAAAAAGCCGCCCCCGAGGACCCAAGCGTCCTGATCGCCCTGACCTGTTGCCGACTGATCGACCGCGACCATCCCGCCGTGGAGACGCTGGTGCGCCGCTGCGTCGAATGGACCAAAGGTGAAAAAGCGAGCGGCGATATTGACGAACAGATTTGTCTCGGATTCTGGAGCCTCCTTAAAAAGGCGTTCGCCGACGAAACCCTGATGGCGAAACCGGAACTCCGTACAGAGATGGAAACGTTGTTCCGTTTCACCGGACGGCTGGTCGGACGCCTTTCTGCCGGTACAGAAGACAGACGTGCCAAGCCGACGGGACTCTCTTCGCCGGTTTATTCCTTCCTTCTCGACGTGCGCCGGTACGCCCCGGCGGAACTTGCCGTGAAGTTACAGCCCGACTTTGACTCAAAGGTGTTCGAAAAAATCCTTCTGTTGCGCCCGGGCCAGTTGGCCTACGATTTGAATACGCAGCGCAACCGAATCGCCGACCAGCTTTCCGAGGCAGTCGTTCTTGCCCCCCGCCCCGTCATGCAGGCTTTACGTAACACCTTCACCGACGGCTGGCCCCGGCTGCTTAGCGGCAACGCGGCCGGGAGGCATAATTCGATGCACCTGCTGATGATTCTTGGCCGTGTCCTCGGATCGGCCCGAAACGCCGCCGTCGATCCTGTCATCGTCTACGAAGCGCTGCGGGACATCGTTCTCCCGGAAAACAAAGACCGACGGCCGTTCCTTGCCGAATATGGCGACCTCGGCGGCGAAAACGGATATTTTCGTACCCCCGCCGCCGATCTCGTCGATTGGGCAGTTGCCGCAGACCGGATCGACGACCTGAAACAACGCATTGCCTTGAAACGGTCACATCCGGAGACGACCGTCCGTCTTGACGCCGTTGACTTGTTGTTGGCCCTGAAAACGAACGACCGTCAGCGGTCCAATGAACTCGTCGCAATGTACCTCAAAGGAGTTCGTGAGAACAATGCGCCGGTTTCCCTGCACGCGGCAATGGCCGCCGTTCCCGCCGCCAAACCGTTTGAGTTTTCGGACTTCTCGGAACACTATCCCGTCGTGATCGAACTGATCGACGCCCTCGTTTCGAATGACAATGAAGAAGTCGAAAAGGCCAATGGGAAAAAACGCTACATTTATTACGTGATCCGGAGTTTCTACGACCGCTTCGAACGAGAGGCGGCGCTCCCGCAAAAAATCCGTTGGCTGGAGTGCTACCGAAAAATTACCGACGCCGCCCGGATGGACGGTTTCCGCTTTACGTCCGAAGATCGTCTCCATCACGAGGGCCTCCAAGCGGTTGCCGCCGACAACCTTGACGATGCCGTTGCGGTGTTGCGCTACTTTGCCACGTGTCCTATCGATCAATTCCGTTACCGCGATTTGACGGAATACCTTGCGAAACTTCAGCCGAAACTCGATGCACGGGACGAAGCCGCGCAACGGAAACTGCTCGGCGATCTCGAACCGGCCAAAATCGCCAAACGAGGAAACGTCAAACGTGCGGAGAGACAAACGGCGGAACTTGCCGTCAAGCATTTCGACTTGCCGCCGCTTCCCGAAGGCACCGTCGTTTACCAAAGCGATTTCGAGAAGCAAACAGGCCCGGAGTGGTCGATTGACCGAAGAGACACGATGCCGAAAATCGAAAAGACGTTCCTCGGCGAGTTCCACTCGGAAAAACTCCGGTTCCGGCTTGCCGATCTGCCTGAACACCGTTTTGTCCGTATCCGCTTTGACCTGCTGATGCTCGCTGGTCTGGACGGCTTGGTGGGTTATCCGCGTGAATTCGGGGTCGACGTCTGGGGAATGAACATTGAAGGCAGCGGCCGACCGATTGTTTCGACCTTTTCGAATTTCCACGCCGATCCGAACGCGCAGACGCAGAGTTTTCCGGACGATTATCCGCCGGAGTTCGGCGTCAAACCGAGTTGGTTTGACAAACTCCTTGCCGACGGACTTTGGCTTTACAATGACGAGGTTCACGGCAAGGGCGTTTATCATGGACGTCACGGCGCCCTCTTGGAAAACAAGTTCGGTTACGAAAAGGACGCCGCCTACGCGGTTGATTTGATTGTTCCCCATACGGCTTCGGAGCTGTCGATTGAATTTTTCACGAAGTTCCAGGACGGTCAGTATGGCAACGACGCGCTCAATCTCACGTTCGGCGAATCGTGGGGACTCGACAACTTCCGTGTCGAAACGGTTGCCAAGCCGTTGGAACTCGGCGAAGATGCTCTGCGGAGCTGTTTCGACGCTCTGATCGGCAACGACGCTTCCAAGGCCGGAGCGGCACGCTGGCGGCTCATTGCCGCCGGGAACGCATCGGTCGAGTTCATCGGCCGTTGGTTCAAGAACGAGTCGAATGCGGTCAGGAAAAAGGAGATTCAAAAGGCGGGCAATTTCGACCTGTTCCGAATCGACCGCGTTCTCCAATTGATCGCCGCGCCAGAGGCCGAAGCATTGCGGAAAGACATCGGAAATTTTTAGACGCCTCGCCTTGCGGGGCGCATTCCTACCGAACCGCTCCGGCCTCGCGCATCATGCGCAGGATCAGCTCGTCGAACGGAACGGCGGTCGGAGAAATCGTGCAACCGAATCCGTTGACGGCGCAATATTTTCGGACGGATTCGAGAAATTCGCCGAACTTTTGTTTGTAACTCCTGAGCACGCTTTCGCTGATCGTTACGTCGCGGGCGAATCCTGTTTCAACATCGACCAACTGTAGGTCGCCGAGTAATCGGGGCGCCGCTTCCACAAGATCGTGAATCTGGATCAGGTTCGGCTCAAACTTCCGATAGCGAAGCGTGTCGACCGCCGTTTGGAATCCGGCCGGATCGTAGAGGTCGCTGACAAGAACGACCAGTCCCGCCCGATGTTTTCCGTGCAGAAATTCGTCGACCGACGCCTGGAGGCCGGTCGCCGCCCCGACGGTTCGTTGCGATTCAAGGAACCGCAACAGACTCAAAATATGCTGTTTGCCCCGGATAAGCGGAAAGTAATCGTAAATTTTGTCCGCAAACGCCACGACACTGATCCGATCAAGGTCTGCCAGCGCAATATAAGCCAAAGCGGCGGCCACCTGCTTGGCATAATCGAACTTGTTCGGATTGCCGACCGACATGCTCTGCGAACAGTCGAGAAAAAAATAAACGTGCAGGTCTTCTTCTTCCTCGAAACGCTTAATCAATCGGCTGCCGAGCCTTGCGTAGACGTTCCAGTCGAGATAACGCAAGTCGTCGCCGAAGACGTAGTCCCGATGGTCGGCAAATTCAACGCCGCCGCCGAGTTGCCGGGTGCGTTTCTGTGCGAGAAGCTGACCGCGAAAAATCCGCCGCGAAATCAACGACAGATATTCGAGCTTTTTCATGAATTCCGAATCAAACATCGTGGCTATGGGACGGCTGCCCCGTCAATTCCTCGATCACTTTATCGGTCGAAACGTTTTCCGCCTGTCCTTCGAAGTTCAGGATAATCCGATGCCGGAACACCATCGGAGCGAGGGTCTTGAGGTCTTCTTTGGCAACGTTGAACCGGCCGTCGAGAATTGCGTTGATCTTCGCTCCCAGCAACAGAGCTTGGGCACCTCGCGGACTGGCGCCGAAACGGACATATTTGCGAACGAACGGTGACGCCTTCGGATGATCCGGATGCGTGCCCATGCAGAGTTCGACGGCAAAACGGGTAATTTCATCGGCAATCGGAATGTCCCGGGCCAAACGTCCCATTTCGAGAATCCGTTCCGATGGAAACGTCGATTCGACTTTCGGTTCGGCACCGGTTGTCGTGCGGTCAAGAATTCCGACCATTTCATCCATTGTGGGAAACGGCACGAGCACCTTTCCGAAGAAACGGTCGAGTTGGGCTTCCGGTAGCGGATACGTCCCTTCCATTTCCAGCGGATTCTGTGTCGCCAAGACAAAGAACAGCCCTTCCAGTCGATGCGTTACTCCGCCGACGGTCACGCTGTGTTCCTGCATTGCTTCGAGCAGGGCGGCTTGGGTTTTCGGCGTTGCCCGATTGATTTCGTCGGCCAAAACGATATTGG
>Ga0099364_10008742_pt1 | contig 14196 bp, 13 predicted proteins | sample TergutTh196P3_FD_73070 | JGI IMG/M metagenome (GOLD analysis project Ga0099364, IMG submission 73070) | Microcerotermes parvus P3 segment gut microbial communities from Pointe-Noire, Republic of the Congo - Th196 P3 | ecosystem: Host-associated > Arthropoda: Insects > Digestive system > Gut ... | reverse complement strand
CAAAATCTTCAGGCTGATGCGCCAACATTATCCGGTAGATGCAGCGGGCGTTAGGATGAATATTGACATCAACAAAAAGCAATCCCGCCGCCTCGGCAATTTTGGGCGACAAGTCGCATACGAACAGTGAATAACCAAAGCGTGCTTCCAATTCACTGTACGATTGCATAAATTGTGTAAATCCGCTGTTTGGATCAGGCATCTGAAATTCGTTGCCGTAAATGGCTTCATGAACAATGCTCGCTTCAGGAATTGTGATTGACAGAGCTTCGAAAACGCTTTCGGATGCAGGTTTAATCGGTTGAGGCGTCAATAATTCGGCATTTGTCAAACCGTCGGGAACAATTTCGTCATTTTGCAATATGGTATAACGCTCTATCACATATCCGTACCTGACCCCAAGTTGCCACACTGGAATAGTTGCAGGAACCCAGCGCAATACGACAGTATCGCTTTTGATACGTGCAAGACTTTCAATTGTGTGCTGAGAATCCTGTCCAAACAATGGAATAGAGCCACAATACAAACAGATGGTTATTGTCATCAAAATCCGCAATGGATATTTTTTGTAACCGTCGGGATTATAGTGCTTTATATGACAGTTGGATGGTACCATACTGTTTTATTATTATAATTTTGACTTATATCATACTTATTATACGAAAAATTCCAAAAAAAAGTTTCAAAAAAAGTATAATTTTTGCAAAATATTTTAATTTGAAACACCAGACTTGTAAAAAAAAATTGTTATATTTGCGGCGTTGAATTAATTAACCTTACATTAATATGAAAACACGTCATTTCAAGTATCTTGGCTTGCTTCCTGCGCTTTCATCATGCGTTGTGGGCGATGGCGAGCCTTCAATGGATTTGCCGAGGTTGCCCGACGCTGGCTCTCCGCGCAATGTAATCTTTATTTTAAGCGACGATCATCGTCACGATTTTATGGGCTTCACCGGACGCGTTCCGTTTTTGGAAACTCCCCACATGGACAGAATGGCGCGCGAAGGCGTTCATCTGCGTAATGCTTTTGTCACTACATCGCTGTCGTCGCCAAGTCGGGCGTCTATACTCACCGGATTGTATTCGCATCAGCATACCGTTGTTGACAATACTGCTCCTGTGCCGGAAGGGTTGGTCTTTTTTCCGCAATATCTGCAAAGAGCCGGTTATCAGACTGCATTTTTCGGGAAGTGGCATATGGGTCATGATACCGACGAACCTCGTCCCGGATTTCATCACTGGGAAAGTTTTCGCGGACAGGGCGTATACTATAACCCGACGCTCAATATCAACGGCGAGCAGGTTGCGTATACCGACAGTACCTACATTACCGACCTTCTCACCGAAAATGCCATTGACTGGATGAAGCGTCAAAAAGACGGCGAGCCGTTTTTTGTATATCTGTCTCACAAAGCGGTACACGACGATTTTACGCCTGCCAAGCGCCATGCAGGCTGCTATGCAAACGAAAAAGTGCCGTTGCCCGAAAATTTTATGACGCCTTATTATGGCATAAGAAGCTTGCCGACTATCGATCCCGCTACTGGACGGGCTGCTTCGGGCGCTGCCTATTTTGGAGAATCCATGCGCCCCGACTGGGTAAAAGCTCAACGCGAGAGCTGGCATGGCGTTGACTATGCCTATCATGGACGCGAACCGTGGGACGCAAATCTGATTCGCTACTGCGAGGCGTTGCGCGGACTCGACGATAGCATAGGCGCAATACTGGAATATCTGGAAGAAGCGGGATTAGCCGAATCAACTTTGGTCATTTATATGGCTGACAATGGCTTTCTATGGGGCGAGCACGGATTAATTGACAAGCGGCATTTCTACGAAGAGTCTGTACGCGTGCCGTTGTTGGCGTGGGGTCCGGGAATATGCAAAAGCGGAACAGTGGTAGAACAGATGGTTCAAAGCATAGATATTGCTCCAACGGTTTTTGAGATGGCGGGCTTGCAAAAACCGGAACATATGAGTGGCGCATCTTTCATTCCGTTGATTGAAGGCAAACAGGTATCCTGGCGCGACCGTATTTTCTACGAATACTACTGGGAGTATGAATTTCCGCAAACGCCCACGATGCACGGCGTGCGTACCGACCAGTACAAATTAATCAGGTATCACGGGATTTGGGACACAAATGAATTTTTCGACCTGAAGAACGACCCCTTCGAGAAGCACAATCTTATTGCCGTTCCCGAGCATCAGGAAATCATCAGGCAATTAACCGCCGACCTGTATGATTGGTTGGAGTCTACAAATGGGATGTTCATACCGCTGAAACGCACTGTTCGCACTCACGGCGACCACCGCAACAGAGGAAATTATTGATGAAACGAAATAGCGCGGTTCATAAACCGGTTGAATGGCAACATTAGCTTGAACACGCGAATGCTTTCTTCTAAAAGCCGGTCATTGAGCAGCGTTTGCTCGTCGATGTTTCTGTAGTAGGAATAATCTCTGCGTTTAATAAGTTCAATATCGGGAAAATCTTTGGGAAATCCTTTTGGCGCTGTGGTCAGCATGTTTCCGTCGAACCATTTGAACGTATCCGTGAATTCATCGCATTGGATAATAGCCTTATATTCATCGGTTAGTTCGTAAATGTCTGTGCGTATCGCTTTTAATGTTGTTGCATCGGGGCTGTATATTCCACCTGCCCACATTGAATTATTCAGATATCCGGCGTTGGCAGGCTCTACATGAAAATAGTAGCCTCCCAGCGAGCTTTTGCGTCCGCCTTGTGCGATATAGGCGCCAAAATGATTTTTATAGGGAGTTTTATCTTTAGAGAATCGCACATCGCGGTGAATCCTGAACACACAGTCTTTAGCGACGATTGCTCCTATTGTCGGGTCAAACGAGCGAATTTCCGAAATCAACAGATTGATGAACAATTCAAATTCATATTGCGCTTCCCTGTAATATTGCCTGTTTGCGTCGAACCATTCCTTGTGGTTGTTGTTTATTAATTCGCCAAGAAACGATAGAACAGTTTTCAATTTTTTGGATTTTTGAGTTTTGAATCAAAAAAACACACCTGCAGAAAAATTTAGCCCTCTGTTTCGTGTTTGGATGCTATAATCGGCTACCTGAGCTAATCCCCAGATATATCTGAACGACAGTTGGATTCTCCAAACGTCGAAACCTGCTCCTACGGAAAATCCGTAGTCTAATTTATTAATTTGGTCTGAAAAAGTATCATCACTTTCCACGCCGCTGTGTTCAGTAAGGTTCAAGACGTATGCCGCGTATGGGGCAACAAAACCAAACGGCTTTACGTCCGCCAGATTGAACCGGTACGTCAACTTGACCGGTACTTCCAGGTAGTCGATGTCGTATCTTAATCCGTTGCCTGCAAAAATACAGCCTTTTTTTGAAAACAATATTTCAGGTTGCGCCATAAATCCCATGGGCCAAACGATTTGCGCCGCCAACCCACCTGCTACTCCCGTGACTATATCCATATCGGAATTGTAGTTGCTTTTGATTGTCGAAAAATTAAGACCTGCAACCACGCCATAATGGTATTCAATTTGGTCTGAACCGCTGAATTTCGAACTGGAAATCGTACAGGAATTCCTGATATTCCGAGATTTGTTCCTCTTAGGCGGAATATTACTTGCGTTTATCTCGGAAAAACCCGTCAGAAACGCTAAGAACAATAATATGTATGAATAATTTTTCACTTTTTTACCAATTGCTTTATACTTTTTATAGATTATACTCAAAAAAGTCGAAAAAGGTTACAAAAAAAGTGATTTTTTTTTATTTTTTTTGAACGTTCTAATCCCATTGCGGCTTAGCGAACCATCTTTCAATCATCGATATATTTACAGAAAGCAATACATACTTTTCGGTGATGCCGCCCCGCTCGCCTGTTCCTGATTCCCCTGCATTTACTGCAATGTTAACAAATGATGAGTTTCGAAACGGAAATCCTACTCCCATCGAAATCGAGTAGTCGTCCATTTGGAATCCGTTCACTTTCAGGTATGTTTTGTTGATAGATGCTCCCAAATTAAAACGCATAGCATGTAAATATTTCTCTGGACGTCTTTTATTCGGGGTGAGTTGCAGTCCTGCGCTGTATATATGGCTGTCTGTATATGTCAACGATTTGTGTCTTAACGGGTCGATTGACCAATTTTGAAACTGGTAGTCGACGGCAAAAATCCACTCGGCGTCTCTTTTATTGCGAAGAATAGAAAGTCCTGCTCCGTATTTTTCAGGCACGTATGATTTAAGGTCGGGCAACCGTTGATTTCGTTCTATTGCTGTGACGCTACTGATATTAAGACTACGCTGTACCGCAATATCAGACTTGTTCACGTATGTGCCTCCAACAGTAATTCTTGTATGGTCTTCAAACCAATATGAATACTGGGCGCCAAAGTCTAATTTAAACTCGCTTACGTTATGAGTCGTTTTTATTGATAATATTTCTGTTTCTTCAAAATGTGTTGTATTTCCAAACAGGTAGGAAGCTGTAATTCCGGCTGAGAATCCCCGAAACAATTCATATGCGTTTGCCCAGTAGAATTTATTAATTCCGCCGTTGCCTCTAAAATTTATGTTCATATATTCGTCAGTGCCCTGAATATATTGCTGTTCTCTCAAGCTATAGCCCACATTGCTGTATGAACCAAGTCCTACGCTGCTTGTCCAGCCTTTGGTCAATCGCACTCCTACAGCTATGTTTTTGATATTGAAATTGGTAGTTCGTCTGTCATATAATGTTGTTGAGAACTCTGAAAACTTGACAGCCGCTGACACGTCAAGAATGAAACGCAACGTGTCGATGCCTGATAACCCTGCCGGATTACGTCTATTCAGAAAATTTTCGGATTGAATCCCTATGCCGACATTTCCCATACCGGCAGTACGTCCGAAGTCTCGCATTTCTATCTCTCCAATTCCAAAAATTGAAAATGGCGAATTAGTGTTGTTTTGTGCCTGTAAATCAGGCATAGCGATTATCGCTGCCGTTGCCAACAAGAGTAACAGTGTTCTTTTCGTCTTTTCGATTCTATGTTCTTCTTTTTTTCTGCTCTTCTGCTCAATCATTGTATACTAAATAAGTAATTTCTAACTTTATTCGATTGTCCTTGCTTTGATTTTCAGTTTTGTACCAAAAATTTTGGTCGCCGATAACCAAGCGTTGAATAGTAGTTTCACTGAAAACCCCTGAAGCGAATAGAACTTCGTTGTTTTCAAGGGGAATACCCAAACTTAATGCCCATTTTGCAAAACCGTCTCTTCCTAACTGTTGTGATATGAAACTGGTAATATCGAAGGTATACTGAGGAAATTCAGGGCTACTGATATTCTGGTAATGTTCCGGGAGATTTCCGTATTGAGTTCCCAGCGCTGCGTTGCCTTGCGATGGTACGCTAATGGCTGCTCCCAGCGGCAGATTGCTCGTGGGGTCAAACGGGAATAATGTAAGCCTTGGTGGCAACGGCACTACGTCAAATGACTTAAAAATCGGGCGTACATACAGTATTGCCCTGTGTATTTTTACTATTTGTCCTAACCACAGCAAATCATTCAGATAGGGAAATTCCAAACGGACGTACATAGGCGATCCTGACATTATAATGCCCATGTTTTCTGTTTCCGAAGTAGGGACAGGGTCGCTCTTAGCATTGTAAAACGGCAATTTTATTCTGTCGTTGGTCATGCTGTAAAAACTGTTTTCGTGATTTGCTATAAGTTCAATAATACTTTCTTCTCTGAAGGTTGAGGTTACATTATAATACAAGCGAATCATGCAGGTAGTATCGCTTAGCATAAAACCGTGTATGCAATCGCTGCTTTCTCCGGCGCCTATCGCAAGACCCGGAAAAGTTCTTAAAAAATTATTCGGCTGGTATCCGTCTTCGTCCCTCAATAATCCTTGAAACAACCGTTCACCAAAGGAGTACGGAAGTTTAATTTCGATTTCATTGTCTTCCAAATTCTTAACTCGCACTCTCATAGATGTATCGGCAAGCATATCGGCAATTGGAACAGTTGAGGTCGAATACAAATTTCCGTTATCCAATGTTTCGATTTGTCTCGCAAGACTATACACTCTAAAAGCAGCATGTATTGTCGTGTCGCCGTAATAGCTCCCGTTGGGTTTCAATACAAGCACTATCGAATCGAACCTTGCATTTCCGCCGTTTTCAGCGATCTCGGTTCTTGGCAATCTAAACTGGATAAACGTTTTAGTTTGAATATTGCCCACAAACGGGTCATAGTGAGAGCCGGTGTAACCGACTTCGCGATTGAAGGTAACCACAGAATCGGCGGACATGAGATTGGATATTTTGATGGAAACCGTATCAAGCATTCCCATCGTCATGCGCGTGCTTACCAAATATCCGCCCAACTCAAAATCTTCGTTGTTACACGAATTCAACATTAACCACGAAAGCAACACGCTTCCGCTAATCCTAAATACATATTTTATCATCCGAATTACAAAATATTTCAACTGTATAACGGAAAAAAAATCCATTTATTATAAATTGTGTAAAAAAAATCCCTTTTGTTGAGGGCCAACAAAAGGGACAAACATGAAAAACTTTTAGAAAATTAAATTGAAGCCGCAAAGATAAATATAAATTTGATAAAAACAAAGAAAAAACAAAAAAAACGCTTTTTTTTTAATCATTTTAGGATAACGTACCACTATCAATAATTTTTTCTATCTCGAAAGAAAAATCCAAAAACGGCATTTGACGCTTCAATTCTTCAATTTTAATGATGCAGTCTTCAGTAAATTTTCGATGTTCTGAAGATTTATGAATTGGCTTGTGTTCAGCTGCTTTTACAATATTCTCCACTTTTTTCATTTTTTGTCTTTCGCAGTCGTTAATAAATGTTTCGCAGAAACGCTGCCAGATGTAGTTTACGGCGACGGCATTAGGATGTGCCATGTCTTGGTCGAAGAAACGGTAATCGCGCAAGTCGTCAAGTACAATCTCATATGCCGGAAAATAGTCGGTATTTTCTACTTCTCGATTCAGACGTTCAACAGCCAGTAGCAAAATTGACTTGCTTAACGAGTTTTCGTGCGCTCCGTCGCGCAGATGACGTATCGGACTTACCGAAAAAACGACCCGTACAGCAGGATTTAGCTGTCGCAATTTGGCAATAGCATTCGTCCAGATACTGCATATTTCGTTGATGTCGGAGCGTACACGGTCAAAATCGGAAGATGGGAATTTGTGGCAGTTAGACGCCACTTGTCCTGTAGCTTTAAGAATGTATGCCCATGCCGTGCCAAAAGTTACAAAAAGTAATTCTGAACGGGCTAATTGTTCACGCGCTTGCTGCAATTCGTCATTTATTCGTTTTAGACAGACTAAAGGGTCGGGATGCGAAAAACGGCCATGATGATCGAAACTGTGCCACAATTCGTTATGCAGTTGAAGTTCGTCGCAGGTGTACAGTTTTCCGCTAATCATCCGCTCCAGATTATTCGCTATGGGCGCCGGATGAAATACTATCCCAAAAGGATTGATGACGACGTTGAACTTGAGGCGCTTCAGTTGTGCCCCCAAATATTCGGTAAAGCACGAGCCAAGCATCATAAGTTGACTGTCATAGTCAATCTTTTTTGACGATACGGCGCATTTGACTATTGTTCTGAACATTTCCATTTTTTAATACATTAACATATATCCATTTCATCACGAACCTGAAAACCATTTCTTTGCCTGCATCGTTGAGTAAATCATGACGCATGTCGCGCCAGGCTTTGAATAAGATAACTTTCCTGTTTTTCTTGGAAAATTTTTGGCTTGCTTTAAACGAAACCAATGTATCGGCTGTTCCGTGCATCAGCAGAACAGGCGCACATGGGAGATATTTTTTACTGATTATCGCTTTGCCGTTGGCGAGCAAATCGGAAAAAAGTTTTACAGAAATTTTTTTATGCAAAAGCGGATCTGTTTTCGTACTTTTAGCAACGATGCCCGTTTGCGACAGTTGACTTGCTTTGACTCCTGTGCGGATAGTTATCCAGGGCGCCGTATATGACGCACATTTTGCTAATACAGTCATCCACATAGATGGAGGATTTTCCAGTTTCAACAGCGGCGACGATGCGATTACTCCCTGCACCTTTATATTACTGCAATTGGCTGCGCTAAGCGCTATTTGTCCGCCCATGCTGTGACCAAACAATACAACAGGGACGTCCTCGAATTTTTTTTGCACTTCGCCGACGATAATTGCAAGGTCGGCTATTAAGGAATTTATGGCAGCATGACCACGAATTCCCGGCGAAAGTCCATGTCCGCGCATATCAAAAGTCACAACCCCGATTGAACCGGCGACAAATTTTTCTGCCCATTCATCGTAACAGCCGCCGTGTTCGCCGATGCCATGCGCTATGATGATAATCGCGTCCATACGTCCTTCGGGTAAATGCAATTTGCCGTATAAATTATTGAAACGCTGTGTTATTTGTATCATACGCGTTCAATTGACAAATTCCTGAATTCCCGACAGGCAACCTTAATCCATTATATTCCATTTATTTACTGTTTTTATTAATAATAACCGAATATTTTGCAAAAATACAAAAAATCAAAAAAATATTAGCAAGTTACAGACTTTTTTATTTAAATTTTAAAAAAAAATGAATTATCTTTGCATCGTTAAAAAAAATAAATAACAATGAAAATATCTAAATTTTTTCGCTATCTTGAACGCGACAAGACCTTTTCCATGATTAATATCTGTGGCTTGGCTACAGGCTTGACCGCCATTTTGTATATTTCGCTTTATATATGGCAGGAAACGCATTATGATAATTTCCATAAAGACATTGATAATCTGTATCGCGTATCTATTGCGTACATACAGAACGGGAACGAACTGGGCGCTTTTCCTACGTTTGTAGACCCGCTTGCGCCCGCGATGAAAGCCGAAATACCGGAAATAGAAGCGGCGACCCGTATTTCGAGTGCGCGTTCGCACAATGTGTCGTTTGACGACCAAGCGCTGAACGTAGAGCATGTCTGTTTTGCCGATACCGGTTTTTTGGAAATGTTCAACTTTCCGCTGTTGGTCGGGAATATGACGACGGCGTTAACTGCCCCCTACTCAATCGTAATTACCGATAAACTTGCAGAAAAATTTTTCGACAGGGACGACCCTATGGGCAAACTCCTAAAATTAGACGGAAACGACCTCTATACTGTTACCGGCGTGGTCAAAACGCCTCCGGCAAACACACAATTCAAGTTCGATGCGTTAGTTTCCTTTTCAACGCTATATCGCCTGCCAAACGTATATATGGGCTGGAACGGCGGCAACCAGTACATCGCGCTTGCTCGTCTGAACAGTCATGCATCGGTGGATGCAGTGACCGAAAAAACCAATCAGATACTTTATGAAAATCTTGGAGCAGTTGCTGCTATACACGGTTTTGAAATTATAGGCAGTCTCCAGGCAATACGCGATGTTCATCTGCACTATGACAGCGGCTCGGAAACGCTGCGTACAAACCTTTCAATTTTTTCGGCGGTGGCATTCTTAATTTTGATTGTCGCAGGGATTAATTTTGTGAATATGACTGCTGCCCGCTCACTTCGACGCATAAAAGAGGCTGGCGTGAGAAAAATATTGGGAGCAAACCGCTCAAACTTGGTGATGCTATTTTTGGGCGAATCCCTGTTAGTCTGTTTCGTGGCTTTTATGCTGGCGATGCTGTTTTTCAAATTGTTTGAAGGCATCTATATCCGATTGGCAGGAGTAACAATTGGCGAAACCGTATCTTCGGGCGGCATCATCTTTGGCGGAGTAATTGCGCTTGCGGCGTTGATCGGCATCATTGCGGGCAGTTATCCTGCAATTCGCCTGTCGTCGCTGCCACTTGTGGACGCAGCCAAAGGCGGTGGAAAACAAAAAAACAATAAATACAGAATGCAAAATATTTTGATAGTATTACAGTTTGCTATTTCTGTATGCCTTATTGTATGCACTCTCGTCGTATCTAATCAATTGTCGTTTATTAAAAGCAAGGATACAGGCGTAGACAGAGAAGGTATCATCAATTTATCAATACGGGGAAATGAACATCATGAACTGTTGAAATCGCGATTGGAAATTTTGCCGGAAGTTGTGGCTGTTAGCGCCTCCAATGATATGCCCGTATATGGATTTTCAGGCAACGGATATATGCCCGAAGGCATGGAAAACGTGATGATGATAAATTTATTGAGTACAGACGAACATTTTCTCGACGTCTATGGAATAAAACTCAAGGAAGGACGCTTTTTCAGAGATGGCGAAGCCGACTTGATGACATTAGTGATTAACGAATCGCTTGCAAAGATTTTGGGATGGGACGGCGACGCGCTGGGGAAATACATTTCCCGCGGAGGAAGACACGAGGTAATAGGCGTGGTGCACGATTTCAACTACGAGCCGCTGCACAACGAAATAGCCCCGTTAATAATCGCCAACAGGTCTGACGACGATGATTTTGGCACCCTGTCTATTAAGTACAATACGGGCAATACGGCAGCATTAATCGGCAAAATAAACGACGTCTGGATGGAAGTATGTCCTGAAATGGTCTTTGATTACGGTTTTTTCGATGATGCCTGTATAAGTGTTTATCAGACAGAACAGCGTTTTCAACTGCTTTTTTTCAGTTTTGCGTTTATAGCCATTGTGCTGGCTGTCTTAGGCATGTTGACCCTGATGGCATACACCATTGAGCAGCGCAGGAAGGAAATAAGCATTCGCAAAGTGATGGGCGCTTCAATTTTTGACGTACTCCAACTTTTACTGCGGAAAACAGCGCTGCAAATACTTATTGCCAATATTATCGCCTGCCCCGTGGCTTGGTGGTTTGCGCAAAAATGGTTGGAAAATTTTGCGTTCAGGATTCAGATAGGCTGGACAACATTCGTTTTGGCGCTGTTTATCTCGGCGTTTATTGCGCTGGCGGCGATTGCTTATCAAACAATTAAAGCGGCAACGGAAAATCCGGTGAAAAATTTAGTCGCAGAATAAAGATAACGAAATATCCTAAAAAGCAGATACATTCATAAATCTGTTCCAAGCATCGTTTATTTTTTTTTATTTTTTTTCAAAAAAAAAAAACCGTTTCCGAGTTTTTCGGATTCCTTTTTACTTATTTTGCACCATATTTTAAAACCAAAAAGTTCAATCAGTAAAAACCAAAAAATTCAGGACGATGATGACCGAATTAGCGACATATAGGGAAAAAGCCGAAAAATTACAGGCGCCGACAGGAAGAAAAAACCTGCCGACTGTAAATATGGTCGCCTGCGGTTGCGCTGAAGTGAACAATCCAATCGAAATTTATTGTAACATCAAAAATACTCCCCTCAGGATACATCGGAGAGCGTGGGAGCAAACTAAAAAAGCAAATCTGAGAAAAATAAAAAACAGAAAAATACAGTTTTTGCGGTCAACAACCAAAGGATTCTACATCCGGTTGTCTTGTTCGGTAATGACGGGGAAATGCTTTTTTTGCTGCATAAATGAAAAAGTTTGCTCCAACAACCTGCCAAAGCCCACAATCTGGCAATTGGGCAAAAATAAGTTCATCTAACTTAGCGCTTGCCATAAGCCCTGTTGGCAAGCGCGGTAACCAAAAACAAAAAAGGCGACCTGAAGTTTTAGTTACCTCTATGATTTTTTAAAAATCGTAAGGAATGTGCAAGGGTGACAAAGAACGAAAAACCAAGGTTGAAATAAATTACATAAATAATAACGGAGGCGTCAGGTTTATTTTGATGACGCATCCAAATGTTTAACATAATTAATATATTTAAAAAAAATGAGTTATAAGTTTTTTGGCGGAATCGCCGTAGCAATAGTAGCAGTAGCAATGGCATTAAATGTTAACTTTAATGCAAAAAATGACAGTTTGTCAGATGTGTCTTTAGCAAACGTGGAAGCGTTGGCGAATATGCAAGCCAATGGATGTACACTTAATGTACTGCAAATATGTACTACCATTCACGGAGATCATTATCTTTATAGAAATAATTGATAACAAGTGATAATTAGTTTTTAAAAGAAACATTGGGAGTTATTAATTTAACTTTCAATGTTTCTTTAAAAACTAAAATATAAAAATAATTAATAATTTTAATAGTTAATACTCATGAAATCGAATATTGCGTTCTTCATTATTTTTCTTTGTTTTTTTTTCATGTCTTCTTGTTCTTTTTCTGATAAAAAAGAAACAGTAAATGTAGTAAATATTTTTCCGGTAGATAGTATTTCCACCTTTGTCGAGTTTCCATTATTTGTCAAATATTACGACAATAAACTTTTTGTAATAGAGGCATTTGGTCAAAATAGATTCATTAAGGTAATTGATACAGTTAATGATTCTCTAATGTTTTCTTTTGTAGATAGAGGAAATGGGCCTAATGAGTGCTTAAGCGTAGTAAGCATTGATATATATGATGATGACACATATGGTACTGTCGTAGGCATTTTTGATGTAATGTCAAGAATTTATCAGGTTTATTCATATGTCGAATTATTTGAGATGAAACATTTAGCGCAACCGGTATTAAAAAAACATTTTCCGAATAGTCGGTATTGCAGTTTTAATAAAGCTGATGAGATGTTCATTGCAACAGATCTGAGCGGAAACAATAAAAGATTTATGCTTTATGATTATTCTTTTGATAATAAAAAATCGGTATGTGAATATAGACCTAAACCATCAGAAACATTTTCTGATGAAACGCATGCCATTTTGCACAATGGCAGAACTTTTGTTTCTCCTGATCGCAATCTAATAGGTAACGTTATTTTTATTGCTCCAGTGTTAGAAATTTTCACTGTAGAAAAACAAAATGTCCAGCCTGCTTGGGAATATGTAATCAAAGAAATGGATTATACAGTTAACGGTAATAGGTCTAAATCAAAAACTACATTAGGTTATCTTTCTGGTGTATTTTCTGATAAATATATTTATGCTTTATTCTGCGGTAAAGAAGAGAATGAAGGAAATTACGGAAACGACTTAGACGTGTTTTCATACGATGGTGAATTCCTAAAAAAATATCGATTAGCGCAACCTGCATTTGGCATCTGTATTGATGAATCTAAGAATAAACTGTATACTTTAATACATGAACCCGAACCAAAAATTTTAATTTATCATATTGATAATATATAATTATTAATCATGAAAAAAAAATTAAAATTATTTTTATTGACTTGTCTTCCGCTTTTTAGCGTTGCATGTTCACCCATATCCAACATTGTTTGGGTAAAACTGTTTCCTCCTATTGTTATCGAAATAGGAGATAATATGGTCGATGCCAAATTATTAGATGTAAACGAAAATAAAATAAACCTTTCAAATTATTTGAGCGATAAATATTTGCTTTTGAACTTTTGCAGTAGCGGGTGCGGAAATTGTAAAGCATCCTTGCCGGAGATGAAGGAAATTGCAGAAATATTCCACGAAAATCTAACCATAATAAATATCGGACTTGAATCAGAAAATAGATGGAAAAATGCAATGACTGAACAAAATACAACATGGGTAAATCTAAGAGATCCAAAATCTCATGGCGGATTAGCTGCAAAATATGGCAATGATTTTCGAGTTCCATATTTCGTGATTATATCTCCAGAAGGCAAAATAGTCGACAAATGGTTTGGATACAACAATGGCCTTATAAATAGAAAAATCAACGAAAATGTATACTCAGCATCAATAAATAAATAAAAAATCAAGAATATGACCAAATTCGTATTAAACAAAAATAAAGCAGCAAGATGTATAAGCGTATTTCTTAGCTCCTCGCTCTTAATTCTTATCCTATCCTTTTGCCAAAGCAGCAACAGTCAGGAGGATGCCATAAAGATAGTAACCGAGTGGACAGGCAAAGAAATTCTGCTCCCTGAAAATTTGCCTTGCTATGTTTCAGGCAGGGAGACGTTGTCTGAAAACTGCAACGAATGGCTTCAGAAGGACTATAAAATTCTAATGTACGTTGATTCCGCAGGATGCAGCGACTGCAGATTGAAGCTCTTTGAATGGAAACAGCTGATGGAAGAAGCTGACAGTCTTTTTCATGGAAAAGTAGGATTTCTGCTGTATTTTCAGCCAAAAAGTGCGCGAGATATGGCTAACATGCTTGCGCGCGACCATTTCGACTATCCTGTATTTATGGATTTGAA
>Ga0099364_10008741_pt1 | contig 14197 bp, 12 predicted proteins | sample TergutTh196P3_FD_73070 | JGI IMG/M metagenome (GOLD analysis project Ga0099364, IMG submission 73070) | Microcerotermes parvus P3 segment gut microbial communities from Pointe-Noire, Republic of the Congo - Th196 P3 | ecosystem: Host-associated > Arthropoda: Insects > Digestive system > Gut ... | reverse complement strand
GATGGCGAGCCGGTCTCGCGCAACGTAAATTCGTGAATCATGTCAGGCGGGGAACCGAGCAGCATTAAGCGAAACCTTACGTGTGCCGCGAGGCAACCGGTTCCGAGCCGGCTGTCAGGCAAGCGGGGATATCACATTTTCAAAGGCCGGTGTGCAGTCTTTCGGCGAAGCAAAGGCAAATTACAATGTACATTAACTGACCGGAGGCGCCATCGTGTATCAGGCTTTTTATAGGAAGTATAGGCCGCGTACTTTTTCGGAAGTTACGGGGCAAGACCATATTACCGTGACTCTGCGGCGTCAAATCGTTAGCGGCAGGCAGTCTCATGCGTATCTGTTTGTCGGAACGCGCGGCACGGGGAAGACGACATGCGCAAAGGTATTGTCGCGCGCGATAAACTGTCAAAACCCCGAGGACGGGGACCCGTGCAACAAGTGTTCGTCATGTGTGGGAATCGAGAACGGGTCGATATTGGACGTACTCGAAATCGATGCCGCGTCGAATAATGGCGTTGACGATGTGCGCGCGCTTCGCGAAGAGGCGATATATAGCCCTGCGGCTTTGAAGAAGCGCGTGTATATCATAGACGAGGTTCACATGCTGTCAAACTCGGCTTTCAACGCATTGCTGAAAATCCTCGAGGAACCTCCGGAGCACCTTGTATTTATCCTCGCTACAACAGCGCTGCACAAAGTTCCGGCGACGATATTGTCGCGCTGCCAAAGATTTTCGTTCAAGCGTCTGTCAGTTTCAGATATTGCGGCGCGGCTCAATTTTGTCGCCGAAAAAGAGGGCATAACCCTGACATCCGAAGCCGCCGATATGCTTTCCACGCTTGCCGATGGTTCGATGCGCGATGCGCTGTCGCTGCTTGACCAGTGCGCGTCGGAGGAGCTCATTGACCTCGCTCGCGTGTTGGACACGATTGGTCTCGTGGGGCGGCAGGAGGTTTTAGGTATTGCCGAAGCGGCAGGTGCAGGGGATGTTGCGGCGGCTCTCGGTATTCTCGATGGACTATACAGCGACGGCAGGGATATGTCGTCGCTGCTCAGCGAGTTGGGGGCGCTGATGCGCGACACGCTCGTTCATAAAATCTCTCCCGATTCGCCTTTGCTGAGCGGCGGTTTCAGCCGCGCGGAGCTGTCCGCATTGTCGGAGAAGCTTTCGCAGTCGCGGCTGTTTTCATGCCTTGATATCATACGCGAAACTGTACTTGGCGTATCTCGCGGCGGCAACACCAAACTCACTGTCGAAATGTGCCTTATCAGACTATGCGACGAACGCCTGTCGCAAGACAACACAGCGATACTTGCACGTATTGAACGGCTAGAGAGCGCAGACTTCAGGGAACAGGGGTCAGGGGTCAGGGGACAGGGGTCAGGGGTCAGGGACTTCAGGGAACAGGGATCAGGGATCAGGGATCAGGAGACGCCCCCCCCAACTCCTAACTCCTCACTTCTAACTCCTAACTCTCCTCCCACTCCTAACTCCTCACTCCTAACTCCTAACTCTCCCACCGAATCCTCTCAACTCTCAACTCTCAATTCTCAATTACCAAAAGACGAGGGCTTTTGGTCCGGTATTCTTGAGTTTCTGAAAAGCGATATGTCGATATACTCGCTTATGAGCGATGAATCGAGGGTTCAGGCGGAGATGCGGGACAATGTTCTTACTGTTCGCGCAGGGGATTTATTCACCGTGGGTTTAATCGAGTCAAAAAAGTTTTTCGATCCGCTCACGGATGCTGCGCGAAAGGTTTTCGGGCGCGATGTCATGCTCCGCGTCGAGTTGGCTGGCTTTAACGGTGGCGATAGCAAGGTTAAAAAAATCGACGAACTAAATAAGTTTAGTTTGGTAAAATTTGAATAATTAAGGGGTGGTCATTTTGGCAAAGGGCGGTTTTCGCGGCGGCGGCTACGGCGGTGGCGGCATGAACATGAACATGATCAAGCAGGCACAGAAAATGCAGTCGGATCTGCTAAAGATGCAGACCGAGATGGAGGAAAAGATTTATTCGGCGTCGTCCGGCGGCGGTGTTGTCACCGCTGTCGTTAACGGAAAGCATGAGCTCACGGAGCTTGTCATTGAGCCGGATGCGGTCGATCCCGAGGATGTTGAGATGCTTCAGGATTTAATCGTAGCGGCCGTAAACGAGGCAATGCGCAAGGCAAGCGACCATATGAGCGAATCCATGTCAAAACTCACCGGCGGCCTGAATCTGGGTTTCTAAATGAAAATAGGAGTTCAGCCCCTTGCGCTCGAAAGACGTTTTTTTGCTTCCTTTCGCTCAGAGGAGACGTCCTTGCCTCCACTGAGCGCCGCTACCTCACTTCACTGCGGGTTCGCGCCGCGCTTCGCTTGCGCTTACCTCGCGTTCAGTGTAACGTCGCCCTCCCTTCATCCGCCACTGGCGGCGGTCGGGCTTCGTTCTTCCATGCTCCGCTATCGGAAGCAAAATAAACGTCTTCCTCGCCGGCCCTGAATTGACACGACAGATGTAGAATTTTTCGTTGAATTTTCCCACTCCTTACATTATAATTCATACTTATAATCTCAACGAGAGGTGTAAGTGTGATAATAATGAAGAAAGCTTTGTCGCGTTTGCTATACATAATTTGTACTTTAGCTATTCTGATTGCTCTTGGCGCGTGTTCAGCGACAACGCCTGTCGAACAGCTTTCCGAACATGTCACCGAAGCCATCGCATCGACTAACTCAGCGGAACTGCCGGAGCCTACAGCCGGTTCAGAAGATTTGCCTGATGCTGCGGCTGGTCCCGAAGAGCTGCCGAAACCAACGGAACTATCCGCAAACAATGTAGCACCTTCATCGGTTCAAAACTCGGCAAATGCGCCTAATCCCAGATCTGCGGCAACTCCGAATGTTGACATAGCAAATGACGCACCCTTAGTCTATACAAATCTGATTGTGCATTTTCTTGACGTCGGCCAAGCCGATTCAATATTAGTTCAACTCCCAAACGGGCAAACTATGCTCATAGACGGCGGTAATGCAAGCGACGCTAACAGTATAGTCACTTATTTGCGCTCACATGGCATAACGCTTATCGACTATCTCGTTGCCACCCATCCTCACGCCGACCATATCGGCGGTCTGCCTATAATTATTGAAACTTTTGACATTGGCTCAATTTTTATGCCTCGCGTTAGCCATAACACGCAGACATTTGAAAGGCTTCTAACTTCAATACAGGATAAAGGATTGCAAGTAGACTCTGCTAGAGCCGGCGTATCCATTCTCTCTACTCCTGAACTGCAAATAGATATAGTGGCGCCTGTACTTGATGACTATACCGATTTGAACGACCATAGCTCTGTCATCATGATTGCATTTGGCAATGTTTCATTTTTATTTACCGGTGATGCCGAGGCTCTTTCCGAAGGGCACATAACTGCCGATATTTCGTCTGACGTTCTAAAGGTCGGCCATCATGGCAGCGACACGTCAACCTCCGCCGAATTCCTTCGCAGAGCTGCGCCGACTTACGCGGTCATAAGTGTTGGCAGTAATTCATACGGACATCCTTCGGATACGACACTGTCTCGTTTGAACGGCGCAGGTGTCAGCGTCTTCAGAACGGATTTACAGGGAACGATAGTATTCACATCTGACGGAACCGATATAATGGTCAGTACAAACCCTGTACCCGATACTGTAATGGTTTGGCTTTCTGCTACAGGTTCGAGATATCATAGGATTAACAACTGTGGCCGCATGAATCCTGATAATGCAAGGCAAGTGACGCTGGAAAGCGTGCGCGGACGTTATGACCCTTGCGGCAATTGCAAGCCGCCAGAGTAGAAAGGATTGAAAATGCTAATAATTGATAGATTTGAAGGCGATTATGCTGTCATAGAAACCAATGGGCGCACGGTCGATATACCGCGCTCTGAATTGCCAGCAGACGCGAAGGAAGGCGTTACGTTACGCCTTGTTATCGACGCAGACGATACCGCATCCCGAAAAAAGCGCATTGACGGTATGATGAATAGCCTATTCAAGGATTAGTGCTTACAGCCTTTTTTGCACTTGGCGGCTGTAAGCGTGTGCGCTGATAAGAACCATATATGGCCTTTACGCCCACAGCCGAGCGCACCAATGAAAAAAGCACCGCCGAGACGATGCTTTTATGTCGTGTGTTTTGCCTAAATGTCAGACGAAAACGGAGATTCAAGCCGATAAGCAAAAGGCTTCTTCAATTTTGCAAAATGCTTCCTTATAACATGAGTTCTGAATTTTAATTCACTGTTTACTTTCACGCCCTAATCATTTATAATAAGAGCGTGAAGGTAAGGTGATTAAAATTGAAATTTGAAATGCTTGACTCATTGCTGAGTGAAAACAATGGCTTCATCAAAACAGCGGACGCTGTTCTCGCCGGTGTTTCCAAGCCTTATTTTGGGGAATACGTCAAAGAGCGCGGCCTTGAACGCGCCGCCCACGGACTGTATATATCGCGTGACGCTTGGGATGACGGAATGTATGTCATTCAAGTTCGCTATCCCGGCGCGGTATTTTCCCACGAAACAGCCTTGTATCTGCTTAACCTTGCGGAGCGTGAGCCTATTCGATACGCCGTTACGGTAAAAGCGGGAACAAACTCGACAGGATTAATCAAGCAAGGTGCGAAGGTATATAAAATTAAGCATGATTTGTATGAAGAAGGTATTATTGAAGCGCAGTCACCATCCGGCAATACCCTGAGAACCTATAATCCCGAACGCACCCTCTGCGACTTAGTCCGCAGCAGACGGAATATTGAAATTCAAGACTTGCAAACAGCCATCAAAGAATATATGCGGCAAAAAGACAAAAACATCCCGCTTCTGATGCGCTACGCAAAAGCCTTTTCCGTTGAAAAAATCATCCGTCAATACTTGGAGGTGCTTCTGTAATGATCCGTACATCACGCCAATTGAAAGCATTGGTGCGTAATTTATCCAAAGGCGACAGTGCGAGGGCGCAGATTATCATACGAAACTATGTGATGGAAAAACTACCAGCGCAAGTTTGAGTACGCCTCCGACATCGGTTGGCGCGAAGTGATGCAAGCCGTCAAAAAGATGTGCGGCGATATAAATGCTGCCAATCAAGCATAAAGGCATATGCAGGTCTGAAAAAATGTCTGAACTTCTTGAATGGAGTGTATATAACGGCTGTGCAGGGACTCTTGGGCAACACGCCTCGGAAAGAGCGTGAATCGGAAAAGATCAGAATTAAGAAAATAATTGCCTTTTTTGCGCTTGGCGACTGTTAGCGTGTGCGCTGATAAGAGCTACATATGGCCTTTACGCTCTCAAAAGAAAAACCGCCCTGTTCAGAGCGGTCTGTCGGTTATGTTCAGAAATTGCTACTGCGGCAAGCTTCTCAACGTCTTTCCCATGAGTATATTTGGAGTTGTTACTCCTTGAAGTTCCAGCGTAATATAGTCCATTTCAGGCAGAGTTACGTGTTTTATAAAAGGCAGGAATGCAATATACTCTGTACCGCTGTCATCAACAAGTTTTGACGTGAAGTATTTTTTGTTTTTGCACTTACCGCTTACAGTTATATGTCCTTGAATCACGGATACATCTTCAACTATCATCTGAAACAAAACAATCACAAGCCCTTCTTAATGTTTTTCAACTCCACTATCACTGTCCCAATAGGTTTTTGCTTGCTAATTATTTCAGCAGCCTTATCAGTAAACATCATCATAGAATGTAGTATACCACCTTCAACTCTCACGTCAAACAAAAACGCAAAAAAGCACCCCAAAAAATAAAAAAAAGCACCCAAAAAAAATATTGTCAAAACGCATTTCTTCTGATATCATGTCCATAAGAAAGGCCATACGAAGGCCGCAGCGTCCGTAGAGGTGTTGACGCACCGCTACGGCGAATGTAGGGAACTCTTAACCAAACGCCTACAAACACGGGAAAACCCCGCCGCTACGACAAATCAAGTATATCCGTTTACACATGGATTTTCAAGATGATTTTGTCATTGTTGCGGTTGTGTTGAGCGTGTTAATACGCTAAAGGTATAATTTTTAGCGCGTAGGTAAGGCTAACGCCCCTGCGCGCTTTTTGCTATGGCCTTCCGGAGGAACCCGGCGGGCGGGTTTTGATGACTTGCCCGCCCGCCGGAGACTTTCTGATTTCATCCGCGCGAAGTGTCAAGAAACACAAAAGCGGTGTCGGCGATATTTAGCAATTAACGGGGGGATGGCGGAATGTTTTGCGTAAAATGCGGAAATGTGCTGTCTACGAATGCAAGTTTTTGCAAACGCTGCGGAAATGCGGTCAGACAGCGCGCTACAACGGATATGACAAACAGCGGAAAAGAAAAGAGGGCTCCGCGTGTGTCAGCGCGGCAAAAGAAAACCCGGCGACCTAAAAAAACGGCAGTTCTCGCAGTGATTGCCGTATTTGTCATAGGGTTCGGAGCATATTTCATCTGGGGGTATTTCCGCTCAAAATCAAGCGTGAGCATCGACTTTAACACTTCCACATACGAAGTGATTGGCATAATAAACGATGTCGATGCGATTTTTTACGCGGAAAACAAGGTTGACTACATCTCCGGCGCAATCAATGTAGATGCAAAGAAAATCAAAAGCATGAGCATCAGCACGGCTGTTGGAAAGCTGCGACTGGGCGGGGGCGAACTGCGCCTTTCGAGCAGCACCGCCCCAAATACGTCACATTGGCGTTATAACAATCCTATATTGCTGCCGTCGTACAACACAATAACCGTCAGCGCGGTTTTGACAAATGGGAATATTATTACAAACACGCTTCAACTGGTGAGCGAAAGCAACGAAAATCATGAAAATTTCGAGTTGGACACAGGCGATAACGATGGCGACGGATTGCTGAACTGGCAGGAGCTTGCCCTTGGAACCGATCCAAATAACCCTGACACAGACGACGATGGATTGACAGACTGGGAAGAGATATACATTACATTTTCAAACCCATTGCTCTACGACACATACAGCTTGGGAATCAGCGATGCAGACGCGGACTTTGACGATGACGGTATCAGCAACATCGACGAAATACGTATATACGGAACGGATCCGTTAAGCTCCGACACTGACGGGGATTGGTTAAGCGACTATGACGAAATCTTCGTATACGGAACTAATCCGCTGAACCTAGACACCGATGGGGACGGCGCAGAGGACGGATGGGAAGTGTGGCATGGATTTGACCCGTTGGTTTTCAATAGAAGCTTCAATCACACTGTCAGTTACGGCGAACCGAACCAGCTTTTCCCGGTTACCGCTTCCGTTACAGTCGATCTCAACGGTGCGCAAGTTGAGTCCTTGAGCATCAGGACTGTTAAGCCTTCAGAGAACTGGATGCTTGCCCCCACCATTCCCGGATATTTGGGTGTAGCCTACGACTTCTCTGTTGACGGAGACTTCAGAACAGCGGAAATGACATTTCAGTATGATGAAAGTCTGGGTACTATCGGCAGCGACTTTCAACCGCGCATCTATTACTACGACGAAAACACCGGCGATTTGCTCGAGCTTCCGAAACAAAACGTTGAAAACGGCAGAGTTACAGTGACGGTGAGCCATTTTTCAAAGTATATTCTACTGAACAAGATAGATTTTGACGCTGTTTGGGATATTGATATAAGGGCTCCGAGACGAGGCGACGATACATCGCCTATTGATTTGATATTGGTTATCGATGAATCGAACAGCATGAGAGACAACGATAGCGGAGATATAAGAGTTTTAGCTTCTCGCCAAATTGCCTCTTCTTTGTTTGAGGGGGACAGGGTCGGTGTTATCGGTTTTGACAGCAGAGCAAGGCTCCTATCCGAGCTTACCGACGATATGGATGCTGCTCGCGCTGCCATAAGCAAAATATCGATTAGTGGCGGGACAGCTATGTATGCGGGACTCGCCATGGCTCTGGACGAGTTTCAAAACAACAGTCGCCCAAACAGCAGGAAAATCATAATCGCACTCACAGACGGGGAAGATTATCCGCAGAACCCGGATGCCTATGACTCAATAATTGACGAAGCAAAAAACAAAAGTGTTGTCATTTACACCATCGGTTTGGGTAATTCACTGAACGAGCTCCTACTGGATAGCATCGCTCAAAAAACCGGCGGAGCATATTTCCACGCCACTTTAGCCGAGGAAATATATCAGGGGTTCGAGTTCATCGGGAGCCAAGCAATCGAGGAAATGGAAGACAGCAATGGCGACGGCATTCCCGACTATTTTTCCAGACTGATATTTGAAGGCAAGCTCCGCCTGCAAAACGGTTCGGCCGAACTGATGGGTACGGATTTCGACTCTGATCCCGATATAGACGGGGATGGGCTGCTAAATGGGGAAGAAATAGAAATCGTCAGACGGGGCGACAGGATATACGTAAAGCTACTGTCCCATCCATTGCTGCCGGACAGCGACTTTGACGGGAAGAACGATTATGAGGAAATCCAAAACGGCACCCGCCCCTTGTTTCCTGACTTCTTCGATTTAGCCGACATCGACAACCTGATGCGCAGCAGCGACTTTGAGTATATAAAGTACGCTCATGGCTACGATCCCAGTGGTTTTGAATCGTTTTGGAATGCTTTCATATCCACGCTCGCCGGAGTGAGTGTTCAGCAAAGCTACACTTTTGAATTGGCGGAATTTTTCGCCCGCACCATCGATCAGGAATACCTCGAGCATATGATGATGTTGGAGACAAAGGTTGACTTGATTAATAAAGCTTGGGAAAGTATAGCGGATCATATTGAGGAGGCCGACTCAGAAATTGAACAAAACGGATATAATGACAGCATTGCAGCCGAACTTGGTATACGAATTCGTGAGGAACTGACCGCGCTACACAGCGCCATAGAGCTTGCAGCATCCACAGGCGATATCGAGTCTATGAAGGAACTGGTTATCAAATATGCCTTTAAAAACAGGGAGCAGATCGAGTTTATGAGGAGCGACTTTGTAACAGGCGCGTTATTAACTCTCGATATACTCGGAATTCCTGGCGATTTTGTCAATTTCGTGCAGTACAAGTCTGGCGGTCCTGCAGGTACCGGTACTATGGACGGCGTGGGTGCAATCGTAGGCACTATAACCACATCGTTGGAGTTTGCGTTGGATTTAATCGAAATTGTAAACGACAGCCAAACCATGTGGGGATATTATAAGGCTTTCGCCCATGACAAAGCGACAGGAAAAATCATTGATAGAAACCTAGATATTCTCGTAGAGTTAAGTCGATCAAATCGTCCGGAAACGAGACAAGCCGCAAAGTTTCTTCTGAATTCGTACAATAAGGAATTAGGAAGTGCAGTGGATTTGCAAGTAGAAATTGCCGCTATTCAAGGCATAAGCGCGGCTATAGATCTAGCAAAGGGGGCATTGGGGGTCGCCAGCATTCTTTATCCGCCGCTGATGGTGATAACATTGCCGCTTACCGTGCTCGACGGCCTTAACACCGTATTTGGATGGTCTGCAAATGTTGAAACCCGAGCCCAATTCTTTGTTCTCAGCGACATGGCTTATGCAACAAATCGTTTGGTAGGCAGGGTGTACTTAAAGGACGAAGCCGCGCTCTACAGGCATCTCACTAATTTGGTAAACCTGCACATTACCGGCGAAACAAGGTTTTCCGCTCTGCAAGGAGTCGGTGCCGGCAACGCTCGTCAAAACATAACAAGCATTGAAACGCTCGCCAAAAACAGGGGTCTCCCCATATTCCCCGATGGGAGGAGGTGAAAGTATGTCAGGTTTATTTAATAAGGTTGTGGCTACTGTTGGGGCAAATTCCACGGCAATGATGGAAAGAGCCAAGATTAAAACTACTATAAGCAACTTTGAAAATGAGAGACAGCAGCTTACTCAACTGATGGGCCAAAGGATTTACGATATGTACAAGGCTCAAGGCGGTATTGAAGCGGACGGAACAATTTTGAATTTCATAAACGAAATCGACAGACGATTGGAATCCATAGCTCAGCAGTATGAGCAACTAAGGCTTGTGGAAGATAACCTGTCTTTGGTGACAGGCAACAACCAAACCCTTTCGGGTGGAGCAGCCTGTGGAAGCTGCGGACACACAAACCGCGCGGAAGCAGTGTTTTGCTCCGGTTGCGGCGCTGCGGTAAATACTTAAAAAATAGGAGGAAATTTTATGTTCTGTGTCAAGTGCGGCAACAAGACCAAAGCTAACGAGAAGTTCTGTGATTCATGCGGCGCAGCTATCAGGCATCGCGTACCCACGGCCGGAGGCTTTCAGCCTAAATCCGGGAGCTTTATTCCAAAAAAACTGAAAACTATGCCTTTAAAAAAGCGGCTTATCACTGTAGGCGGCTTACTTGCGGCGGTTATTATTGTTATTGTTCTCCTTGTCAACATCTTTGGCGGTCACCCACTGATTGGCAAGTGGGAAGACTCGTCCAGTGACTGGTATTACTGCCGAATAATATTTAATCGAAATGGAACAGGCAAAGTTGAGCAAGGTTATCTAAATGATGATTATTATGATGAGACAGAGTTCTTTTGGGACAACAACAAAGATGCGCCAAATAGCATTTTCATGGAAATGTATGATTCTAACGGAGTTCTGAGTCCGCAGCAACGGGTTACATATAGGTTTAGCAAACACATAGATGGCGGCGACGTCCTCGTTTTTACCGGCGGCGGCTATATTATTTCAGGAAACTTTCGACGAGTGAAGTAGCATTAACAGGGTTTTCGCATTTTAAATAACATCCGAGGAGGAAGACATATGAATTGTAATCACTGTGGCAACACCATAGAACCCGGCGATTTGTTCTGCGAAAAATGCGGCGAGAAAATCACCGGATTTGCCACCGCGCCCGCATCATCATCTTTGCAGACAAACTGTCAGAAGTGCCGTGAACCTGCGGAAAGCACCGACGAATTCTGCTATTTTTGCGGCACAAAATTATTAAACATGAGCGGAGTATCGCCATCTGCAACGAGTTCTCCGACAGGTTTCACCTCCCCGACTCCGCCTAAATCATCTATCTATACACCGCCGGCAGCAACCCCACAACCTCAACCGACGATGTACGCGACGCCCCCGACTCCGCAACCTCAACCGATGGCATATGCGCCGGCAGCGGCTCCGCAACTTCAGCCTACGACATATGCGCCAACGCCGGGCATCGCACCGCAGCAAACAGCGGCATACGCTCCTCCGCAAGCCCAAACGCAGCCTCGTATGCCTTTAATATTCTTGCTGGATGTCTCCGCTTCCGCAGCACCATACATCAATCAGCTAAACTCCGCGCTTAATCGTTTCAAAGCGGAAGTAAGTCAGGACGGACAAACCCAAAACATTTTGGATGTGTCCATAATACAGTTTAGCGACAATTTTAGTGTTTTGCAGGACTTTACCCCCATAGGTAATATGAAACCTGTTCGGCTTATAGCTTCGGGCTACGCTTGCTATTCAACACCTATCCAAGAAGCCCTGCGTATGACGGACGAAGTTCAGCGTTACCAAAGCACATATAAACCTTGGATAATATTGATTTCAGGAAGCCCGCCAACAGATGATATAAACTTTATTGCCAACGCGATCCAACAAAGGCAGCAGGCTGATGAACTGCGGTTTATGGCATTAGGCTATCAGGGATGCAACCCCATCGCATTAAAGAGCCTCACCGATGTGGTGTTCCGGCAGGACGGAGACGACTTCACGTCTTTCTTTGACTGGATCAGTAAATGTATGTGGGCCATCGCAAAAACTACGCCGGGAGAAAAACCGCAGCTACCGCCCTTGCAGGGCAGTGTGTACCGCGACAAGTAATTTAGGAGGACATGAAAATTGAAGCAGAAACAATACGACCTTATGCCGGGCGAAGTCCCTGCCATCATCAATGCAAGTGAATCCCATATGGCTCTCGTCTTTATTCTGGACAGTTCCTACTCGATGAACGGACAACCCATTGACCAACTGAACGAGGGCTTGAACCGCTTCAAAGCTCAAGTATGCCAGGATAAGCAAACCCGCGATATTCTGGACGTCGCAATTATCGAGTTCAACGATAGCTACAGCGTTGTGCAGGATTTTGTTCCCATAGAGTACATGGACAACATTCAACTTGTTGCTAATGGTTCAACAAATTATAGTGCGCCTATTCGTGAAGCGCTCCGCATGGTGGATGAGCGTTCCCGGTTTTATCGCCGCTCGGGAACAGAGCCGTACAAACCTTGGGTCATCTTAGTGAGCGATGGTGCGCCTTTGGATAATATTAGCGCTGTTGCGAGCGAAATTAAACAAATGCAGGACGAAGAAAAAGTTCGGTTTCTTACCTTGGGTGTAGGAAACTTCGATCCCGTTCCTCTAAAACAACTGACAGATGTAAATTTCAAAATGGAAGGGCTGGATTTTGCTCCTTTCTTCAACTGGGTCGCCAAAAGCATGCGCTCGGTGTCTACAACCGCTCCGGGAGAAAAGGCGCCGCTGCCGCCGCTTGAGGGAAATGTATTCCGGGACGTCTCCGATATATGACATTACATAAGGAGGCAAGCGGATGCTTTATTCGTATGGGATATCCCTGCCTGGGACTTATCACATAAAAAACGACATAGTTTGCCAGGATTCGCACCATATAATCCGATTGGGGAAAGACTCCGCCATTGCCGCCGTTGCTGATGGGCTTGGCAGCGCGGAGCATTCCGATGTAGGCTCGAAAATAGCCGTATCTGTCTCAACGGAGCTTTGCCGCCGACATATCACAGTGGACACAAATGCCGACCAGATTCTTGAAATAATGCATGCTTCATTCGCAGCGGCATTGCGGGCTATCGAAAAAGAAGCCGCCGCGAAAGACCGCTCTCAGGATTTATATGACACAACCTTGACACTCGCTATTTTGATAAGGGACACCTTGTTCTACGGCCATTCAGGAGACAGCGGGATGATAGCCCTCACCACGCAGGGACGCTACGAGCAGGTGACGACACAGCAGCGAGACCAAGAAGGGCGTGTGTTTCCCCTGTTTTTTGAAGAAAAATGGGAGTTTGCCAGATATGAGAACAAAGTGGCTTCGGTCTTGTTGGCGACGGACGGTATGTTGGAGACATTCTTTCCGATCTATATAAAAGACGAACCAGACAATATTCATGTGTCCCTCGCGCAGTTCTTCATGGACCCTCAAAGCCTTCGCATAAGCAAGCTGGGGCAACGCGCGATAACAACCCGGATGACAGAGTTTTTGGATAAAATACCGGACGAACAGGTCAACGACGACAAAACAGTGGTCGTGTTGGTCAATCCTTCCATTAAGACTAAGCGGCAGCCCAACGAGTATTACGAAGAACCCGATTGGGCGGCGATAAAAAAGAAGCATGACGAGGAATGGAGAAGAGCAGCCTATCCCGGATTGTATAAAGACATTCAAGCCGACGCGAAACAGGGAGCATTCATCACCGAAGGAACGGATAGGGATGCATCTGCACCGCAGCTTGAGGAGAGACGGGTAAATCCTGCGCAGAGCGGACAAAAATCAGCCCAGAGCGGACAAAGACCAACAGCACGGCGTAAATCCAACAAGTCGGTTCTTCCGCTTGCCCTTTTGGTGGCAGTGCTATCATTGGGGCTTATAATTTCTGTGGTTGCAAGATTTCTTGACAATATGGGCGCGTCTGAATCCAATCCCACGCAAGAGATGACCGCAGAGCTTGAACCAACGGAAACTGATATACCGGAACAGGACGCAACTGATTCACAAGTTTCGGATACAACAGACCCATCAGGAACCGAGGATTCTGCTTCGCCCACATCGGTTTCGACCTCTACACCCGATTCCGTTACGTCAGCTTCCCCAACTCCGGATACAACAGACCCATCAGGAACCGAGGATTCTGCTTCGCCCACATCGGTTTCGACCTCTACGCCCGATTCCGATACAGCAACTCCCCCAACTCCGGATACAACAGACCCATCAGGAACCGAGGATTCTGCTTCGCCCACATCGGTTTCGACCTCTACACCCGATTCCGATACGGCAACTTCCCCAACTCCGGATACAACAGACCCATCAAGACCTGGGGATTCTGCTTCGCCCACATCGGTTGAAACTCCTACGCCCGAACCAACAGATACGGACAATCCCGAACCGAGCTCCACGCCTACAACATTGCAGGGCCTAAACCCAGTACCCCGCCCGCAT
>Ga0099364_10008740_pt1 | contig 14198 bp, 12 predicted proteins | sample TergutTh196P3_FD_73070 | JGI IMG/M metagenome (GOLD analysis project Ga0099364, IMG submission 73070) | Microcerotermes parvus P3 segment gut microbial communities from Pointe-Noire, Republic of the Congo - Th196 P3 | ecosystem: Host-associated > Arthropoda: Insects > Digestive system > Gut ... | reverse complement strand
GGCCCCCCCGCCCCCCGTCCAAAGGAGAGGGAGAAAAGGCCCCCCTCGGGGGGGGGATGGACAGGAGGGGACGGGGGGAGTTCGTAGGGTCGGGGTTCCATCCCCGACCGTTAAACCCGAACCGAATATGCGCGGGCGGGCATGGAAGCCCGCCCCTACATACCCTCTCCTAAAACCTATAACCTAAAACCTAAATCCTGCCGAAGGCTGGTAATATCTGCGGGAGGTTGAAAACCGCCGCGCGCGGACGATATATGTTATAGAAAGCTTATTTCTTATCCCGGAGAAAGGAAACCCTAAACATGAAATGTCAATGCTGCGGTAAAAATGAGGTCCAGCAGCGCCTGTACATAAACATCTTAGGCCAGGCGGGGGATATCGGCCTGTGCCCGGTCTGCATCAAAAGATTAAAGCTCTATGCCGCGGGGATGATGGATGCTCTGCGGCCGGACGGCCCGCCGCCGGAGGACGAGCTTTCCGGTTTAAAGCATGGCGATTCCCCATTCCCGGAGGATGTGGGCGAGCATATCCGCGCGCGCCGCAGGCTTAACGAGCTGCGCCGCCGACTTGAGGCCGCCGTAGCCGCCGAGGATTACGAATCCGCCGCAGGGCTTCGCGATGAAATCGAAGCCGTATGCGGCAAAAACCCAAAATAATACTATTTAAAAATCGGGAGATTACATAAATGGCACATAGAGAATACTTTTCCGACCATTCCAAGCAAATTATGCAAGGGGCGTATCACCTGGCGTCTGAGCTTACACACGGTTTTGTAGGCAGCGACCATATCCTGCACAGCTTATCAAAAGACGAGAAAAGTGCGGCGGGGAAAGCCCTGCGCGATTGCGGCCTGGATTATAAGCTGATCCGCGACATCATCGAGAAATTCGGCAGCGCCGGCGGCCCCGGCGGCGACCGTGTGCAGGGGCTTACGCCGGATGCCGCGCGCGTAATCGAAAGCGCGGAATCCCAGGCGCAAAAGCTCGGCCATAAAAAAGTAGACCCGGAGCATATCCTGCTGGGCATTTTGCAGGAGAGGAACAGCATTGCCGCGCGGATTATTGTTTCCACGGGGGGAAGCTTGAGCAAACTGACCTCCGAGCTTCTGCGCCAGCTCAACAAAACCTGGCCGCGTGTCGTTACCGCCGCCCCTCCCGCAGAAAAGAAGCGCGAAACCAAATCCCTTGACAAATACAGCCTCGACCTTACAAAAGCGGCGGCGGAAAACCGCCTTGACCCCGTAATCGGGCGGGAAACGGAAATTTCGCGCACGGTTCAAATCCTTTCCCGCCGCACAAAAAATAACCCCGTGCTGATCGGCGAGCCGGGTGTGGGCAAAACCGCGATCGGCGAAGGGCTTGCACAGCGCATAATCTCCGGCGATGTCCCGGAGAATTTGGCGGGGAAGCGGCTTGTTTCATTGGACCTTACAAAAATGCTGTCCGGCGCGAAATTCCGGGGCGATTTTGAGGAGCGCATAAAAAGCTCCATCGAGGACGCGGCAAACGCCGGGAATGTTATTTTGTTCATTGACGAGCTTCACACGATAATTGGCGCGGGCGCGTCCGAAGGCGCAATGGATGCCGCGAATATCCTGAAACCCGCACTGAGCCGCGGCGAAGTCCAGGTTATCGGCGCGACAACGCTTGCCGAATACCGCAAGCACATAGAAAAAGACGCCGCGCTGGAGCGCCGCTTCCAATCCATTACAATAGAGGAGCCTTCCAAAGAGGACGCGCAAGCGATCCTTTTGGGGCTGCGCGCGCGTTACGAGGACCACCACAAGCTTACGATAACAACCCAAGCGATAGAAGCCGCGGTTTTGCTTTCCGCGCGGTATATCCAGGACCGCTATCTCCCCGACAAGGCAATCGACCTGGTCGATGAAGCCGCATCCCGCGTTCGTACCCGAAAGCTTACCATACCGCAGGAGTTCAAAGAAAAGGAACAGGAAATCGAGGCTCTCAACGCGGATAAATCCGCCGCCGCCCGCGCCCAGGATTTTGAGCTTGCGGCGGAAATCCGCGACAGGCAGGCGCAAATGCGCGGCGAGCTTGACAGCTCACTTGGCAGCTGGCGGGAAGCGCAGTCGTCCACCGTAACGCCGGAGGATATCGCGTCCGTGGTTTCCGCGTGGACGGGCATCCCGGTGACAATGCTGACAGAGGACGAAAGCGCGCGCCTTGTGAAAATGGAAGAAGAGCTTCACACGCGCGTCATCGGGCAGGATGAAGCCGTAACAGCGGTATCAAAGGCAATCCGCAGGGGGCGCGTCGGGCTGAAGGACCCGCGCAGGCCGCTTGGCAGCTTTTTGTTCCTCGGCCCCACGGGCGTCGGCAAAACAGAGCTTTGCAAGGCGCTTGCCGAAACGCTGTTTAGGGATGAGGACGCGATCATCCGCGTGGATATGTCCGAGTTTATGGAGCGCCACACGGTATCAAAGCTAATCGGCTCGCCGCCGGGATATGTAGGCTATGACGAGGCGGGGCAGCTCACGGAAAAAATAAGGAGAAGGCCCTACAGCGTCGTTCTTTTTGATGAGATTGAAAAGGCGCACCCCGATGTCTGGAGCATACTTTTGCAAATCATGGAGGATGGACGCCTTACCGATTCCCACGGCAGGAAGGTGGATTTCAAGCACGCGATTGTCGTTATGACCTCAAACATCGGGGCGAGGAGCATAACGGACAAGCGCGCCGCGCCGGGCTTCAGCGTTGCGCAAGCCACAGATACAGAAACCCGCCCGCTTTCCGAGATAAAGGAAAAAGTGATGAAGGAGCTTAAAGAAACCTTCAAGCCGGAATTCCTCAACAGGATCGACGACGCGGTTGTGTTCCATCAGCTAAGCAAAGACAATATCCGCGAGATTGCAAGGATCATGCTGCGCGACCTTGAAAAGCGCATGGCGGAGCTTGAGATCGGGCTGTTGGCGGACGATGCCGCGCTGGATTTCCTGGCGGACAAGGGCTTCGACCCCGTGTACGGCGCAAGGCCGCTGCGCAGGGCGATACAGTCGGGGCTGGAGGATATCGCGGCGGAGCGCATACTGGAAGGCGAATTTTCCGCCGGGGACATTATGCTTGTCAGCGCGGAAGATGGCGCGCTTGTCATTAAAAAGGCAGAGCGGCACAGCTTCGCAGGATTAAGGTTACAGGAAAGTAAGGTTTCAGGGTAATTCATAGTTCATAATGCACCGTAGGGCGGGGGCTTGCCCCCGCCGTCAGTATTTACCAAAACACCAAAACACCCGGCACAAAGCCGAATTTATTCGGCTTTGTGCCACCCTCTTTAAAAAAGAGGGTACGTCCTACAGTTGTTTTGTGCTTTTTATGAAAGAATAAATCTTGTTGTAGCCTTACCCTCTTTTTTAAAGAGGGTGGCATCACTGCGATTTTTCGCAGTGATGACGGGTGTTTTGCCTTTGCCCTGTCCCTGCCCCCTTCGCGCACGAAGGGGGCAAAAAGCGGGCGGCAATCTGCCGCCCCTACGATGTATTGAATATAATGTTGCGGTAAATAAGGAAGGGCGGGAGTAAGCACCCGCCCTTCCTAAATCCTGCGTTAGCCTATCAGCTGTAATTCCCGCGCACTTTATAGCTAGTGTGCAAAATCTCATGCGCTTTATGGCTGCCGGGGCTACCGAAAAATTCGCTGTACAGCATTTTGATGATGGGGCTGTCGTGGGCTTTGCGCAGCTTGTTTGAACTGTCCTGGTTGTACAGGACCTTTGCGCGCAGGCTTTTGAGGTCGGTGAAATTGCGCACATGGGCGGACTGTACAGGCTGGCCGCCGCCGTTTATGCAACCGCCGGGGCACGCCATAATCTCGATGAAATGGTACTGCTTTTCGCCGCTCTTTACGCGCTCCAGCAGCGCCTTCGCGTTGGCTAAGCCGGACGCCACCGCTACATTTACAACCATGCCCGCAATGTTGTAGGACGCCTCCTTTACGCCGTCAAAGCCGCGCACATCCGTGAAATCCACACTGCCGACCGGTTTTCCCTCAAGCGTTTCCGCCGCGGTACGCAGCGCCGCCTCCATAACGCCGCCGCTTGTGCCGAAAATCTGCCCCGCGCCTGTCGCTACGCCCAGCGGGTCGTCGAAATCCTCATCGGCGAGGTTTGCGAACTCAATACCGGCGCGCTTTATCATGCGGGAAATTTCGCGGGTGGTCAGCGCAACGTCGCAATCGGGGACGCCCGCGGCGTTTTCGTCTTCGCGGTTTACTTCAAACTTTTTGGCGGTACAGGGCATTACGCCCACCACGAAGATATTTTTCGGGTCGATGCCGTGTTTTTGCGCGTACCAGGTTTTATACACCGCGCCGAACATCTGCTGCGGCGATTTGCACGACGATAAATTCGGGACAAATTCCGGGAAGAAATGCTCGCAGTATTTTACCCAGCCGGGGGAGCAGGACGTGATCAGCGGAAGCGGCCCCTTGCCTTTTGTGACGCGCTCGATCAGCTCGTTTGCCTCTTCTAAAACAGTCAGGTCGGCGGCGAAGTTGGTGTCGTAAACGCCGTCAAAGCCCAGTCGTTTTAAGGCGGCCGCCATTTTGCCGGTGCAGTCGGTGCCGATCGGTAGCCCGAAATCCTCGCCGATTGTAGCGCGGATGGACGGCGCTGTCTGTACAACCACGTGCAGGTCCGGGTTTGCAAGCGCGTCCCAAACTTTTCCGGTTTCGTCCTTTTCGGCGATTGCGGCAGTCGGGCAGGCCACGATGCACTGGCCGCAGGATACGCACGGCACCTCGTCCAAATTCATATCGAATGCACAGCCGATGTGCGTTGCAAAGCCGCGGTCATTCGGGCCGATTACGCTTACGCCCTGCATTTTCCCGCACGCGGCAACACAGCGGCGGCACAGTATGCATTTGTTGTTGTCGCGCGTCATATGCGCAGCGGAACCGTCGATATCGTAGTTATGGTTCTCGCCCTCAAAGGCGTTCTCGTCATCCACGCCGAATAGGTGGCAGAGCCTTTGCAGCTCGCAATTCCCGGAGCGCACACAGCTGAGGCACTTGCGGTCATGCGCGGAGAGGATAAGCTCCAGCGTAATCCGCCTGTCCGCGTGGACCTTCGGCGTATCGGTGAAGATTTCCATGCCCTCCGCCACGGGATAAGTACACGCCGCCGCCAGGGAGCGCGCGCCCTTAACCTCCACATTGCAGATTCGGCAGGCGCCTATCTGGTTGATCTCCTTCAGATAGCAAAGGGTTGGTATCTCTATCCCCGCCCCCTTTGCGGCTTCCAGGATTGTGTCGCTTTTATTTGCCGTATACGGGCGGTTGTTGATTTTTATGTTTACGGTTTCCAAACTTTTCTCCCCCTTTCATTAAGCCTTTATTATGGCTTTTGGTTTGCACTTTTCTACACAGGCGCCGCATTTAATGCACTTGTCCTGGTCGATAACATGGGCTTCCTTGACATTGCCGGAGATACAGCCCACCGGGCAGACCCTTTTGCAAAGCGTACAGCCAATGCATTTTTCCGCGATGATCGTAAAGCTGAGAAGGTCTTTACACACGCCGGACGGGCATTTTTTGTCGCGGACATGGGCGATGTACTCATCCTTGAAATAACGGTACATCGAAAGCACGGGGTTCGGCGCTGTCTGCCCCAGGCCGCAAAGCGAATTATCCTTTATGTAGTAGCACAGTGCCTCCATCTTGTCGAGGTCCTCCATTGTGCCTTTGCCCTCGGTGATTTTAGTAAGGATTTCAAACAGCCGCTTTGTGCCTATGCGGCAGGGCGTGCATTTGCCGCAGCTTTCCTCTTCTGTAAATTCCAGGAAGAAGCGCGACATATCGACCATGCAGTTGTCCTCGTCCATTACGATAAGCCCGCCCGAGCCCATCATAGAGCCGATTTCCATCAAATTGTCGTAGTCGATTTTTATGTCCATAAGGCTTGAAGGGATGCAACCGCCCGATGGTCCGCCTGTCTGCGCGGCTTTGAACTTTTTGCCGTTGGGGATGCCGCCGCCGATTTCCTCAACGATTTCGCGCAGTGTAATGCCCATGGGGACTTCCACTAAACCGACATTGTTTACTTTGCCGCCCAGCGCGAAAACTTTGGTGCCTTTTGATTTTTCCGTGCCGATTGAGCTGAACCACTCCGCGCCCTTTAGGATGATAGGCGGGATATTGGCGTAGGTTTCCACGTTATTGAGGACAGTGGGCTTGCCGAACAAACCCTTGACCGCAGGGAAGGGCGGGCGTGGGCGCGGCTCACCGCGGTTGCCCTCGATGGATGTGAGAAGCGCGGTTTCCTCACCGCAGACGAACGCGCCCGCGCCAAGGCGAAGCTCCATGTCAAAGCTAAAGCCGGTACCCAAAATATTATCGCCGAGCAGGCCCTGCTCGCGCGCCTGGTCAACGGCGATCTGCAAGCGCTTCACCGCTATGGGGTATTCCGCGCGCACATACACAACGCCTTGGTCGGCGCCGATCGCGTAACCGGCGATTGCCATGGCTTCTATCAGCACATGGGGGTCGCCTTCCAGCACGGAGCGGTCCATAAACGCGCCCGGGTCGCCTTCGTCGGCGTTGCAGGCCACGTATTTTTTGCCGGGGGGCTGTGCTGCCGCGAAGCTCCATTTCAAGCCGGTGGGGAAACCCGCGCCGCCGCGCCCGCGAAGCCCGGATGCCTTAATCACATCGATGACTTCACCGGGCGTCATTTCAGTCAGGACCTTGCCCAGCGCCTGGTAGCCGTCCATGGCGATATACTCGCTGATGTCCTCGGGGTCGATTATCCCGCAGTTTGCCAGCGCGATGCGCACTTGTTTTTTGTAGAAGCCGGTTTCTTCCAGGGATGTGACCGTATCGCCCTGCACGGTTTCGTCATAGACCAGGCGCGTGACCGGCCTGCCCTTCAGCAGATGCTCGCTTACGATTTCCGCGCAGTCCTCCTGCGTAACATTGGCGTAAAGCGTGCCGTCGGGGTAAACAACCGCAATCGGCCCTACGGCGCAAAGGCCGAAGCAGCCGGTTTTTACCACGCGGACCTCATCCGCCAAGCCGGCCTTGTTTATCTCCGCCTCAAAAGCCGCGGCGACCTTTTCACTGCCGGACGATGTGCAGCCGGTCCCGGCGCACACAAGAACATGAGATCTTATCATTTATGTATCTCCTCCGTATTCTAAGAAGCTATGAACACAGCTTCTATGCTTCAGCGCCGATTGTATATTCAGCGATGACCTGCCCGCCCTTGAGATGCCGCCGTACAACATCCACGGCTTTTTCCGGCGTCATTTTTACATAGGTTACTTTTGGCTTGCCGGGGGCGAAGACCTCCACGACCGGTTCGTACATACAAATGCCGATACAGCCTGTCTGCCCGACTACCACGCCCTCCAGCTTTTCGTCCGCGACCTCGCGCACCAGCGTACTCAGGATTGGGCGCGCGCCCGCCGCAATGCCGCAGGTTGCCATCCCGACGACCACGCGCGTGCTTTCGGACGTGCCTTCGCGGATAGTCATATTGGCTTTTGCTTTGTCGCGCAGGGCTTTCAGTTCATCCAGGGATTTCATTAAACTTGACCTCCTTATAGTAGTTAGAAATTAGGAATTAGGAATTAGTAGAACGAAGGGCGTCCTGCTCCCCGAAACGCTTGTGTAAGTATCGGTAAAAACCCTCGTAGCTGTAATCGCCCTCATTTTCCGGGAACATACAGAAGGGCATTGTGCCTTCCCCCCTGTGCTTTGCAACACAGTCGCAGCAGCGGCCGTGATTTTTGCAGGCGGTCCTGGGGCAGCAGCAGTCTTTTACGCATTGGCTGCTCATGATAGGTTTTCACTCTCCTGTTCGGCTAAGTATTCGCGCAGCCACTGTGCCACGTCGTTGTCGTTGAGCGGCACATCCCCGCCGAGAACTCCGCGTATTTGGCGCGTATCCAGCGTATAACCCGCCCCGTCCCGCGTGCGGCTGTACAGGAAATCCAAGTGCGGGCTGCCGTATATAAGCAGCAGTATGGTTTCGCTCATATCGCCGATGGGGACCATATCTATATGGCCGGTGTTGTAGCTTGCGGTAACGGTTGTGCCCTGCCCGGGCGCGGATACGATGGAAAAAGAACCGGCCGTCATCTCGCAGGACATTTTAAAAAACGGCAGCCCCAGCCCGACATCCCGGGTGGTGCGGGTGGTATAAAATGGGTCGGCGGCGTTTTTCGCCTGTTCGGGGGACATACCTTTTCCATCATCGGAGATAGTGATGACAAGAGAAGCGGCGGATGTATCCTCCTCCACGGAGATTTCTATGAGCGACGCCCCCGCGGTAATGCAATTTTGCGCCACATCAAGCACATTAAGCGAAAGCTCCCGCACAGCTATCCCCCCGGCACAGTATTCACATTTCAGATTATATCAAAAAATAACCCGCCATGCAATATGGAAAATAGAAAATAGAAATTGGAAAATCGTCCGCATACTTGAGCGCGGGATATATTTATGCTATACTGGCTGTACAACAACGGCAATGAAGGGAAGGCAGCCATGCAGCTGAAAAAAATAATCGAGATACTTAAAGCGGATGTAATTTTCTGCGAAAACGAGGAAATAGAAATACTTACCGCCTGCGGCAGCGATATGATGAGCGACGCGCTCGCCTACGTAAAAGACAGGGCGATGCTGCTGACCGGCCTTGTAAACCCGCAGACTGTTCGCACGGCGGAAATGCTGGATATGCCGGCGGTGGTCTTTGTGCGCGGGAAGGTCCCGGGCGAGGATATCGTGGGGCTTGCAAAGGCAAAGGGCATCGCTTTGATCTCCACGCGCTACAGGATGTTCACGGCCTGCGGAAGGCTCTACGCGCAGGGGCTGGGGGGAGGCACCGATGATATATGACTGAAAAGGTAACAAAGCGCTATGAGGTTTCCGGTGCCGATTTTACCCACGCGGGGGAGGCTTCGGGAAAGGTTAAGGCGCTGCTCAAGCAAATCGGCTACAGCCCGGATGCCATACGCCGCGTCGCGATTGCAATGTATGAAGGCGAAATCAACATGGTCATCCACGCAAACGGCGGTTATGTGCTGGCGGAAATCTACCCCGACCGCATTGATATCCTGCTGGAGGATACAGGCCCCGGCATCGCCGATATCGGCCTTGCGATGCAGGAGGGCTACTCCACCGCCCCGGACGAGGTGCGCTCGCTGGGTTTCGGCGCGGGCATGGGGCTTGCAAACATGAAGCGCTACACCGACGCGATGAGAATCGAAAGCGAAATCGGCGTGGGCACAAAAGTTTATATTACTGTGAAGAGCTAAGGGTTATGATGAATTATTCTTATCACAGCGTAACATTGGACGAAAAGCTCTGCAAGGGCTGTACAAACTGCATCAAGCGCTGCCCCACGCAGGCAATCCGCGTGAGGGAGGGCAAGGCGCGCATTATATCGGAGCGCTGTACGGATTGCGGCGAGTGCATCCGCGTCTGCCCGCACAGGGCGAAGCGCGCGATTTTTGACAGCTTTGACAGGCTCGGGGATTTTGCGCATACGGTCGCGCTGCCCGCCCCCGCGCTCTACGGCCAGTTCAACAACCTGTCGGACATAGATTATGTCCTCACGGGGCTGCTTGATATGGGCTTCGATGAAATTTTCGAGGTTTCAAAATGCGCGGAGCTTATCTCCGACGCAACGCGCAAGCTGATGAAGGCGGGAAAGCTGAAAACCCCGGTTATAAGCTCGGCCTGCCCCGTAATCGCGCGGATGATCAGCGTGAGGTTCCCCGACCTGATAGAAAATGTACTGCCGCTGATCTCGCCCATGCACAGCGCCGCCAAGCTTGCAAAGGCGCGCGCGCATGAGCGCACCGGGATTGCGGAGGATCAAATCGGCGTGTTTTTCATCTCGCCCTGCCCCGCTAAAGTTACAGACTCCAAAAACCCGATCGGTACAGAGCGCTCGTATATAGACGGCGTGCTTTCCATCTCCGACATATACCCGCGCCTACTTGAGCGCATGAATAAAATCTCATCGCCCAAGGTAGCCGCCGAAAGCGGTATCATAGGCGTAAGCTGGGCGAACAGCGGCGGGGAGGCATCCGCGCTTATTAGGGAGCAGTACCTTGCCGCAGACGGCATGGAAAACGTAATGGCTGTCCTCAGCCAGCTTGAGGACGAAAGGCTCACCGGGCTTGATTTCATCGAGCTGAACGCCTGTCCCGGCGGCTGTGTAGGCGGCGTTTTGACGGTCGAAAACCCATTTGTCGCAAAGGCGCGCATCCAAAAGCTGCGCAAATACCTGCCCGTGTCGCTCAACCATGTAGGCGAAGAGGATGAGCTTGCGGCTTTCTCCTGGGACAGGCCGCTGGAATACGCGGGGGTTATGAAGCTTTCGGACGATATCGGCGACGCAATGCGCATGATGACCGAAATCGACGAGCTTACGGGCAAGCTCCCCGACCTGGACTGCGGCTCGTGCGGGGCGCCGTCCTGCCGTACCCACGCGGAGGATGTCGTAACCGGCCAGGCAAAGCTCAACGACTGCATTTTTATCCTGCGGGAGCAAATGGGCGCGGCGGGGGGCGTAGAATAGATGAAGGATTTACCTGTGAGGAAAAAAATAAGATTAACAGGATATGATTATTCACAGGCAAATGCATATTTTATAACAATATGCATTGAAGATAGACATGAGATATTAGGTAACGTTGTAGGGGACGGCGTCCTCGACGTCCCGACTGTACAATTATCGAAATATGGGGCAGTTGTAGAAAAACGTATTAAAGAGATAAGCGAAAATTACAATCATATCCAAATTCAAAAATACGTTATTATGCCTAATCATGTTCACATACTGATGCTTGTTTTAAATAATGAAAACGGGACGTCGAGGACGCCGTCCCCTACAAATGCGGTTATTCCGTCGTTTGTATCTACATTTAAACGATTTGTACATAAGGACTGCGGCTTTTCATTATTTCAGCGTTCTTACCACGACCACATCATACGCAACGAAAACGAATACCATAAAATATGGCAATATATAGATACAAATCCAATGAAATGGCAGGACGATTATTATTTTGTTCCGTAAAATAAAAAATATTTTCGGCAAAAAAAACGCCGCACCGCCCGTCCCGCCTGTTTTCGGCCCTGTTGAATTCATCGCCGCGGGGCTTGGCAACCCGGGCAGGGGCTACGAAAACAACCGCCACAACGCAGGGTTTATGGCGGTGGATTATATCGCGCGGCAGCTCGGCTTCGCGGTAAAGCAAAGTAAATTCAAGGCGCTGTGCGGCGAGTCCATGGTCGCGGGCAAGCGCGTGCTTTTCCTGAAGCCGTCTACTTTTATGAACAAATCCGGCGAGAGCATAAGGGACGCGATGGCTTTTTATAAAGTGCCGATAGAAAGGCTGGTTGTCTTCTGCGACGACACGGCTTTGGATATCGGCAAAATGCGCATCCGCAAAAAGGGCAGCGACGGCGGGCAAAAGGGCCTGCGCAGTATTATTAACCAAACAGGCCGCGATGATTTTACGCGCATACGTATCGGGGTGGGGGCAAAGCCGCATCCCGAAATGGACCTTGCCGACTGGGTGCTGAGCAATTTCACAACACAGGAAAAAGAGAAGCTTCGGCAAATGCTTGAAAATTCTATGGGCGCGCTGGAGCTTATCGTCGGCGGGGATACCGATGCGGCGATGAACAGGTATAATTAGCTATGACAAATTTTTACAAGGCGTTTGGCCAAGACAAGTACCTGCGGGAAATTGCCGCAGGCCTGTCAAGGGGCGGCCTGCCGATTTTGGCGACAGGGCTGTCCGGCATCCACAAGGCGCACTATATCTATACGCTTTGCCGCACTCTCGGGCGGCAGGGCTTTGTTGCCGCGCCAAACGAGCAGTCCGCACTGCGGCTGTGTGAGGATATAAACACATTTTACGGGTACGGCGCGGCTGTGCATTATCCCGCCAGGGAGATGGTCTTCCGCGAAGTCGAAGGCGTTTCCCGCGAATATGAACACGCGCGGCTCGGCGTTTTGGGCGGGATTATATCAGGCACGGCGGAGATTGTCGTCGCAAGCGCGGAGGCCGCCGCGCAGTACACAATCCCCGCGGGGGATTATAAAGCGCGCACATCCCTCATACGCCCCGGTGACAGCATAAGCATCGACAGCCTTGCGGAGATTTTGGTAAAGGCGGGCTATACTCGCGCGGAACAGGTGGAGGGCATATCGCAGTTTGCGGTGCGCGGCGGGATACTGGATTTCTTTCCTGTCGGGGCGCAGCTGCCCTGCCGCGTGGAGCTGTGGGGGGATGAGGCAGACACGGTTTCATCCTTTGCGGTAGATACACAGCGGCGTGTTAATTCACTTAATGAAGTGCGAATAACCCCGGCAAGGGAAGCGATAATATCACAGCCGGAAAAGCTTATCGCCGCGCTGGAAGCCCGCGCAAAAGCCCTGCGCGGAAAATACGGCGCGCTTGCCAAAGACAGTATCTTCGCCGATATCCGCCGTCTTGAGGACGGGCTGGGGCTTGAAAGCGCGGACAAATATATGTCCATACTTTACCCAGAAACCCCCACGGTTATGGATTACTGCACCGGGCGGCTGTTTTTCGCCTGTGAGCCGGTATCAATGAAAGAAAACCTCACCGCCGCGTCATGGCAGAGCAATGAGGACGTAAAACTGCTGATGAGCGGGGGCGTGCTGTTTAAAGGCTGTGACACCTTCTCGTGTGATTTCACGGACATACAGCGCCGACTGTGCAAAGAAACCACGCTGGTGATGGACACATTCACGCGATCTTTGCCCGACCTTCCCCTCGGCGGGCTTGTAAACACAAACGCCATACAGCTCTCGGTCTGGGGCGGCGATTACGCTTTGCTCAAAGAAGACGCGGAAAGCTATATCCGCCAAGGGTATACCACGGTGGTTTTCGCGGGGACAGCGCGCGCCTGTGCCGCTTTGCGCGATGACCTGGCAAGGGACGGCATAGACGCGCACGACGGGGCAGGGACGGAAAGCCCGCTCCCCGGCAAGGTAATTTTAGCGCAGGGGACGCTGTCCTCGGGCTTTGAATACCCTGACAGCCGTTTTGCCGTAATAACCCACGTGAAGGCGGCGGTGCCCGCAAAGCCGTCACGCCGAAAAAGGCACAAGGGCGGCAAGCAGATCGGGGAGGTTTCCGACCTTACCATCGGCGATTATGTTGTACATTCCTCCCACGGCATCGGCGTGTTTGAGGGCATCGTAAAGCGCGATATGCACGGCGTTGTCAAAGATTATATAAAGCTGCGCTATGCGGGCACGGACGCGCTGTTTGTGCCTGTAACTCAGCTTGATTTAGTGAGCAGGTACATCGGCGCGGCGGAGGGTGCGAATGTGCGCTTGAACAAGCTCAACTCCGCGGAGTGGCAGAAGACCCGCGCACGCGTAAAGGGCGCGGTGAAGGATATGGCGCGGGAGCTTATCGCCCTGTACGCCAAGCGCATGTCCGCGCCCGGATTTGCCTTTTCCGAAGACTGCGACTGGCAGCGGGAGTTTGAGGAGCGCTTCCCCTACGACGAAACCGACGACCAGCTCCGCTGCGCTTCTGAGATAAAGGCCGATATGCAAAAGCAAAACCCGATGGACCGCCTGCTCTGCGGGGACGTTGGCTTCGGCAAAACAGAGGTCGCCTTGCGCGCGGCGTTTAAATGCGTGCTGGACGGCAAGCAGTGCGCGGTGCTTGTCCCAACCACAATTTTGGCGTGGCAGCATTACCGCACGTTTACACAGCGGCTGGAGGGCTATCCTATAACGACAGATTTCCTTTCCCGCTTTAAATCACCCAAAGAACAGGCGGAAACTGTGCGCAGGTTAAGGCGCGGGGAAATAGACATACTGATCGGCACACATAGGATAGTGCAAAAGGACATCGCCTTTAAAGACCTGGGGCTTTGCATTATAGACGAGGAACAGCGCTTCGGTGTCACTCACAAGGAAAAGTTCAAAGAAATGCGCGCCAGCATAGATGTGCTTACGCTTTCCGCAACGCCGATACCGCGCACGCTTAATATGGCGATGAGCGGCATCCGCGATATGAGCCTGATAGAAGAGGCCCCGCAGGACCGCTACCCTGTCCAGACCTATGTGCTGGAACACGACACGGGCGTGCTTGTACAGGCAATAAACAAGGAGATCAGGCGGGGCGGGCAGGTGTTCTATCTGCATAACAGGATAGATTCAATAGAAAGCTGTGCGGCAAG
>Ga0099364_10008739_pt1 | contig 14199 bp, 11 predicted proteins | sample TergutTh196P3_FD_73070 | JGI IMG/M metagenome (GOLD analysis project Ga0099364, IMG submission 73070) | Microcerotermes parvus P3 segment gut microbial communities from Pointe-Noire, Republic of the Congo - Th196 P3 | ecosystem: Host-associated > Arthropoda: Insects > Digestive system > Gut ... | reverse complement strand
CCCATGCTTTCGGCAACATTGGGTTGATTCACTCTCCGCCATCACCCGGGGACTCAACCAAATGGCCCGGCATTTCGGCCTCAAGCCGGTGAGCGAGGCCGAGGCCCGCGCCGTCCTGCACCTGGAATCCCAGGCCCTGTGGAGCGGGCTTTGGGGCCGCTATGACCAGGCCTGGCAGGATTTTTTCATCACCCATATGGCGGAGGAAAAATACGGCCTGACCGTGGCGGAAGGCGCCAGGGACCTGTTGAACGACTTGAAAAAAAGGGGCCTGGGCCTGGCCCTGGCCACCAACAGGGACCGCCCCTGGGACGCCCTGGCCGATACGGGGCTGGCCCCCTACTTCGACACCGCCGTCGGGGTTCTGGAAGTGGCCCGCGGCAAACCGGCCCCGGATATGCTCTGGCTGGCCCTGGAACGGCTAAGGGCCGACCCTGACCAAACCATCTTTATCGGAGATGCCCCCACGGATATGATGGCCGCCGCCCGCTCCGGGGTGCGCGGCGTGGGGCTCCTGGAAGGCGGCGCCGACGGCCGGGAACTCCTGGACGCGGGCGCCTGGCAGATTCGGGCCGGGCTGTCGGACTTGGCTGATTTGTGGGACTGATCAGCGGGTCCAGAATTCCGGATGAAAGAGAATAAGGAGGGCGAAAAATTCCAGGCGGCCCAGGAGCATCTCTATTATGAGGATGATCTTGGCGGGTGCCGAGAGCGGGGCGAAGCCGAAACCTAAGTCCAGCCCCACATTACCCAGGGCCGAGGCCGAGGCGGCCAGGGCCGAGAGGATGTCCAGGTCCATGGCGGTCAGGGCCAGGGCCGAGGCGGCCAGGATGACCATGTAAAGAGCCCAGAAAGACCAGACGGCGCTCATGAGCCGTTCCGGGACTTCCCGCCCGCCTAAGCTGAGGTTGATGACCGCCCGGGGGTGGATGTGCTGGCGCAGGACCCGGCCCAGGCTCTTGAAAATCAGAATCCAGCGCAGGCATTTTACCCCCCCGCTGGTGGAGCCGGTGCAGCCGCCCAGAAAGAAGAGGCTGAAAAGGAGGGCCTTGGCGAAGCCGGGCCACTGGAGCCAGTCGTCGCTGGTAAAGCCGGTGGTGCTGCTCACCGAGACCACCTGGAAAAAGGCGTGCCTCAGGGCGGTCCAGGGGCTGGGGTAGTGGTTGGCCGCCAGGAGGGAGAAGGTGATCAGAAGGCCGCACAGGATGATGATCAGTATGTAAACCCTGGCCTCGGCGTCCTTGAGGAGGCTCCGCCATTCACCCCGGCCGGCCTGGTAGTAAAGGGCGAAGTTAAGGCTGCTTAGGAACATGAAGACGACGAAGAGGGCTTCCAGGCCCGGATGGCCGTGGTGGCCTATGGAGAGGTCCCGGGCGGCGAAGCCGCCGGTGGAGACGGCGCTCAGGCCGTTTACCAGGGCTTCGAACCAGGACAGGCCCCAGGCCCGGGCCAAAACAACCAAGATGATGGTAAAGCCCAGGTAGATGCCCCACAGGGTTTTGGCGGTCTGGGCCACGCGGGGCTTAAGCCGCGTCTGGCCCAGGGAGCTTTCGTTGCGGAAAAGGTGAAGCCCGCTTAAGCCCAGGAAGGGGAGGATGGCCAGCATCAGCACTATGATCCCCATTCCTCCCAGCCAGTGGGTCAAGGCCCGCCACAGCATAAGGCTCTCGGGCAGTTGGTCCAGGCCGGTCAGGATGGTGGCCCCGGTGGTGGTGAAGCCGGAGACGGATTCAAAGAGGGCGTCCGTAAAGCCGGTCAAGCGGCCGCTGAAGAGGTAGGGCATGGCGCCGGCCAGGCCTATCAGGGGCCAGGCCAGCCCCACCACGGCCAGGCCGTCCCGTCCCCTTATCTCGGAAATTTCGCCCCTTTGGCCGCGGCCCAGGAGCATCAAAAAGCCGGCGGCCGCGGCCGCGGCCAAGGCTGAAAACATGAAGGCCGGGAAGGCGACGCAGTCCATTAAGAGGGCCGCCAGGGTCATGAGGGACAGGATCAGGGCCAGGAAGGCCAGGATCAGGCCGCAGAGATAGGCGATGAGGCGCGGGTTTACGGCCAGCCGGGATTGAGACATGGCTCTATCTGGCGCCCAGGAGTTTTTCCACGCCGCCCACCGCCTCGGGCTTGGTCACCACGGCCAGGATATCGCCGGCCGTAACAATGGTATCGCCCCGGGGTATTATGACCTCACCCTCGTGAACCAGGGCCGTGGCCAGGGCGCCGGGAGGGAATTTCACCTCCATGAGCCTTTTTCCGGCCAGGGGGCTTTTGGGCGGAACCTGGAATTCGATTATTTCCGCCTCCTCGTTGAAGAAGGAGGCCACGGAGATGACCCGGCCCCGGCGCAGATATTTCAGCACCGCGCCCGCCGCGGCCGCCCGGGCCGAGAACATGGCTCCCAGGCCGATGGCGGTCACCAGGGGGGCGTAAGAGGGGCGGTTGACCCGGGTGATGGTCTGGCGGGCCCCCAGGCGCTTGGCCACCAGGCAGGAGATGAGATTTTTTTCATCGTCCGTGGAAACGGCTATGAAGGCATCGGTATCCCCGGCGTTTTCGTCCAGAAGGAGTTCCTGGTCGGTGCCGTTGCCCCTAATGATCATGGCCTTGGGCAGGCGGTGGCTTAAGTATTCGCAGCGGCGCTGGTCCAATTCTATGAGGGTGACCTTGAAGCCCCGGTGGTCGGCGGCCAGGCGGCGGGCCAGGTGATAGCCCATTTCGCCTCCGCCGACTATGGTCACCCGCCTCACAGGTTCCCTGTCAAGCCCGAAAAAAGCCTGGACCTTGTCGGAGTTTTGGGCCGTGGCGGCGGCGTATACGAGGTCGCCGGCGTTGAGGATGGTGTCGCCCCGGGGGATGAGCAGGCTGCGGCGGCGGAGTATGGCGGCCAGAAGGAGGTTGGGGTGGTCTTCCGGTTTGATTTTCGCCAAGGGCTTGTGGAGGAAGGGGTGGCCCCGCTGCAGTTTCAGGCCGACCAGGCGCAGGCGGCCCCGGGCCACATCGACGATGTCCGTGGCCCCCGGGAAATCAATGAAGTCCATGATGGTCTCCACCGACTCGTAGCTGGGGTTGATGATGAAATCAATGCCCAGCTCGTGCTGGAAGCGTTTTTCATCCAGGAAGTCGAAAAAGCCCGAAGAGCGGATGCGGGCCAGGCGCTTGGTTTCGGGGCGGGCCAGTAGCTGGGCCAGGCGGCAGGCCAGGATGTTGGTTTCATCGCTGCCGGTGACGGCCACCAGGAGGTCGGCTCCGGCCAGGCCGGCCGCGCTCAAGGTGGCCGGATCGGCGCCCTGGCCTGAAATGACTTGGAGGTCCATGGCCTCGGCGGCCTGGTCCAGGCGGGCCTGGTCCCGGTCAACGAGGGTCACTTCGACTTTTTCCCGGGTCAGCCGGGCCGCTATGTGCCAGCCGACTTCGCCGGCGCCTATGACCACGACCTTCATGTACGGGCTTTTAGGATACCCGGCTGCCCGGGGCGATGGGGAGGGCCGGGGCAATCAGGGTCAGCTCTTCCCCCTCCCCTTCTTTTCGGGCGGCGGCCAGTATCATGCCCTGGGAGGAGATGCCCATGAGCTTGGCCGGGGCCAGGTTGGCCGCCACCACCACCAGGCGGCCGACCAGGTCCTCGGGCCGGCAGTGCCGGGCCAGGCCGGCGACTATGGTGCGCTCCTCCGCTCCCAGGCCGACCCGAATTTTCAAGAGCTTGTCGCTTTTGGCCACCGCCTCGGCCGATAGCACTTCGGCCACGCGCAGATCCAGGCGCCTGAATTCATCAATGGTTACAGTCTCCACTGGTTCCGCCTTAAGCGGCGCGGCCGGAGGAACCGCCGGCTTGGTCTCCGCGGGCCGTCCCCCAAAATCCACCCGGGGGAAGAGGGGCGGGCCGGCCAGGACCGCCCGGCCTGGGTGGAGATTTTGGCGGAGGCCGGCCAAATCCAGGCTCATCCCCTCGGGGTCCAGGCCCAGGCGGCGCCACATTTCCTCTCCGGTGCGGGGCATGACCGGCCAGACCAGGGCGCCGGCCAGGGCCAGGCCTTCCACCAGGCTTCTCAAGACCGCGGCCAGGCGTCCGGCCCGGGCGGGGTCCTTGGCCAGGGCCCAAGGGGCTTCCGTATCGATGAACTTATTCAAGGCGCCGATTAATTCCCAGGCCGAGGCCAGGGCCTTGTGGAGGGCCAGGCTTTGAAAGTGGGCCCGGTATTCTTCCGCCAGGCGGGCGGCCAGGTCCCGGCCGGGGATCTCCCCCCCGTCCTCGGGGATGAGGCCGCCGCCGAAGCGGGCCACCATGGCCAGGGAGCGCTGCCAGAGATTGCCCAGGTCGTTGGCCAGGTCGGAGTTATGGCGGGCCACCAAGGCGTCTTCCACGAATTCGCTGTCCAGTCCGAAGGCCATGTCCCGGGCCAGGAAGTAGCGGAAGGGTTCCGCCCCGTAGGTCTCGGACAGGCCCAGGGCGTCCACGACGTTGCCGACGGATTTGCCCATCTTGGCCTGGCCCAATTGCCAGTAGCCATGGACGTTGAGGTGCCGATAAAGGGGGAGGCCCGCGCTTTTGAGCATGATGGGCCAGAAGATGGCGTGGGGTTTTAAGATGTCTTTGGCTATGAAGTGCTGGGCGTGGGGCCACCAGCGGCCGAAGGGCTCATCTTCCGGCCAGCCGATGGCGCTGATATAGCTGATGAGGGCGTCAAACCAGACATAGGTGACGAATTTGTCGTCAAAGGGCAGGTCAATGCCCCAGTCCAGGCGGCTTTTGGGCCGGCTGATGCACAGGTCTTCCAGAGGCTCCTTGAGTAGCCCCAGCACTTCGTTGCGGTAGCGCTCGGGGCGTATGAAATCTGGGTTTTTTTTGATATGGTCGATGAGCCAGTCCTGGTAGGCGCTCATGCGGAAGAAGTAGTTTTCCTCCTCCACGAATTGAGGGGGAGTGCGGTGATCCGGGCAGAGGCCGTCCGCCAGTTCCTTTTCAGTCAAGAAGCGCTCGCAGCCCACGCAGTAGTGGCCGCCGTAGCGGCCGAAGTATATGTCGCCCCTAACCCGGTCCAGAAAGGCGGTCACGGCCTTTTTGTGGCGATCTTCGGTGGTGCGTATGAACCCGCCGGGTTCCGCGTTCAGCCGGGGCCAGGCCGCCCGGAAGAGGCCGCTGATGCGTTCGGCGTATTGGAGGGGGGCCTGGCCGTGTTTTTCCGCGACCTGGGCTATCTTGTCGCCGTGCTCGTCGGTGCCGGTGATGAAGAGGGCCTCCCGGCCCGTCAGCCGGTGGAAGCGGGTGAAGGCGTCGGTGATGATGGTGGTGTAGGCGTGGCCCAGGTGGGGCCGGGCGTTGACGTAATATATGGGCGTGGTGGCGTAGAAGCGCATGATTGGGTCCTTCAGCAAATTGAAAGGGCCGGCTCCGGCCGGCCTTTCAATCGTTTTCTCGCGGCGGGCCGGAGGGTTATTCACGAACCAGTCTTTTTGGCCTGGGATTGGGGACGATCATAGTGGGGGGCGAAGACATCGTCCAGCCTCTTATGGCAGACCATGCTGTTTCGGTTGGCGCAGTGGCGGCTGGCGCCGGTGGTTTCAAACCAGTTGCAGAAGGTGGCGTCGTCGCAGTCCGGCCGCGCCTGGGAATTCGGGGAATTATCGGGAAAGAGGGATATGGTGGTGGCCATGGCAAAACCTCGTTAGTCAGCGTTTCTCCTGACATTTATTATGCAAAATAAATGCCAAAGTCATTTTCAAACCTTCGCCGGCACCCTTAATTCGTAGGTTCCCGAGAAGGCGGCCCCTCGCATATGGGGGTTCAAGAGGCGTAAGGTCTTGTAATCACAGCCCGCCGCCTTGGCCAAATCCGTCCAGCCGCTTCGGTCCGGCACCGTTACCGTCTTTAAGGCCACTTGAGACGGTTGATAGCCCAGTTCCGGGGGCTCGGCCGTAAAACCGTAGACGGCGGGATTTTCCAGAATAATTTTTATGGCCGCTATGCGAAAGACATATCTTTCGGTTTCCAGGGGCAGGTCCAGCTGGGTGTAGTCCCGGCCCCCTTGATCGGCCAAAGCCTTTTTGATGCGGCCTTCCCCGGCGTTGTAGGCGGCCATGGCCAGGCGCCAGTCGCCGCCGAAAAGGCCGTGGAGGGTTTTGAGATAGGCCTTGGCCGCTCCCAAAAGATTTTCCGGCAGATGCCGCTGGTCGAGGCTCTCATTGACCGTCAAGCCGAAGCGTCGGGCGGTGACCGGCATAAACTGCCACAGGCCCAGGGCCCCGGCCGGAGAAACCACCCAAGGACGGAGGTCGCTTTCGGCCACGGCCAGGTATTTCAAGTCATCCGGCAGGCCCGCCGCCTTAAGCTCGGATTCTATGAGGGGAAAAAATTCCCGGGCCCGCCGCTGCCAAAGGCCCACCTGGGCCGGCTGGTTGACCACGATTATGAATTCGGCCTCCAGCCGTTCGCGGACCGAAGGCACGCTCAGATCAAAGGCTTGACCGCAGAGGGAGACCTTGGCCGGCAGGGCGTGATCCGTCTTGGGATTTTGGCCGCTCCAGGTTTCCGCACGGTCCCCGCTTAGCCTTGCGTCCGGCTCTTTCAAGCCGTTGCAGGCCCCGCCCACCCCTAAAACCATGACAATACCGGCCAAGCGGATATATTCCAGCATTGAGGCCATTACAGGCCGATTGCAGGGCTAGAGGGCATGGGTCAGGCCGTGGCCGAATCTCTCTATAGTCTTGAAATGGATACGGAAAGAGTATAACTGAAACGGGGGCCCAAGGCAAGTGATTTATTATTCGGTCCGCCGGGCCAAGCCCCGGGCGGCCGCGGCGCGAAACAGCCCTATAATGGCCGCTTCATGGTCCAGGAGGCGCTCGGCCTGGGCCAGTAGGGCGATGCCCCTTAGGCGGTTCTGGTCAAAGAGGGAAGGATAGGCCCGTTGGTCCCATAGGAAATAGGACTCGGCCAGGGCATCGGCCAGGCTGCGCCGGCACAGGTTCAGGGTCAAGGCCCGCCAGACCGCCGGCAAGATATCCACATCGGCCTCGGCCAGGATGAAGCCGGTTTCGGCATAGCCTTCCACCACGGCCGCGGCCCGCCCCGCCTCGGGTTCGGCGCCCGCGCCGAAGGAGCGCAGCATTTCCCCCACATCGGCCAGAAAGTGCCCCAGGCCGGCCGTGTCCCAATCCAAGACGGCCCGGACCGCCCCGAACTCGTCCCGGAGAAAGTGATCAGCCTTGGGGTCGCCGTGGATGACCACTTCCTGGAGGCGGAAGACATCCAGGAAGCCGGGACGTAAAGGCAGGGCCAAAACGGCTTGGGTCATTTTCTCCCAAAGGGCCAGGATGGCCGGCTGGTTGGGGTGGCCGCGATAGCGGGCGGGCCAGAGGGTCAGCTCCTGGGCCGAGGCCAGGCGCCGGTTGTTGAATTCGCCTTCCGGCAGGGGCAAGAGCGGGAGGGGGGCCGGCTCATTGAGAGCCCGGTGCAAAAGGCCCATGGCCCGGCCCGCGGCCAGGGCGCCGGCCTCGTCTTTGGGGACCGGGGGGCCCTTTATAAAGCCGGTCAAGCGCCAAGCTTCGCCCTGGCCGGGGGGGAGGGCCAGGAAGCGGCCGGAAAGGTCCGGAAAAATGGGCGGGGCAAGTGGGAGGGCGGCGCGCTCGGCCAGGGCCAGGACTATCCGCCGCCAGTTTAGCCCCAGGGCTTCGTGGTTTTTGAAAAATTGGCTCAGGCGCTGCAGAATAAAGGTCCGGCCGCCGCTTTCCACCTGGAAGGTCCGGTTGATCCGCCCTCCGGCCAGGGCCCGGGCCCGGGGGGAAGCCAGGCCGAAAGAGCCGCGGGCGACTTCTTCGGCTTCCCGCGGGCCGGCGTCATTTGCCTGCATTGGTCTTTATATTGGAGCCGCCTGGGCCAGGCGTTCCACCAAGGCCAGGGCCTCGGCGTCCAGCTTGACCGGGAGAACGACTTTGAGCGTCACATAAAGGTCGCCCGCCTTTTCCCGGCCGGCGGCCGGGAAGCCCTGGCCCTTGAGACGCATCCGGGTGCCGTTCTGGGTGCCGGCGGGCACCTTGAGGGCGGCCCGGCCGGTGAGGGTGGGGACGGAGACCGAGGCGCCCAGAAGCATCTCATAGAGGCTGACGGACAGTTCCACCCCCAGGTCGCGGCCTTGGCGGGTGAAGACGGGGTCGGGCCTGACCGTCACCTCCACCAGTAGGTCCCCCGGCGGCCCGCCGTTCTGCCCCGGCTCGCCCTTCCCTTTCAGGCGCACTTTCTGGCCGCTGTTCAGACCGGCCGGAATCTTGGCCTTGAGGCTCTGGGCTCGGCTGACCAGGCCCTGGCCGTGACAGGCGGGGCAGGGCCGCACCCCGCCGCCGGCGGAGACCAGGCCCTGGCCCTGGCAGGCGGCGCAAGGCTGGGCCAGGTTGAGGTCCAGGCCCACCTCGGTCCCAAAGGCCGCCTCCTTGAGGCTGATGGTCAGGGCGTAACTTAAGTCTTGGCCCCGGCTGGCCTGGAAGGGCCGGCGGCCCCCGCGCCGGCCCGGGCGGGCGTGGCTGAAAAGATCGCCGAAAATTTCCGAAAAGTTGAACCCGGAGAAATCGGGCCGCTGATAGCCGGCCCCGCCGAACCCCCGTTCATAGAAGGCCTCGGGCCCCAGGCTGTCGTATTCCCTTCTTTTTTCCTCATCGGATAAGATGTCGTAGGCTTCGGAAAGTTCCTTGAATTTTTCCTCGGCCGCGGGGCTTCCGGGATTGAGGTCCGGGTGGTATTGCCGGGCCAGGCGGCGATAGGCCGCCTTGATGGCCGCCGCATCGGCCTTCTTGTCCACGCCCAGGGTTTTGTAGGGATCTTGACTCATTTTTCAAGTCCTGGCCCGGCGGAATCGCCGGCCGGCAAGTCATCGGCCGGCGCCTTGGTTTTTCGGACCGCCGGGCGCCGGGGGCGCTTGGGCGCCGCGCCCGGCTCTTCCGCCTGGGGCGGTTTGGTCTTTTTCGGGGCCTTGGGCTCGGTTTTCTTTCGGCTTTTTACCTCCTCACCCTCGGCCGGTTCGGCGGCGGCCTTTTTCCGGCGGCCCTTGGCCGGGGGCGGCTCTTCGGTTTCGGGCGCCCGGGCCTCGACGGTTTTGGGCTGGCGGGCCCGGCGGGGTTTCGCCTTGGCTTTCTCCGGCTTTTCAGCCTGCGGCTGTTCGGCCTGCGGCTGTTCGGGCAATGGCTGTTCAGCCTGCGGTTGTTCAGACTGCGGCTCTTCCATCGGCTGTTCGTCTTGCAGTTGTTCAGCCACTGGCTGTTCGGCCGATGGCTGTTCGGCCTGTAGCTCTTCAGCCGATGGCTGTTCAGCCACTGGCTGTTCAGCCACTGGCTGTTCGGCGCGGCCCCGGCGGCCCCGGCGGCGGCGGCGGCGGCGGCCCTCCCGGCCCCCATCTTCCAGGGCCGCCTCTTCCGGGACGCCATTTTCCAGGGCGGCCTCTTCCAGGGCCGCCTCTTCCGGGGCGGCCTCTTCCGGCCCTTCTTCCCAGCTCAGGCGGCGGCGCAGGTCTTCCCCCGAGTCGCCTAAAAGAAGCGGCGCCAGGCCGAAAATGCCGCCGGGCCGCCGGCTGCGGGAGGAGCTTCGGGGGGAGCTTCTGGGGGAGCTTCGGGCGGCCGGGCGGCCCGCCCCCCGCTGGCCGCGCTCCGCGCGCTCCGCACGCTCCGGCCGGGCCGCGGGCCGGCTTTTCCGCTCCTTCACGCTCACTTCGCCGCCCAGGTCGGTCTGGAACCACCCGTTATCGGCCCAGAAGACCGGAATTTTTTCACCCAGAAGGTTTTCAATGGCTTCCAGGTGAAAGACATAATCCTCGCAGCCGAAGGAGACGGCCTTGCCCTCGCGCCCGGCCCGGGCCGTGCGGCCTATGCGGTGGATGTAATTTTCCGCGTCCTGGGGCAGGTCGTAATTGTAAACATGGCTGACGTCTTCGACGTGAATGCCCCGGCTGGCCACATCGGTGGCCACCAGGATCTGGAGGCGGTTCTCCTTGAAGGCTTCCATGAGTCTGAGGCGCTTGGGCTGGGGCAGATCTCCCGTTATGCCTTCGGCCTGGAAGCCGTTGCCGGCAAGTTTTTTGGCCAGCCAGTCCACGCCGCTCTTGGTGTTGGAGAAGACCATGACCCGGCGGTGGTCTTCCCGGCGCAGAAGGCCCATGAGGAGGGAGAGCTTTTCCCCGCGCCCCACATGGTAGAGTTCCTGTTCTATTTGGAGCTTTGAGGCTTTATCGGGCTCGGCCATTATGAACTGGGGCGGGTTCATGAACTCGTAGGTCAGTTCCAGCACCCGCTCGTCCAAGGTGGCGGAAAAGAGCATGGTTTGGCGATGGGAAAAGGGCGGGAGGCTGCCCAGGAGATACTTGAGGTCCTTGATGAAGCCCATGTCCAGGAGGCGGTCGGCCTCGTCGACCACCGCGGCTTCCACGCCCCGGGTCTTGAAGACGCCCTGCCGCAGGTAGTCGATGATGCGGCCGGGGGTGCAGATGACTATTTCCGGGGCGGTGCCCAGGAGTTCGGCCTGTTCCCGGTATTCGACCCCGCCGATGACCAGGGCCTGCCTGAGGCTGGTGGCGCCGGCCAGGACCAGGAGGTCTTTATGTATCTGGAGGGCCAGTTCCCGGGTGGGGGTGACGATGATGGCCCGGGGGACGGCCGGCTCCAGGGGTTTGTTTTTCAAGAGGCGGTGCATCAGGGGCACGAGGAAGGCCGTGGTCTTGCCCGTGCCGGTCTGGGCCTGGCCGGCGATGTCCAGGCCCTTGAGGGCCACGGGTATGGCCTGGGCCTGGATGGGGGTGCAGTATTCAAAGCCGGCCTGATCAACGCCGGCCATTATTTCCGGGGGCAGGTCGAAATCGACGAACCTGGTGGCGGTAAGAAAATTGGGACGTTCGGCCCGGGGTTCGGCCTCGGGGGCCGGGAACCCTTCGGGCTCCAGAGCCTGGAAACCGCCGCCTGAGTCTGGGGACATGAAAACTCCTAATTGAGAGCCGTCAGCCGCCGCGCTTCCGGGCGGCGAACTTGTTGGGCACCTGGTTCTCTTTGAGCAGGGTCAGGGCCTTGGCCAGTTGCGGATCGTACTTGAGCCTCTCGGCCAGGGGCAGTTCCGACAGGGGCCGGTCGGGGTCGGGCAGGTCGTCCTCTTCCTCTTCGGCCGGCGCCGGGGCCTGGGGGGCGGCCTTTTTTCCGCGCTTTTCATTGGCGCCGGCCAGGTGTCGTTCCAGGTCCTTCTCCCTTATCGCGCCCTCGCGGGATTGCCGGCCGGGGGTCTCGATATCCGGTGTGATGCCCTCAGCCTGGATGGAGCGGCCCGAAGGGGTGTAGTATAGGGCCGTGGTCAGCCGGAGCCCGGAGCCGTCGGGCATGGGCAGTACCGTCTGGACCGAGCCCTTGCCGAAGCTCTGGGCCCCCACCAAAAGGGCCCGCTGGTGGTCCTGGAGGGCCCCGGCCACGATTTCACTGGCGCTGGCCGAGCCCTCGTTGATTAGCACCACCATGGGGCAGTCGGCGGGGAGGACCATGGCCGTATCGGCCACATAGCGGCTGTTCTGTTCCTCCAGGCGGCCCCGGGTCTCCACCACCAATTCCCGCCCCAGAAAGAGGCCGCTCACTTTGATAGACTGGTCCAAAAGGCCGCCGGGGTCGTTGCGCAGGTCCAGAATCAGGCCCTTGAGGCCGGTGAAATCCTTCAAGGCCGCCCGGACCGAATCGTAGGTATCGCCCTGGAAGCTGATGATGCGCAGATAGGCGTAGCCCGGCTCCAGCATCTGCGACCGGACGCTGCGGATGGGAATGCGGGCCCGGGTCACGGAGATGGTGTGGAGGGACTTGGTCTTTTCCCGGGAAACGGTGAATACCACCTTGGTGCCCCTGGCCCCCCGGATTAGTTTGACCGCCTCGGTCAGGGTCATGTCCTTGGTGGCCCGGCCGTCTATTTTTAAAATATGGTCCCCGGCCTTAAGACCGGCCCGGAAGGCCGGGGTATCCTCAATGGGCGAAACCACGATCAGGAGCCCGTCGCGCTGGGAAATTTCAATGCCCACCCCGAAGAAGCTGCCTCGGGTCTCCTGTTCAAAATCCTTCATCTCTTCGGGGGTCATGAAGGAGGAGTGGGGGTCCAGGGCGCTGAGCATGCCCCTTATGGCGCCGTAAACCAGTTCGTCGCCCTTGGGGCGTTCGACGAACTTGTCATTGACCTCGGCCATTACCTTGGTGAAAATTTTTAGTTTTTCCCAAAGTTCCGCCTCGCTGTCAGCCCTGGCCGAAAGGGTCGGGAAGGCCAGGAGGAGGACGGCCAAAAAGAGGGCCGGGTTTATACGGGCCGCCAGGGCCGCTTTAAGGGCTGTCATGGGTAGTTTTCCTTGGAATTGGGGGCCGCGTCAACCGCGGCAGTTGGAGCAGAGGCCCCAGATTTCAAACTTGTGCCCCTCGCTCTTGAATCTTTTCTGCTCGGCGATGGTTTTTTCCAGGGCGGGCAGTTCCGGAGCGCTGAATTCAAAAATGCGGCCGCAGGCCTTGCAGCGCAGGTGGCTGTGGTGTTCCCGGCCGTAGGCCCGCTCGTAGTGCATGTGGCCGTTTTCCAGGTAAACGGCCGCCAGCAGGCCGGATTCGATGAGCAGGGGAATGGTGCGGTAGATGGAGGCCTTGGAAATGCCGCTCCGGGATTTGAGTTTTTTGAGGTCCAGGTATAGTTCATCCACGTCGAAATGGCCCCGGCTCAAGAGCACCGCCTCGGCGATGACCACCCGGGACTGGGTGATGCGGTGGCCTCTGACCCTGAGGAAGGTGCGGAAGGATTCCAGCTCTTTCTCCAGGTCAGGGCTGATTTTCTGAAAATTGAGCGCGGGCGCTCTGGCCGTCATGTTCCGATCCTGCCCCCCAGGGCCGGATCAACCCGGCCTAACTACTGATTATAGCATAAGACCGGAGCCCAAAACAAGCCCGGGGCCGCGGGCCCCGGGCTTGTTTTTATCGCGTTTTTTTAGGCTAGCGGAGGAGGGTCAGGACCAGGCTGCTTAGGCTGTTGGCCTGGGCCAGCATGCTCACCCCGGCCTGGACCAAGACGCTGTTCCTGGTGAATTCGGTTATTTCCCGGGCCACGTCCACATCCGAGATGCGGCTTTCCGCGGCTTGCAGGTTTTCGACCTGGATTTCCAGGTTGGTGATGGTATTTGACAGGCGGCCCAGGTAGGCCCCCAAGTTGGCCCGAACGGTATCCTTCTCCTCAATGGCCCGGTCAAGGGCTTCCAGAGCCTTCTGGGCGCTATCCTGGGTGCGGACCTCGGCCCCGGCCCAGAGGGGGTCGGCCGCGTTCTGGATTTCGGCGAAGCTCTCCCGGGTCAGCATATTACCGTTGGTTATAGCTCTTCCATAAAATTGATAACCCGTACTGTCGAATACCCCGTTGCCGTCAGTCACGGTCAGGTTGGCGATCCAGAGGTCCCGGCCATCGCCGATATCCCGGCCGTTCAAGACCAGGTTCCAGAGATCGTCCTGATTCTGAGCGGCGTTCATGGTCCCCCACCTTTCCCCGCCCAGGCTGAAATTGGCCCCCTCTTGGTCGGTCACGCCGGTGGCCACATTGGTGAATCTGATACTGTCCATGATAGCTTGAGCAGCGGCGGCACCGGTCGCGCCCCCGCTTTTGCCCCAGGCCTGTTCGCAGGCCACCAGTGCGTTGCCGTTCAGACCATCGCCCTTGTAGAAGGCGATGACCCTGACCACACCGTCCTCGCCAGCGCTTCTCATAGCCCAGAAGTTCTCTGAACTATTGTTGATTTTCGAGGCCAGATTGCCCGCGCTCATGGTAGCAGCCACCAAGTAGATGGTTTTCCCGGCCCCGACCAAGCCGCTAGTCACCATTTCTCTGCCATCTCCAAAGGCATAGACTTCATCGCCCAGGCAGATGGTAACGGCTGACATGTTGCTTGCTTTTCCTGTAATATTCTGAGTGGCATTGATATCTATGATCACTCGGGCCTGGGTGCCGGTGTTGACCCGTTCGACGAGTTCGGCCAGGCTCAGGCCCGAAGTCTCCCACAGGCCGGCCGTGTGCCGGGAGCCGATGAGGGCGCTGCCGTTGGTGCCGCCATCGCTCTTATCCCAGTTGTAGCCGAAGCTGAAGGCCGTCCTACCGCCGAAGCCCGCGTCGCCGGTGAGGGAATCATAGCCCCCGGCGCAGCAGCCCTTGGCTTCGCCAAAGATCCGGGCCGCCCCGCCCTGGGCCCA
>Ga0099364_10008738_pt1 | contig 14199 bp, 13 predicted proteins | sample TergutTh196P3_FD_73070 | JGI IMG/M metagenome (GOLD analysis project Ga0099364, IMG submission 73070) | Microcerotermes parvus P3 segment gut microbial communities from Pointe-Noire, Republic of the Congo - Th196 P3 | ecosystem: Host-associated > Arthropoda: Insects > Digestive system > Gut ... | reverse complement strand
ACGTGGAAAACGCCGTTATCCTGTGAAAATGATAATTTAGGCGACAGGCTTTATCGCTCTTGATTCCCGTTTGAATGGAAAAGGCAAACTACGCATTTTGCCCAAATTCGCAACTAAAAATGAGCGCACCCTACGCTTGCCCTATAAATCCTTTGAGGTCTTTTGAGGTTTTGCTCATTTAGCAAAGGGAGAACAATTCTACTAAAGTTGCCATAACTTCTTTTATACAAAAGGTTTGAACGACTATGAACAGGAGGTATTGACTCACCTCAAAAATGCCTTAAAATGACAGAGTTGCTGATGGTCGGCAACCGTGTAAGTGCTTTACACGTGTCACTTTACAAACGGTCATGCAGGTTGTCTAGGATACCTGCGGGACGCAGAGGTCGCACGTTCAAATCGTGTCGCCCCGATTGGCTTTGAGCCTTAAAATACAAGGTGTTTGCGGCACTTTTTCATTTCAGTTGTATGGGTTATTGAAACTTGTAAAACATCGTAATTACGATGTTTTAGAAAGGGAAGGTACACTCATGACGAAGAGATTGCCTAAACAATGCCGAGACAGAAATCAGTCTTACTCTTGGCACAACGGCAAGCGAATCTATCACGGTATCTGGAAATCGCCCGAAGCCGATACCGCCTACCGACGATTCATCGCCGAACTATTGGAAAGTCCCGCCAGTATTTTGCGGCACCGTACAGGAGACATCCTGATCGCCGAACTCGCCGCCGACTTTTTAGACCACCACACCACACGCCTAGACGAAAGCCGCGTCCGGCATTTTAGAGGGTGCGCCGAAATTTAGGCAAAATAGGCAATCATTTTGGTGGGACAGTTTGGTAAAATAGGAAGAATAGAAGTCTATGACTGTGTTGCTTCCCTATTTTCCACTTTCACGGGCTTGTGGTGTAGCATTTTGCCACAAAAACTGCCCATTTCCCCAATCCAACCTTGCCCAAACTACCTAAACTGCGGCGCACCCTCTTATACTGACTACCTATTGTGGTTATTGTGGATTCGGCAAGCCTTATTTTTTGGAAAGTACCAACAGACTGGTATGACGAGAAATGAATTGAACGCTTTTTTCATTCCATTCTGACATTACACAACATCGATACAGACGGTATTGATTTTTGGAAAACAGTAATCGAACCACTATGTGAGAACGGCTACCTTTTTTGTCAAGAAGAAGACCACTGGACTCCTGGTATGCGGTCAGGGAGTGGTTGGACAAACGTGTTTGAAGTTACAGTAAAAGCAAAAAACGTGATTGCGAAAAACAGCTCCGATACAGAAATTATTCCACAGATTCCGCTTATCGAACTGGACACAGCTAACTATCCCCCACAGACACCAGCGGTAAGTCTTGAATACTTGGATGGTACACCGGCAAATGGGAACGACAAAAACGTGAGTGAATTGAAGACGGCTATGTTGCATGCGATTATACGTGGGAACTACGTTTCTAAAAATCCTGACAGCGAGTACGATGAGAAAGTTCGGCACTATAACATGCACGAAAACGGCATGAGTTGGATTCAAATTGCGAAGTCCAATCTGTCTAAATTAGCAGAAGAGTTTGGGGAAAAAAGAAGCGCACACAAGGTGGGCATCTGAAGCAAACAGGATTCAACAGCAAGTCAAGAGATTCAAGAGAGAAATCGAAAAAACATCAACGACGCACCGCCCTCACGCTATTCTGTTTGCCGTGAAGAGGAGCCGCCGCACCGACGAGACAACCGCCGCCTTGATTTTCAAGCCGCTCACTATCGACCGATACACGAGTCGGCTTTTCCCGCTTTATCGTCTTGTCATACTTTGCAGCAGTCTCGGCATTGTACTTTTTTGCGATTTCCACCCGTTTGTCGTATGCCGAAAACTGAATACGTTTCCTATCGCCGTGTTCAAGTGTTTCTATCTGTTTCCCCCATTTCTTTTTTTTGCCGTTGATTCTGAAGTTATGTCCGCCGCCCACGTCGTGGTCAGCGAGGTAGAGTTTAACAATAGCGGAAACAGGTACATCTATCATAACTTGCACGTCAACCTGGGAGAGTTTTTCTGACTCGACAGTAAAGCCGAGTTGCGACAGGCAATCTACCATAACTTGCTGTGCTCCGTATGCCCCGTAATTCAGTCTTGCCTCCGCACGAATGTCAAACCAAATCTGGGGATTGTCATTTTTCGGTTTTTCGTCTTGGTGAATGAAAACATCGAACCCCTCGAAAGTGAGATGATAGGCATAATAGACTCCTTTGCCTATCCTGACACCGCTCGGATTGACGATAACGTCCTGCCCGGCAAGCGTGATTATTTCGGGTTCCAATTCGGCACCGGGATTACTTTGCCGGGCTAGTAATATCCTTGTTTTTACAGACTCAAACTGACCCGTTAATGTAACGAAGTCAGGGGTATTCCAAGTATCGAAGAAGGAGTTTTTAACGTAGTCAATGTCGCCGTGCACTATTTTTTCGGGCGTTTCGGAGATTGATTCGGCATCGCAACGGCATGACGTTGTGAACGTATCTTTGCCGACTCCATTTGCGGCGGCACATTGTCTCTGTTCTGAAAAGCAAGGATTGCCTCTTTCGACCAGAGCAGTTTTCGTTTGTAAGCGGAAAGCGGAACGGGAAACGGACTCTTGCCCGCCCTTGCTTCTGACACCCACCGATAGACCGATGGCTGTGATACATGGAAAATTCGCATGATGTCTTGAAGGGTTAACGTTTCTTGAATGACTGTTTGCATGATGCTTGCGTGTTTGGCAACTGGAAATGGTGTTTCCGGCACTTTGAAAAATCCCGTTGCGTGGGTTCAATACGAATGAGGCACCGTTGCGTCATTCTGCGGGACAATCATAGGTAAGAATAGAATGAAAAAAACACCATGTCAGAGTTTTGTCAGACTGAAATGGGCTTGCTTTTCAAGTGTTATCCCTTGTTTTGCCGACTAGAAAGGTACTGAAGATAGTAGAAAAATGTCAGAGTTTTGTCAGACTCTTCTGTTTTCGATGAGTTACGATGTTTTGTAGCGAAAAACGATGGCTACCCTATTGACGGTGATGGATGATGATTTATAATGACAGTATCGTTTGAGTCTTGAAATACAGGCTTTTTTACTGGAAATGCTAACCAAACAGTTTCAGTAGTCGGTACGGCGAAAGAGGGCTTTTTGGCATTCGGGACGCAGAGGTCGCACGTTCAAATCGTGTCGCCCCGATTAGGGCGATTCATCTCTCCCTTTTTCTTGCGCCAAATGCAAGCCTTTTTTCAAATACTCGTCCCGAAAAAACATCGCACGATAACTGGAATCATCGATTCTTTCCTCCGCATCCTCTACCGAAATCTTGCCTTGACAAAAGTCGGAAATCGTTGACAACATTGAAGTTAACTCGTTCGCCGCCGACTTGCATTCATAACTCGATTACGGCGTATGAGAGGGGGGCTTCCTTAAAATCCTGATTGCCCCAACATGTAAATGGCACTTTGGGAACCATGCTTTTTGATCCACTCACACAACACAATGGCAGACCCTCGAATCATGATTACATTGGACGGACGCGGCCGACGGCAGTATCAGCCCGGCGAAACGCTTGCCGGCAGTTACCGCCTCGATGCGATGAGCGGAGACGATATTCATGCCGTCGAATGTGCAATACTGTGGCACACAACCGGTAAGGGAAGCGAAGATTTCGGAATCCACACATTTCGGCGTTACTCGATTGATGCCGGAGATTGGATTGATCCCCGTACTCCCGGCAGGTTCAGTGCGGTTCTCCCGAAATCACCCCTCTCCTATACGGGTGTGATTGTTAAAATTCATTGGACGGTACGCGTTCGGGTATTTCTGGCGGATGGTCAAGAGATCGTCGAAGACTTTCCCTTTTGGCTCGGCGACCTTCCCGACGTGCGGGGAGTCAAACCCGTCGCATAAGTTGTGTAGACCACATACAGCAGCCAACGGCACATCTAAGAGACTGTTTGGAAATTAGGTACTTAAAAATAGTACCTGTTTAGCCGGTATTGGCGGCTTGGAGAGGAATGTGTGCGGCGAGATAATCGACGAAGTCATTGCCGCACGAAATCTTCCTCGCTATCACCGCCGGACGCAACGAACGCTCCGCTCGATTGTGCGTCGACTCCGCAGATAAATCATACAACCAACCTCTGTCATTCCCGACTACGCGGGAGTGACGAATGGGTAAGTTCAAACGGAAAATAGTTATTTTCCTGATCGTTTCGTACTTTGTGGGGCTTGCAATTGCGTGTTTTGTTGGTGTCATGGTTGAAAAAAGACCATAATGTTCTTTGTTTTCGCGAACAAGGAGTACATCATGGTCAGGGAAGCCGCAAAAAAACCGAGCCTCCAATGGAAAGCATACCATAGTTTTGCCCATCACGGAAGAGCATTACGGCTCAATCATCGACGATCCCAAACGCCTCCGCTCCGAATGACTTGAGCCCATGTACATCGATTGTCCCGAACTCTTTCCGTCCGGCTTCGACAAAGAATACGAAATGAGTGGACATTACACTTCCAAACGGCAAAACATCAAAATCCGACGCCTCACCCTGCGTGATGGAACGAAGTATCAAATCCGTCCCGCCTTCGTCTTGCCCATGATGACCGCACGAACCGAAGACGTGGCGGACGGCTTGCTCCTGCGAAAATGGGGCGTGCCCTACTGGGTTCTCGCGAGACTGTTTGGTCGAAACGTTTCCTTTTGGTATCGTTTAGAAATCAGCATCGGTCGGAACAGTATTGTCGGCACGACAGTCAAGACCGTTCCCGTGCCCGAACATCTTCTTGCCGATGAGAAGCACGAAAAATGTTGCGGCAAAAAAATATACATTGCAACGACTGTTGCTGAAGGAGTCATCTTGGGTGCCGAAGTTTCTCCCTCAGCATCGAAAGAAGACTTGCAGCGAGCCTACGGCGTTTTCAAGGCGGAAGCCGAAGCGGTGGAGCCGGAATATGCACCGAAGACCGTCAATACTGATGGTTGGAGCGGCACCATTGGGGCTTGGTCGGCATTGTTTATAAACATCACATTGATTCGATGTTTTCTTCATGCTTGGCTTCGGATTAGGGAGCGGGCGAAGAACTTGAAGGAGCAATTTTTCGAGGTCGGCAAGCGAGTCTGGGAAGTGTATTATTCCGAAACGCGAATGATGATGAGTCAACGGATTCGTCGTTTACGAGATTGGGCAACGAAAAACTTGAGTGGAATTGTTCAGGCAAAGGTATTGGATTTATGTGCGAAGAAGGCAGAGTGGAGTTTGTGGTACGACCATGAAGATGCTTATACGACGAGTAATGCGTTGGATCGTTTGATGCGTTGTCAGGATGGTTATTTTGATCAAGGTCAACATTTTCATGGTGATTTGTTGTCGTCGAATTTGCGTAGTCGTTCTTGGGCGATATTACACAATTACTGGCCGTGGTCGCCGGAGACGGTGGCGGACAATCATGGAGCACGATGTCCGGCGGAGCGGTTGAACGGAAAATCCTATTCCGACGGCTGGCTCCAAAATCTACTCATCGCTGCGTCGCTCGCAGGAACAAAAAAACCGCCCCCCAAAATACGAAACGATTAGAAATTTTGGTCGTCAAACCGCCGCAACTTTTACCGATGGATTGCGGTCCTTTTTTTCGGCGCACCTGTGCCGTCAGGATGAACCTTGACGTAAGTGCTGTCCAATGCAAGCACTGTAACTCCTTTTTTGTCAATGATTTGCATTTGGAGTTCCTTTTCGATGTGGTCGAAGACTCCGATAGCAATCCAGTATCGGAATCGCCGATAAATGGTAGACCCGTTGTCAAGATTTTTGTCCGAATTCTTTGGGCAGTGCCCGCCAGGTACACCCGTTTTTTGCGATGTAGTGCAAGACTCGCCAAAAGGTAAGATGGTCGATGACGACATTGCTGCGCTGCTTCGGAAACAGATGTTTGATACGTTCATGTTGTGCGTCGGGATTGCTCATGACAGACGATAACAATTTACAAAAAACACGTCAAGGGTAGTGTAAACACGCCCTAGAATAGAAACCAGAGGGCATTCTTCCGACCGCTTTTTACGCAATCCAAAAAATGCCGCTCCGTGACGCAAAAGTCCGATCTGACACCATGTTCGGTATATCTATCAGATCGGTCTCGGACGGTCAACGGGCTTACAAACACCAACACGTTCATAACTTATCCAAGACCGTTTGCTGTTCAATAATTTCAGATCATCCTTAACAACCGCTATTCCAGCGTCCAAATGCGGACGATTCGATCATCGCCGCCCGACACAATTCGCCTTCCGTCCGGCGAAAAAGCGACCGAATGAACATCGTCCGTGTGCTCACGTAATACGAGCAATTCGCCGCCCGACTCAGCATTCCAAATGCGGACAGTATCGTCATCACCTCCCGTTACAACGAACCTTCCATCCGGCGAAAAAGCAACAGAATTGACATCGTCCGTATGACCACGTAATACTTGCAACTCCCGACCCGATTCGGCATTCCAAATGCGGGCGGTGTTATCCTCGCTGCCCGTTACAATGCGCCGACCATCTGGGGAAAAGAGAGCGGAATCGACAGAGTCCGTATGCCCCTGCAAGGTTTGCAACTCCCGACCCGACTCGGCATCCCAAATCCGAACAGTTCTGTCCGAACTACCCGTTACAATACGCCTTCCGTCCGGCGAAAAAGCAACAGAATTGACATCATCCCTGTGCCCTTGCAATGTGCGCAATTCTCTTCCCGATTCGGCATCCCAAATGCGGGCGGTGTTGTCCTCACTGCCCGTTACAATACGTCTGCCGTCAGGCGAAAAGGCGGTGGAATTGACTTCGTCTCGGTGTCCCCTCAATAGTTGTAATTCTCTTCCCGATTCGGCATCCCAAATCCGGGCGGTGTTGTCCGAACTGCCCGTTACAATACGTCTGCCGTCAGGCGAAAAGGCGGCGGAATTGACTTCGTCTCGGTGTCCCCTCAATAGTTGTAATTCTCTTCCCGATTCGGCATTCCAAATCCGGGCGGTGTTGTCCGAACTGCCCGTTACAATGCGTTTGCCATCCGGGGAAAAGGCGACGGTTTCGACTTCGCTCGTATGTCCCCGAAGTTCGACAGTGGAATGAGCGGCAGTGATGGCGGCAAGCGGTGTCGGCACATTCGTAGCAGGTGATGCCTGTGCTAATCGTACAGTCTCGGCTTGCTCGGAGACAGAACTGATGGGCTGTCCCTGACAAAACGCCAGGATAATACTGACGAGCAGAGCGGTCGAAAAGACCGATGCCGTCCAAAGCCGCGAACCGGCGGGACTCCCTTGCTTACGCAACGGGCTCTGAATTTGTTCAATGCGTTTCATAATTTTCTCCTGTCTTGAAAAGGGTTGAAGGATAGGAAGTAAACGTTCTCCGGCAACAAGCCGAAGAAGTGTATCAGTATATTGTTCCGGCGGAATGTTCCCCTGAGCCAGCACGACGTGATCGCACGCCTCATCGGCAGACAGATCGCTCTGCCAAAGCACCAGCCAGTACAAAGGATTCCAAAAGAGCAAGACACCGCAAAGCCTTGTGAACAGAGCGGTTAAGTGATCCCGGCGAATGATGTGCGATAATTCATGCAGAAACACGGCATCGCGTTCGGTAGTGTCAAGTTTATTCGCCAGCGATTCGGGTAGCAGCACTGCCGGATGGAGTCCCCAGCACCAGACCGTCGGACTTTTGACGCTCGGCGAAGTGAACAAAATCGGCAGCGAGACATTGCGGAGCGTCTTGGAATGACGCAGCAGTGCATCCTGCGATTCCCTGTCGGGAAAGGGGACGGCGTGAAACATCAACCGCCGTGAAGAGGCGATGCCGTAGAGCAGCAGAGCGCTGAAAAGCGTTGCTCCGATGAGACAAAACATGCCGGCCCACTCTGGTTTGTACAGTGTCGGTTCGATCCATTGCGGAACGGCAATGGTTAACATTCCGCTGCCGGTTGCGGAGACGATGGTGGAGAGCAGCGGCGTGAGTGTCGCGGCGAAGATTCCCAACACATAGAGGGAGTGTGCCTTCCACGGTTCGCGGCGGTAGAGTTTTCCGAGCGTCCACACGGCAGTCAACCAAAACGTGGACTGCCAAAGGGCGAATAGCACGTAAGTGCCGAACAGAGTTAGGGTTGTGGTCATGGTCGGGGTCGTAAGTTAGCCGCCGCACCTGTGCGGCGAATGGGGGAACCTCTCGCAGGCGAGAGGGCTAAAGTTTATTTTTTTGCCTTTTTCGCAATCATTTTCCGTATTTCTTCCAAATCTTCTTCGCTCAGCCCCGCGTCATCGACGAAGTGCTGAAACAGCAGTGTTTTGCTTCCGCCGAGGAAGGTGTCGGCAAACTTTCGCAGGGAATCGCCGATGGCACCGCTTCGGCTTCGTGTTGCTTTGTACAGGTACGACCGGGAATTGTCCGAAGAGGGTTCGTGCGTAAGCCAACCTGCCTTTTCGAGTTTCTGCATCGTTGCCAATACGGTGGTGTAGGCGAGCGGCGAATCGGCTTGAGCGTTCAGTTCGGACAGCACGTCCTGTACGGTCGCGCCGTTTCGTTGCCAGACGATTTCCAGCACTCGCCGTTGCTGTGCGCCGAGGAGATTAAGTTCTTGTTCGTTCATAGAAAAACTGTTGCAAGTAGTACGACTGTCTATTGTACTACTTCCGGTAGTATCTGTCAAGAGGGGGAGGAAAAAGAATTGTGGACGGGCACAGGAAACACTTTTGTGTTACAATAACGCTATGAAACACGAACCCGCGATAATCGAACCCAAGCGGCAAAACTATTGGGAAGAGAATAAGACATTTGAGACGGCAGTAAGTCAAAAACGAATTCATTTAGCCGGTACTTCGGCGCAGCGCAAGGCGGACTACCATTCCTTCGCTTTAAATTCTTCCGGCGTTTGCAGAATCTCCACCGACTTACCCGATTGAGCAATCACATACATTCCATTCTCGTGAGCAACTTTCTCCGCGTCCCCCTCAACGACCGCACCGGCAACCGCTCCGATGAAACGCCGCTTGTCCCCTTTCGTGTCGGAAAAACGACGAAATCTCTCCAATGTCTGCTTATGCCTATTGACATCTTTGGCTTCCAACGTCATTTTGACTTCAATGAGAATCGCAATGTCGCCGTTCTCTAAAAACAGGTCTATCTCGCCCTGCATGTCTGGAGAAAGAGTATGTCCAAATTGTTTGTTCCGAGAATGAGACTCGATGACATAATCTAATGTTTTAAATTTTTTAATGATATTGTTTCCGGCGACCATGTGTTCGATCACTCTACCGATACTGTTACCGAGATTGCCGATGTCCTTGCTTGTTTTTTTTGCGATCCGACGCGTTTCCTGTATCTGTCGGTCGGCTTCTTGCATCCGTCGGTCGTACTCGGCATCACGTTCTTTCTTTTCGCGGTCGTACTCGGCATCACGTTCTTTCTTGTCGCGGTCGTACTCGGCATCACGTTCTTTCTTTTCGCGGTCGTATTCGACATCGCGTTCTTTCATTGAACGGCGAAGTTCTTGTGTTTCTCGGATTCCTTCCCGAATCATTTCCATAATACTTTCGTATGTTAATGGTTGGGCTGACATAATTCTGCTCCTATCGTTAGTGTACGTCTCCATTGTACCACATAATCATTTAGCCGGTACTCCGGCGCAAAGAGCCGAGGATAGAGCGCAACGACGAAAAAAGAGCCGTAGGTGTAGCGGTACTCCGCGTAACCTACGGGTGCACCCGTAAGTTACGCTACACTACACTCGCGGCGTTTGTAGTACAATAACCGTGTTGTCCAGACTATCGGGGAAGCGGGGCGGCATATCCGCCGTTTGATGGATACGGATTCGATGCCAGCGATTCCGTTTGCGGGGAAGTAACACCTGCGTATTGCTCCAATGTATTGATTCGCCGCTCCAGTTGAGCGATTCGCATTTCCGTTGCTTGCATGCCGTTGCAGTTATGTGTTTTTCCGCCGAACTGTAAACTCAAACAACCACTCATCGAAACGCAGAGCAGTGCGGACAGGCAAACTATTGCGATTACTCGATACTTCATGCCGACGGGACAAGACGTTAAGCAGATCACCACCTGCGTTATCGGATAAATCAGAGGAAAACTTGAGATAAAAAGCAGAATGCCGCTACAAAAACCGGAGTACCGGCTAAATATCCGTCATTGCGTTGCGCTCCATTCCGGCTTTTGTGTTATAATCAACGCCATGAAATACGAACCCGCAATCATCGAACCCAAGTGGCAAAACTATTGGGAAACGAATAAGACATTTGAAGTGTGCGCGTCGCAGGCGACGCGGCTAACCAAAAAACTGTACGTTCTCGATATGTTTCCCTATCCCAGTGCAAACGGTCTGCACGTCGGACATCCCGAAGGATATACCGCCACCGACATCGTTTGCCGATACCATCGCATGAAAGACACCGCCGTTCTGCACCCGATGGGCTGGGATGCCTTCGGACTGCCCGCCGAACAACAAGCAAAAAAGACCGGTATCCATCCGAGAACGATCACCGAAACCAACATCGCCAACTTCCGCCGCCAACTCAAAATGCTCGGCTTTTCCTACGATTGGAGCCGGGAACTTTCGACCACCGATGTCGATTACTTCAAATGGACGCAATACATTTTTCTCCTCCTGCACAATACTTGGTTCGATAAAGAGCAACAGAAAGGACGACCGATTAGCGAATTGCCGATTCCCGATGATGTTGGCGACGTGGAAGCATACAAAGACGAACATCGCTTGGCATACCAGATCGAAGCCCCCGTGAATTGGTGTCCCGCTCTGGGAACGGTGCTTGCCAACGAAGAGGTCATACAGGGACGTAGCGAACGCGGCGATCATCCTGTCGTGCGGATGCCGCTGCGGCAATGGATGCTGCGGATTACGGCGTATGCCGACCGACTTGAAAGCGACTTGGAATCACTCGATTGGAGCGACGGTATTAAGGCATTGCAGCGGAATTGGATTGGACGCAGTACCGGCGCAGAGGTGGATTTCTACGTTGTAGAGGCGGCAGGAGGCAGGAGGCAGGAAGCAGCAGAAGGATTTGAAGCATGGAAACAGATTCGGGTAAAGACTGGCTTTCCTCGCAAGCCGGAAGACTTCACAAATTCTGCTGCCGCCTGCCGCCTGCCGCCTGCCGCCTTAAGAATCTACACTACTCGTCCCGACACGCTCTTCGGTGCAACCTACATGGTCATTGCCCCGGAGCATCCCTTTGTCCAACGCTTGACTACCGAAGAGCAACGACAAGCGGTCGAAACCTACGTTGCTCAAGCCGCGACGAAGAGCGATCTCGACCGTACCGACTTGGCAAAGGAAAAGACCGGCGTTTTTACCGGTTCGTATGCTATCAATCCGGTCAACGGCGAATCGATACCGATTTGGATTGCCGACTATGTGTTGATATCTTACGGCACCGGTGCGATTATGGCAGTGCCGGGACACGATACGCGGGATCATGAGTTCGCCGCGCAGTTTGGGTTGCCGGTTGTGAATGTTGTTGAGGAGTCAGGAGTCAGGAGTCAGGAGTCAGGAGAGAGGAAGAGTGAAGCATTCGTTGAGGATGGTATCGCGGTTAACTCTGGTAGGTACAATGGACTCACAACGGCGGAGTTCAAGGAAAAAATCACGGCGGATTTAACATCGGCGGGACTCGGTCGCAAGGCGGTCAACTACAAACTGCGAGACTGGCTTTTCAGTCGGCAACACTTTTGGGGAGAACCCTTTCCGATTTTGCATGAACTCGACAACGACGGCAAAATGACGGGACGAACAATTGTTCTCGACGCATCGGAATTGCCGCTCGACATGCCGAAGGATTTGGATTTCAATGCGGAACACAACACGCCGGAACCGCCGCTCGAACATGCTCCGCACGATTGGCTCTATGTAATGCGTGATGGAAAGAAGTACAAGCGGGAAACGAACACGATGCCGCAATGGGCAGGGTCGTGCTGGTATTATCTGCGTTTCATTGATCCGAAGAATGACAAGACGTTGGTCGATCCTGATTTGGAAAAGCAATGGATGCCGGTCGATCTTTACGTCGGCGGAGCGGAACATGCGGTGCTGCATCTTCTCTATGCCCGATTTTGGCACAAGGTACTTTATGACTACGGCATTGTTTCCACGCCGGAGCCGTTTCAGAAGTTGGTCAATCAAGGAATGATTCTCGGCGAAGATGGACAAAAGATGTCGAAGAGCCGAGGCAATGTGATTAACCCGGACGACGTGGTGGAAAAGTTCGGAGCGGATTCGCTTCGGCTTTACGAAATGTTTATGGGACCGTTGGAATCAACAAAGCCGTGGTCGATGGAAAGCGTCAGCGGTGTACGTAACTTTTTGGATCGAGTCTGGCGGATGATAGTAGAAGACGGCAGACGGCAGACGGCAGACGGCAGCAGAGAGCCGGCGACTATGTCGCCGGAACAAAACCGCGTATTGCACAAAACGATCAAATCGGTTACGGAAGACATCCAGAGCATGTCCTTCAATACGGCAATCGCCCGAATGATGGAGTTCACGAATTTCTTCCTGAAAGAAAAGGAGCGTCCGAAAGAGGCGATGGAAAAATTTGTATTGCTCTTATCGCCGTTTGCACCGCACATTGCCGAGGAATTGTGGTCGATATTGGGTCATACCAACACGCTTGCTTATGAACCTTTTCCGGCTTACGATGAGGAAGCGATTAAGGAATCGACGCTGGAAATCCCGGTGTCGATCAACGGCAAGTTACGGTCGAAGATTGTCATTGCGGCGGATGTCAATGCGGAAACCATGGAACAACTTGCTCTGGCGGACGTAAAAGTAGCGGAACTGTTGTCAGGCAAGACACTTGTTAAAAAAATTATTGTTCCGGGCAAGATGGTGAACTTTGTCGTGAAGTGAGCAGTGGTGCGTTCCATTTAGGGTTCCTATTTACGGCATTGTACCGCTGTAATCGTGCCGCCGCCGAGAACGTAATCGCCGTCATACAGCACGGCGGCTTGTCCCTGGGCGACACCCTTTTGCGGTGCGTCAAACTCAATGTGCAAAGAGTCCGTATCAATTTGCCGTACCGTCGCCCAATCCCCCTTTTGACGGTAACGGACTTTTACAATTGCCCGAAGCGTACCTTCAATCCGGTCAAACGGAATAAAGTTAATGTCTGCTGCCGTCAAGGAATAGACATGTAAATCATCTTCCGAACCGAGGATGACGGTGTTGTCTTCAACATTATGCTTGCACACATAATAGGGTGCCGGAGCGGCAATTCCCAAGCCTTTGCGCTGTCCAACCGTGTAGCGTATGAGTCCCTTGTGCTGCCCCAAGACGTTGCCGGTTTGATCCACGAAATTGCCGGCTGGACATGTCTGCCCCGTGTACTTTTCGATAAACGCCGCATAATCGCCGCCCGGAACAAAGCACAAATCCTGGCTGTCTTGCTTCCCGGCATTGGCAAAACCGAGCGACTTGGCAATGTTGCGGACTTCGCACTTTCGTGTAGTTCCCAGCGGAAAGAAGACCTGCGATAACTGCGTTTGAGTCAACGTGTACAACACATAACTCTGATCCTTTGTTGCATCAACCGCTCTTTTCAGCAGATACCGGCTGCTTGCCGGATCGTATTCCACTTGGGCATAATGTCCGGTCGCCATGTGTGTCATACCGAGTTCCTGTGCGTTGCGAAAAAAGCGTTCGAACTTCACAAAACGGTTACACGCTACACACGGATTCGGCGTTCGACCTTGCAAATAGGTTTGCACGAAAGGGTCGATCACACGAGAGCGGAATTCAGAACGCAGATCGAAAACATGTAATGGTATCCCCAATTTTGCTGCGGCGGTTTCGGCATCGGTAAAATCGCCGCCATCGCACAGTTGCATCACAGCAGCCTGACAGGCATAGCCTGCCTGCTGCACTTGCCAAGCCGCCACAGAACTATCCACTCCGCCGCTCATAGCGATGAGCACACGACACGGCATTCCGGCTTTTTGAGAGAAATCGCACATTGTCGGCGAAGTTGTTGGGGCAGATCATTGCGAATCGGCTGATATTATACTATACCGAACGCCATTGAGAATTGTCAAAACGTTTGAAAATTTTCGGCGAGTCGCGTGCGTAATTCTTTCTTGAACTTTGTCCGACAGCGGAAGAAATCCTTCGCCTTTTGTACAAAATCCGAAAA
>Ga0099364_10008737_pt1 | contig 14200 bp, 15 predicted proteins | sample TergutTh196P3_FD_73070 | JGI IMG/M metagenome (GOLD analysis project Ga0099364, IMG submission 73070) | Microcerotermes parvus P3 segment gut microbial communities from Pointe-Noire, Republic of the Congo - Th196 P3 | ecosystem: Host-associated > Arthropoda: Insects > Digestive system > Gut ... | reverse complement strand
ATTTTCCTTGGCTAGCTGGGCGGGCACGGAATCGTAGCAGGCGCGGATTTTGACCGTTTCTTCCGTTTTGGCGTACTTGGCCATATCCGCTACATAGTTGCTGACAATCTCGTTCTGTATGGTGGGAATCAGCACCGTTTTTCCGTTTTGGGCAAAAGACGCCGCGCAGGCCGGCATCCCCCCCACGATGAGGTAACAGCGGTACAGCTCCACCGCCTTTTGATGAAGCGCGTCCGGCATCGGCGTCATGCCGTGATAACAGGCGCGAATCTCCCTTGCCAGCCGCTCCTCCCCGACAGCCCATAAAAACTCTTCAAAGTCTAGCGGATATAGTGTAATGCTTTCCACCTTGCCAACCGGGAACGAGTACCGCTCCCGGTTGACGGCGACCCCGAGTAGGCTGCCCGCCGCCGCCACATGATACTCCGGCGCGGTTTCGCAAAAATATTTCAGCGAAGTCAGCGCCCGCTCACAGGATTGGATTTCGTCAAAGATGATGAGCGTATCGCCGGGGATGATGGTATCATTCACCGCCGTCTCTAGGAAGCGAACTAAGCGCTCCGGGCTGATATCGTCGTCGAAGTAGCGGGAGACGGACAGATTCGTTTCTAAATTGACATACACCGTGTTCTTGTAATACTTGTCGCCAAACTCATTGAGAATGTAGGTCTTGCCCACCTGCCGCGCACCGTACAGCAACAGCGGCATCCTGTCTGCCGTGCGGTTCTTCCATTCCAGCAGGCGTTCTTCAATCTTCCTTCGCATACTGCCGTCACTCCCTTCCGGGGATATTATACCCGCATGACAATAGTTATGTCAAGATAAATATATTTTGAGCATATTTATTTTGAGATAACTATCTACACAACTTTTTTCATGGTCCTATATTGACATCTACCCCGGCCGCCTATGACACGCTCTCCGCGTTTTTCGCCGAGACCGGGCTGGGGCCGGAGGCGCATGACTTGATTGTGACGGGCGACCTCGGCGCCGTGGGGGCGCAGATCGTGCGCGACCTATTTATGGGCGACGGCATACATCTGGCCGGGCGTTACAACGACTGCGGCATGATGATCTTCGACGGCCGGACGCAGGACGTCCACGCGGGCGGCAGCGGATGCGGCTGCTCGGCGGTCGTGCTGTGCGGGCATATTCTGCGGGAAATGCGCAAGGGGACGTGGAACACGGCGCTGTTCTGCGGGACCGGCGCGCTGCACAGCCCCGTCTCCGCCGCCCAGGGCGACTCGATCCCGGCGGTGGCGCACGCGGTGCGGCTGGCCGCTAAAGCGGAAAATTGAGAAAGATGAGGCGGGTGAGGGTCCGGTGATTTTTCTGAAAGCCTTTTTGGTCGGCGGCCTGTTGTGCGCGGCGGGGCAGATTTTGATCGACAGGACGCGCCTGACGCCGGCGCGCATCCTGACGGGATATGTGGTGGCGGGCGTTCTGCTGAGCGCGCTGGGTGTGTATGAGCCGCTGGTGACGTGGGCGGGCGCGGGCGCGATGGTCCCGCTGACCGGCTTTGGGCACGCGCTGGCGGAGGGCGCCAGGCTGGCCGTCCGGGAGGACGGGCTGCTGGGTGCGATCGCCGGACCCATCGCGGGCACGGCCGCCGGCGTCGAGGCCGCGATCGTGCTGTCGCTGCTGGCGGCGCTGGTGTCCAGACCGGCGGCGAAATAACAGAAAGCGTTCCGCGGGGCGGGGGCCAGACCCCCGCCCCGCGTCTTGCGTCAGAAACTCTGCCGTCTCCCCCGGATAAAAATTTCCTTGCTTTTTGTCAAAATTCCCGCTATAATATCCACGGGAACAAAATAGTGGCAGCCGGGAAAGTGGCTTCAACACTCCCCCGGCCTATGCAGGATGAAGGATCCATCCCACACAACAGCGTTTCACTGCGCCACCCTCATTATAATCGCTTTCCCGGGTTCGGGCAAGGGGGTTGTTGTGCTTTGACGATAACGCGGCGTTGGGAGAATCTCTCTGCGCCGCTTTTTGTTCCCGGCGAGGATTCGTCCGGGGGGCGGCAACCCGTCCCCCGGGACGGCCAAACCGGGAAACAAAAATAAAAAAAGGAGACGATCCCCATGAAAAAACGCATGTTATCCCTCGCGCTGACGCTGGCGCTGCTGATGGCGCTCCTCCCCGCGACCGTCCCCGCCAGCGCGGCGGCGTTTACGCCGGTTACCGGCTGGGAGATGATGGAGAAGCTCGGCGCGGGCATCACCTTTGCCAACACCACCGAGGCGCGCCCGTGGTCCTGGCATACCGAACCGTGGGAGGAATGGTACGCGGAAACAGGCTCAACCCTGGGGCGCGACTATCCGCGTTTTGATGAGCGTTATTATCCGACCGACACCGAAGGCGCCTGGGGTCAGCCGAAAATCGAAAAGTGGCACATTCAAGCCGCCGCGCAGAAAGGCTTTGACAGCTATCGCATGTGCGTAACCTGGGGCGAGCACATGGACAAAGACCTGAAAATCAGCAAGGCATGGCTCGACCGCATACAGGAAATCGCCGACTGGTGTTTAGAATACGGCATGAATGTCCTCATCAACTCCCACCACGAGGAAGAGCTGTATTGGTATATCCGAGACGGCAGATACGAGGACGCCAAAGAGCGCCTGAACGCCATTTGGGCGCAGGTCGCCGAACGCTTTAAGGATTATCCCGAAAGTTTACTTTTCGAGATTATGAACGAGCCCAATCTGCAGGAGTGTTATGACGCCGGCACCTTGTGGCCGGAGAAGTCGCACAATTGGATTTCAATGCCTGACGCGAACGGGAACTGGGGGGTAAGTCAAGCCTTATGCGACACCGTCAACAAGCTGAACTTTGACGCGCTGGAAACCATCCGCAAGAGCGGCGGCTACAACGATAAGCGCGTTGTCGTGTTTTGCGTTCCGGGGGCGGACCCCACTGCGCTTCCCTATATAGAAGTACCCAACGACCCCTATATCATGCTGGGCACTTTTGGGTATGACGCATTTATCAATGAGCAAAAAATGCCTTATATTCAGGCATGGCTTGACAAGGGCATAGGCTTTGTGAATAAAGAAGACCAGCCGGGTGAACTCACAAGAAATCCCTCCGCGGCGCTAAATCGGGTAGAATATGCGAAACAACACTTTGGAGAATTAGCTGAAATGGGCGTCCCGTCCTTTTACTTTACCGCTGGCACCGGAGCGCCTTATCGAGAAGCGCAGCTGATTGACCGCCTTACAGGCGAATGGATTCACAAGTCTTTGCTGGAAACCTATTTAGCGGCATACGGCAAAACGCCGGGGCCGGACGTAACGCCCCCGGCGCCCGCGTTTCCCTATATCATCCAAGAAAAAATCCTGCCGGATGAACCGACCTGGTTTACCGTTCCCGCGAGGGAATTCGCGGCGGCGGAGAAGGTGGTCGTGGAGATCAGCGGAAGTCTCAGCTGGTTCCAATTTGAAACCCAAAGCTCGACGGGTTGGGAGGGCTTCCCGAAAGGCCATAGCCGGGTTGCCGAGGAGAGCGGAAAGATTATTCTGGATATCCGCGGACTGAACCTGAGGAGTATCGGCTTCAGAACGGGCGGGAATGGAGCGGACGCCGCGAAGGTTACGCGCGTGTACATAGACACATGGGAAGGAACCCCCGAACCCACACCGCCGCCGACCTCCGGCACACAAGCCATGCCGTACCCGAACGTAGGGGTGACGCTGGACGGGGAGAAGGTTCCGGTGCAAGTCTACGGGATTAACGGCAACATCTACCTGCGGCTGTCCGACCTGGCCATCGCCGTGGGGATTTACGCCTACTGGGATGGGGCCGTGCAGCTGGATACCAGCCAGCCCGCCGGATCGTCTACCCCCGGCACGCTGCCCACAGAGCCGGTAGAGGCTACGCTGTATCCCAACATCAAGGTATATCTGGATGGCACGGAAATCCCCGTCAACGTCTACGGCATAGACGGCAGCACCATCCTCGGCCTGGGCGACGTCGCCCGCGCCCTGAACCTGAATCCCAGCTGGGAGAACGGAACAGCCGTGCTGACACGGGCAGGTTCGTAGGGCGCGACGCCCCCGGCGCGCCGGGGTTTGCCGATTTATATGCCCTGATGATTGACGGAATAGATTTTTCGTCGGCCAGCCAAATCATTCCGCCGTAGGGACACGGCGTGCCGTGTCCGGGCGCGCCGTGGTTCCCCGCGCGTGTGGGTCGGGGACATTTTGCGGGACGCGGAGGGCCGCGTCCCCTACGGACGGGATCAGGGATAGAACATGCCCTCTTTCCCTGCGTTTGCAATTTTTCCTTGACACGCGCGGGCGGCGTGTATATAATAGCTTAGTCTGGCGGAATGTGCCGTCAGGATTCTTAAACCGGTAAGGAGAGAACCGCAGTGATTCGTACCTACCAGCCGAAAAAACGCCAGCGCTCCAAGGAACACGGCTTCCGCAAGCGCATGTCGTCCCGCAGCGGCCGCAAGGTCCTGTCCCGCCGCCGCGCCAAAGGCCGCAAGGTCCTGTCCGCGTAAGGGCGTTTATGCGCCGCACGGTTTCGCTTAAACGCAACCATGAATTTCGCGCGCTGTACGCCCGCGGCAAAAGCTCTGCGGGCGTATATTTGGCTGTATACACGCGGCCCAACCGCGCCGGCGTCACCCGCCTGGGCCTGACCGTCAGCTCCAAGCTCGGCGGCGCGGTCAAGCGCAACCGCATCCGCCGCCGCCTGCGGGAGGCCTACCGCCTTGAAGAGGACAAGCTCCGCGCGGGCTGCGATATCGTCATCGTCGCGCGCGCGCGCGCCCTGACCGCCGGGTTTCCGGACCTCCGGCAGGATCTGCTCGGCGTTTGCGCCGGTCTCGGCTTGCTGGCCGGCCAGCCGGCTCCGGCCCCCGCCCGCGGGCCGTACCGGGAACGCCGCCCGCATCCCAAACCGTCCGGGGCGCTCCGCCCGCCAGGGCCGGACGCCGCCAGAAACCCGTGAAACGGTTTCTGCTTCGCCTGATCCGGCTGTATCGCAGATATATTTCGCCGCTGTCGCCGCCGTCCTGCCGCTTTGCTCCCACCTGCTCGGCCTATGCGCTGGAGGCGGTGGAACGGCACGGCCCGCTGAAAGGCGGCTGGCTCTCCCTCCGGCGGTTTCTGAGATGCCACCCGTTCCGCAAGGGCGGGTATGACCCGGTACCGTAATAAATGTAAGGGTGGTTTAGTGCATTGAACATCTGGGATATGCTGATCGTCAATCCGTTGTCACAGCTGCTGCTGCTGCTGTACAACCTGGTCCACAACTATGGCGTGGCGATCATTCTGCTGGGATTGACCTCCAAAATCCTCCTGCTGTATTTCAGCGCGCGCGGCAAACAGGGCATGATGCGCCAAACGCGGCTGGCCCCCAAGCAGAAGGAACTGGAGAAAATGTACGGCAAGGACAAAACGGTATACAACCAGAAGCTGATGGAGCTGTATCAGGCGGAGGGCGTTTCTCCGATGAGCGGATGCCTGTGGTCGCTACTACCGCTTCCGATTTTCTTCGCCCTGTTTTCCGTCGTGCGCCTGCCGCTGACCAACCTAATGAAGCTCACCGAAACGGATATCCAGACGCTGCAGGAGATCATACCGGTTACAAGCACCAACCAGTTTTATGTCCAGATGGAGCTGGCGCAGAAGGTCTATGAGCAGTTCGACTGGCTCCAGACCCAACTGCCCTCCGAGATCGCGGACAAGCTCATCCGGCTGAACTTCGACCTGTTCCCCGGCCTGAGCCTCGCGCCGTTCCCCGTTGTGCCGTGGGAAGGCGGATGGCACTGGAACTGGCTGATCCTTCTGCCGCTGCTGTCGTGCGCCACGGCCCTGCTCTCGTCCATGCTGTCGCAGAAAATCAACGGAACCCAGCAGCAGCAAACCGGCATGATGAAGGGCCTGTTCCTGATGATGCCGCTGTTCTCGCTGTGGATCGGTTTTACGACGCCCGCCGCCATGAGCGTGTACTGGACGGCCAACAACATCTTCCAGATCGTGCAGGAATATGTGCTGACCCGGCATTACAAAAAGAAGTTCGACGCCGAGGACGCCCGCAAGGCGGAGCTGGCTGAACGCCGCAAGGCCGCCGAGGACAAGATGCGCGAGGAGGAACGCCTGCGGCGCCTGGAGCAGGGCGAGACGACCAACAAAAACACCTCCAAAAAGAAGCAGTACCGCCTGAAGCACGGCCCGAAACCGAAGGAATCGGAAAAGCCGGAAGGACCCGCGGAAGAGTAAAGTGACCGAAAGGACGGATCATTCAAATGGAAAAATTCCATGAGGCCGCCGGAAGGACGATCGACGAGGCCATCCAACACGCGCTGGACAAGCTGGGGCTGGACCGCGATTCGGTCAGCGTAGAGGTTCTGGAAAAGCCGAAGGCCGGTTTTCTGGGGCTGGGCGGCACAAGCGCGCGCGTGCGCGTAAGCTATGAGGGCGAGGACGGCCAAGCCCCCGCCGCGTCTCCCGCGCCCGCCGCCGGACCGGTCAAAAAACCCAAACCGGCCGAACAGGCGCCGCCGGCCTCCGGCAGCGCCGCGCCCCCCGCGCCCGCCGTTCCGCAGGGCCCGCGTGACGCGCGCGCCACAGCGTTTCTGGAGGGGATGCTCGAGCGCATGGACGCCCCCTCCGCCGTCTCCCTGCACGTGACGGAGGAAGGTCATCTGGAGTATACCCTGGACGGCCCGAAGGCGGGTCTGCTGATCGGGCGCCGCGGCGAGACCCTGGACGCCCTCCAGCACCTGACGGGCAGCGTCGCCAACCGCGGCGAGGAGTCCTCCGTGCGCGTGACTCTGGACGTGGGCGGCTACCGCGTCCGGCGTGAGGCTTCCCTGGTGGAAATGGCCAAAAACAACGCGGCGCGGGCCGTGCGCTACCGCCGCAATGTCGTGCTGGAACCGATGAACAGCTATGCGCGCCACGTCGTCCATACCGCGCTTCAGGATTATCCGGGCGTGTCCACGCATTCCGTGGGCGCGGACCCCAACCGCCGCGTCGTGATTTCCGTGCCCGGCGGGGAGCGCGGGGAGCGCGAGGACCGCCGCCCGTATAAAAACGGGGGAGGAAACCGCTGGTAGCGCCTGCGGCAGAAGAGCGTCCAATGACGCAATTCACTTGCGGCATTGACGCTTGACACAGCGCGCCTGCGGTATAGGCCGGCCCTGAAACGGGTACAATACCCCTGACAAGGGGGTATGCTCCGGATGCTGGTATCCGACCTGATGAATTCCCATGTGGTGAGCGTCTCGCCGGACGAGACCTGCTCGCTGACGGCGCGGCTGATGCACCGCCATAACATCGGCTCCGTGCCCGTGTGCGGGCAGGACGGGCGTCTGCGCGGCATCGTCACGGACCGCGACATCGTTCTGCGCTGCGTGGCGGCGGAGACCGACCCGCAGACGACCAAAATCCGCGAGGTGATGAGCCGCGGCGTGCAGTCTGTCTCGCCCACCGACGACGCGCGCGAGGCGACGCGGAAGATGGCCGGCTCCCAGATTCGCCGCCTGCCGGTCGTGGATGGCGGCGGCAGGGTCGTGGGGATGCTGAGTCTGGGCGACATGGCCAAAAACCACGCCTTTGACATGGAGGCCGCCAAGGCGCTGAGCGAGATATCGCAAGGCGTCAAGAGAAAATAACGGGCAAACCCCCGGCAACGGGGGTTTGTTAACGGGACAAAGCATTCGGGAACGGGGGATGGAATCATGGATCGATGCTGGGAGGCCGTGGCGGAGTTTCATCGGGCGTTCGGCTCGCCGCGGGAGGACGCGCCGCATCTGCTGACGCCGGAGCGCGTCGCCGAACGCGCGGGCTGGCTGCGCGAGGAGGTCGCGGAGCTGGAGGAGGCCGGGACGGTGGAGGAGCAGGCCGACGCGATGATCGACCTGATGTACTTTGCGCTGGGGACGATGGTGGAGATGGGCGTGCGCCCCGCGCGGCTGTTTGAAATCGTGCATGAGGCCAACATGCGAAAGCGCTGGCCCGACGGCACGGTTCATACGCGCGCGGAGGACGGGAAGGTCGTCAAGCCGCCCGGCTGGAAAGACCCCGGGCCGATGATCGAGGCGGAAATACATAGACAGCGGACAGAGCAAGGGCAGAAGCGGGAGTGAATCTCCCTCTTCTGCCCCTTGTTTGTCAGCGGGTAACTTAACGCCCCAGCCATCTCCTGCGGATGTCAGGGAGGGTTTCCGCTTCCCACAGCTGCCTCAGCGCGTCGTTGACGGCGGTCACCAGCTTGGTATTGCCCCGCTTGACGGCGACGGCAATCTGCTCGGGTCCGCCGCCCTCCTCGGCGGGACGGGTCCACGCGATTTCCAGCACGTTCGGCCTTCGTCTCATATACCCGTCCGCCAGAGCGCCGGCGCATACAACGGCGTCGAGGCGGCCCAGCCGCAAATCGTCCAGACCGTCGTATATCGGCCCGTATTGGACGGTGGTGCAGGACAAGCCGCTCAGGATATCCTCGGATTCAGACGAGCCTTCCATATAGCCCACCGTCAGGCCGTCCAGATCCTCCGGGCCGCCGACGGGGTAGGCGCCGCTCCGGATTACGATGACCTGCCGGTATTCATAGTACGGCGCGCTGAAATCCACGCGCGCGGCCCGCTCCTCATGGACGGCCACGGCAGAGAGTACACAATCGTACTGATCGGCATCCAGACCGTCGAAAAGCTCGTCCCGCGCAACCGGGGTAACCCGGACCTCTACGCCCAGGGCCTCGGCCAGGGCGGCGGCCAAATCGACGTCAAAGCCCGTCAGTTCCGTCTCTTCCTCGTCTTTCCATTGCACAAAGGGCGGGTAGACCGCGTGGGCGACGTGCAGCACGCCGTCGGAGAGCAGGCCGTATTCCTCCCGGCCTCCAATGCGTGATTTCCCAGAACCGAAGCAGCCGGTCAGGAAGCACAGCGCCAGCAGCGCGCACACCCCCGCCGGTATAAGCCTCCGGTTCAAGCGCCTTTTCATGGGATACCTCCTGGCCGCCCGTTTATTTTGTCCCGAATATCCTGTCCCCCGCGTCACCCAGCCCGGGGACGATGTATCCGTGTTCGTTGAGATGCCCGTCAACGGCGCAGGTGATGACCTCGACGTCGGGATGCTCGTATCCGAGCTTGTCCACGCCCGGCGGCGCCGCGAGGATGCACAGCAGCTTGATGGAACGCGCCCCCGCCTCTTTCAGGTACTGCACCGCGGCGGCGGCCGTGCCGCCGGTCGCCAGCATGGGGTCCAGGACAAAGCAGTCGCGCTCCATGATATCGGGCGGCAGCTTGCAGTAATACTCCACCGGCTGGAGAGTTTCAGGGTCGCGGTACAGGCCGATGTGCGCCACCTTGGCGGACGGGACAAGGTTAATCATCCCCTCCACCATGCCCAGGCCCGCGCGCAGGACAGGGACAAGAGCCAGCTTCTTTCCGGCAACGGTCTTGCTGCGCGCCGGCGCGACGGGCGTGATGACCTCGACCTCCTCCAGCGGCAGGCCGCGCGTGGCCTCATAGCACATCAGCATGGCGATTTCGCTCACGATCTCGCGGAACTCCTTGACGCCGGTGTTCTTGTCGCGCAGGATGGTCAGCTTGTGCTGGATGAGCGGATGGGTGAGTAAGGTAAGCGGCATGGGGCGGCCTCCTTATTTTATTTTGTGTATTCCGGTTTGCCCGGGAGGATTTGGTTGAGCAGGATACCGACAATGGCGGCCAGCGCCATGCCGTGTATGTTGAAATCGACCGAGCCGACGGAGAACGGCACCGCCGCGCCGCCGATGCCCAGCACCAGAATGACCGCCGCGATGATCAGGTTGCGCGCCGATTGGAAGTCCACCTTGTTTTCCACCAGCGTGCGCGCGCCGACCGAGGCGATCATCCCGAACAGGACGATGGAGATACCGCCGACGATGGCCACGGGGATGGTGTTGATAAACGCGCCCAGCTTGGGCACGAGGCTGAGGACGATGGCGAAGCCCGCCGCGATGCGCATGATGGTCGGGTTGAACTGGCGGGTCAGGGCCAAAACGCCGGTGTTCTCGGAATAGGTGGTGTTGGCGGGGCCGCCGAACATCGCCGAAAGGCTGGTGGCCAGGCCGTCGCCGAGCAGGGTGCGGTGCAGGCCCGGCTTTTTGACAAAATCGCGGTTGGTAATCGCGCCCACCGCCATGACGTCGCCGATATGCTCGACCATGGTGCATATAGCGACCGGAGCGACCAGGAGGATGGCGCCGAGATCAAACTTCGCCATAACAAACTGCGGAAGGCCGAACCAGGCGGCCTCTCTGATGGGGGTGAAGTCTATCAACTCCGCCACGCCCGTTACGGTGAGAAGGGCGGCGATGACATAGCTGAAGGCCAGACTGATCAAAACGGGAAGGGTCTTGGAAAATCCTTTGAAGAATACGCTGACGATGACGACGACGATAAAGCTCATCAGGGCCAAAAGCCACGCGGTGCCGGTGATCTCACCGCCGCCGTTCGTGCTGGCCATGTCAATGGCGACGGGAGCCAGGCCCAGGCCGATGACCATGATCACGGGGCCTGTGACGATGGGCGGGAAAAAGCTGAGGATTTTTTCCGCGCCGAGGAAATAGACCAGCGCCGCCATCAGCAGATAAATCAGTCCCGCCACGAAGATGCCGCCGAGGGCGTATTCCAGGCCGTACGCCGCGCCGGCGCCGATGATCGCGCCGATGAACGCGAAGGACGATCCGAGGAAGATGGGCACGCCGCCCCTTGTGAAGAGATGGAACAGCAGGGTTCCCGCGCCCGCCATGAACAGGGCCACCGAGATATCCAGTCCGGTGAGGAGAGGAACCAGAATCGTTGCGCCGAACATGGTGAAGGTATGCTGCAGCCCCAGCACGACAGTTTTTCCGGCCCCTACTTTGGGGTCCCGAAGCTCGTTTTTGTCCCAAAAGGTCATAAAGCGCGTCCTCCTTATTATTGTTGAATCTCATTTTATAACATACCCGGCATGAAAGTCAAATACAAAAACGGCGGATTTCAGACAAAATCGAAATCCGCCGTTCTACAGGATACAACCGTTCAGCCCCGCCGCGCAAAACGGGAAACCACGGCGCGATGTGGGCATCGCGCCCTACGCACGGCAGGGCACAAAACCCCGTAGGGGACGCAGACCTCGGCGTCCCGCAAAATGTCCCCGACCCACACGCCTGGGGAAATGGTTCCCCGGCGCGTTGTGTAATGGGCAAATGGTGTGTTGTGGAATGTTCCCCAACATGCAAAACCGGCAACCCCGGCGCGCCGAGGTCATCGCGCCCTACGAACCTGCCCGCGTCAGCACCGCCGTAGACGTCTCCCCGTCCCAGTTGGGGTTCAGGTCCAAAGCGCGGGCAATATCACCCAAACCCAGAATCGTGCTGCCGTCAATGCCAAACACCGCGGCATTGATCTCCGTGCCGTTCAGGAAGACCTTGACGTCGGGGCGTGATGCGGCAGGTACATCGTCAGTCGGCAGAGGGTCCGCCGATGGGGTGAGATTGGTGGGACGGGTGCTGTCCAGACGGACGGCGGGGACGGAAGCGTCCCATTCGGCGTGAACGTCCAGAGCGACGGCGAGGTCCCGCAACTTTAGGTAGATGTTGCCGTTGATCCCGAATACCGCGACAGGAATTTTCACTCCGTCCAGCGTGACGCCTACGTTCGGATACGGCGTGGCGATGGGCGCTGTGCCGCCCCTTGCGGCTAGGATAATCTCACGCAAACCGGGGATTTCAATGTCAACCTCGTGAGGAAACCAGCCGCCAGTTTCATCGGGACCATCATCATAGTAGTACGAGAATGTGCCTTTATTCAAATATTCGTCCGCCATACTGGGCGTTAACGCGATGTAGCATGTCCAATACGATGCTTCAATAACCCAATCATCGCGCTCTGTTTCAAATTCAAATTTGTGACTCTGATAACGGACACCCCTCGAAGAATAACGAGTGGCGGTTAACTCTGTTCCAAAAAGAGGATTTCCTTCTTGCCATCCGACTTCAAACATGGACCATTCATTCCATGTCCAAGAAACAATTTTCTCGTCTAGGAAATATTCGGGGAAGGTCATAGTAGATTCTACCCATTCATTTTCGCTTTCAAGCAAGTAGACCGACAGCGTGTTCAAGCCGATACCCGGAATCTCAAACTCGTCTGTCTCGCCATAATAATTTGAGACTTCAAGTTTGAGTCCATCCCATTCCATTACAAAAACCGATTTTTCCAACGCCTGTGCCGTTACCGCGCCGAATACGCCGATGCTGAGGATGAGTGCTGCCGCCAGTGCGAGGGATAGGATTCGCTTTTTCATGTAGAATCAACCATCCTTTCAGACCACTCTATAAAGGTGTACCTTTACAGAGCGATAGTTCGGCGAGAAGCACCTTGAAAAAAAGTGTTGCCATTTACCCCCAAAGGTGCTATACTTGTTACAATCTGGTTGCCCTGACCACAAACAGGGAGAACTCTATAAAGGTACACCTTTACGGAGTCCCATCCCGCCCGAAACCCCTTGCCGTGCGGTGTTCCGCCAGCCGTTTGTAAAACGCGGCGGGACAACCCCTGCCGCATTTGGTGAGGAGTTTTTGGAGTTGGGGGGCTTTTTTTGCGCGGACATGGGAAAATACGGCGCGATGTAGGCATCGCGCCCTACGAATGGTTTGTGCGGTGAGGGAGGCCCATTTTCGTCATTGCGGGCTTGCCCCGCAATCCCCCAGATTCGCGATTCCCCAAGGGATTGCGGGGCAAGCCCGCAATGACGGCCGTAGGGGCGGCAATCTGCCGCTCGTGGTTTACCGATGGATGGATGATTTCGGGTATGGTTGAATGTGCGGGCGCACGGAAAACCCCACGGCGCGCCGGGGGCGTCGCGCCCTACGGCGTGTGCGGCCCAGGCAAACGCGGCGCATGGGCAAACACGGGCGGCAGATTGCCGCCCCTACGGGGTTTCATGCCCTGTAGGGACGCCATATATGGCGTCCGTCCGTTTCCCAAAACGTCCGCCGTTTCCCGCGCCGGGGGCGTTGGGGATGTTTTGCGGGACGCGGAGGGCCGCGTCCCCTACGACCGTCATTGCAAGGACCATTCTCCCGAAAAAAAATTTTTCTCCGCCTATTGACCGATTCGGTCAAACATGGTACAATTCAATTAACCGATTCGGTCAAACGGCTTGTACAAAAGGGAGGGATGCCTTATGCTTGAGAGCTTTGAAGCACTGCCCGGCGAGAAACGGGAGGGCGTCGTCAACGCCGCGCTGGCGGTGTTCGGGCACAGCGGGTACAAAAAAGCGTCGATCGCCGACATCGCCGCCGCGGCCGGAGTGTCCAAGGCCATGATTTTCTATTGGTTCGGCTGCAAGCGGCGGCTCTACGAGTACATGGCCGATTTGTGCGGCCGCCGCATCCTCAGCGAGGTGACGGGCGTACAAAGCCCCGGCATGGACACCGCGGACTTTTTCGAGCGCATCCGCATGGCGTCCGAGATCAAAATGTCCGTGCTGCGAAAGCACCCCGGGATGCTGGATTTTTTGAGAACCCTGTATCTGGAGACGGACCCGGAGGTCGCGCACATCAGCGGCACGCTCACGAAGATGGCAAAGGGCTTTTCCGTCGGCCTGGCCCTGGATGAGGTGTCCTTGAGCAAGTTCAGGGAGGGCGTGGACGCGGCGCTTCTTCTGCGGTTCCTGATTTGGGCCTCCGAGGGCTTTATCCGGGAAACGGGAAGCGCCGGCCTTGAGGACGTCGACGCGTTCACGGGCGACTTTTTCCGTTGTATGGATATGCTGAAACGGCATCTCTATCGGGAAGAATATCTTTAATTTGAAGGAGGAAACGGCATGTCAAACATCGCTCTGGAAACCACGGGACTGAAAAAACGCTTCGGCAGCGCCGCCGCGCTGGACGGCATCGACCTGCAGGTCGCCAACGGGGAGGTATTCGGCTACATCGGCCCGAACGGCGCGGGCAAGACCACCACCATCCGCGTCCTGCTGGGCATTCTGCAAGCCACGGAGGGCAAGGCCCGCGTGTTCGGCCTGGACGCCTGGCGCGACGCGGTGGACATTCACAAGCGCATCGCCTATGTCCCCGGCGACGTCAACCTCTGGCCCAATCTGACCGGCGGCGAGGTCATCGACCTGTTTGTGCGCCTGCGCGGGAAGCACGACCGGCAAAAGCGCGAGCGGCTGCTGGAAATGTTCGAGCTGGACCCGGCCAAGAAATGCCG
>Ga0099364_10008736_pt1 | contig 14200 bp, 16 predicted proteins | sample TergutTh196P3_FD_73070 | JGI IMG/M metagenome (GOLD analysis project Ga0099364, IMG submission 73070) | Microcerotermes parvus P3 segment gut microbial communities from Pointe-Noire, Republic of the Congo - Th196 P3 | ecosystem: Host-associated > Arthropoda: Insects > Digestive system > Gut ... | reverse complement strand
AAAAGACGGACAGGAGAGCACCCTTGTTGACTGGGATATCAGCCGGGATGCGCCCTACTTCGGAATTGAAATTCCTGATGCCACTGGCAAATATTTTTATGTATGGCTTGATGCACCAATCGGCTACCTGGCCTCCCTGAAAAACTACTTTGGAAAAATCGGGCGCGATTTTGATGCCTTTATGGCCGATCCTGATACCGAACAGTATCACTTCATCGGCAAGGACATTATTTACTTTCACACCCTCTTTTTTCCTGCCATGCTTCACTTCTCCGGAAGAAAAGTGCCGGACAATGTCTTTGCGCACGGCTTTTTTACCGTATCCGGCGAAAAAATGTCCAAATCACGCGGAACCGGCATATCGCCTGACCGCTATCTGGATGTCGGAATGAATCCCGAATGGCTCCGCTACTATATTGCTGCGAAGCTGAATTCCCACGTTGAAGATGTCGATTTCACAGCAGAAGACTTCATGGCACGCGTCAATTCCGACCTGATCGGAAAATACATCAATATCGCAGCTCGTGCAGCCGGATTTATCAGCAAAAAATTCGGCGGGTCTGTCGCAGCGGTTGCAACACAGACCGGCCAGGACATCCTTGACCAGATGCGCGGCAGCGCAGCAGAGATTGCCCACCTGTATGAAGCACGTGAATTTAACAGGGCAATCAGACAGGTCATGCATTACGCTGATCTGATTAATGCCTATGTTGACCAGTACAAGCCGTGGGTTCTTGTCAAGGATTCCAGCCAGGAAAATCTTTTGCATGAAGTCTGCTCCAACGTGCTCGAAGCATTTCGTATTCTGACCATCTATCTGAAGCCCGTTCTTCCCTCCCTCGCCGAAGACGTCGAGAAATTTTTAAATGTCAGACCAATGCTCTGGGAAGACGTCCAGAATCCGCTGCCTGCCGGACACAACATCAATACCTATGAACACCTGATGCGGCGCGTTGACGAAAAGCTGATTGACAGGCTTTTTGACAGTCCGGAAGAAGCGGAGGAAAAAGGCGCAGACGATGTGACCCCGGCAACAGATATCGAACCCATATCGGACCAGATCACGATTGATGACTTTGCCAAAGTGGATTTGCGTATTGCAAAAATTGTCCACTGCAGTCTGGTACAGGGTGCAGACAATCTGCTCGAGCTTGCCGTTGATGTGGGCGAAGGACGCCTGCGCAAGGTTTTTGCGGGCATTCGCAAAGCCTACAAACCGGAAGAGCTTGAAGGGCAAATGACCGTTTTTGTTGCCAATCTTGCGCCGCGAAAAATGAAATTCGGTATCTCGGAAGGAATGATTCTGGCGGCATCAGACCCTTCAGATAGCGGCATCTATATTCTGCAGCCATGGCCCGGAGCTGAACCAGGAATGCGAGTGCGCTGATTATCGTCTCGCAGAAGTTTTTCAACTGCAAAGTCCGACAAAAATTTAAACATGCTGAAATTTTTCTGGCGACAGCCAAACTATCAGTCCGAACTGGACAGGCTTTTGAAGCAGACTGCAGCAAAGGACCCTTCGCTGCGTGCCCACAAAGAAGCAGCATTAAAAGCGATGCAAAAAGAAAAACCCTTCACCTGGGATGTGTTTTTTCGCCAGGGAGCGTAAATGTCACTGGAAAAACCCGCTATTTAAATTATGACGTCTTCTACAGACCCGCAGGAAAACGAATTGCCCGACCAGGCCGGGCAAACCGTTTTTGCACGGCTGTACGGTGAAGCGCTCTTTGAAATCCCAAAAGACCTTTATATCCCGCCTGAAGCACTCGAAATATTTCTGGAAGCATTCGAAGGCCCGCTCGATCTGCTTTTATACCTGATACGCAGGCAGAATTTCAACATTCTTGATATTCCCATGGCGCAGCTGACAGCGCAATATCTTGTTTATGTCGACCAGATACGCCAGCACAAACTCGATCTTGCAGCGGAATATCTTCTCATGGCCGCAGCACTTGTCGATATTAAATCCCGCATGCTCCTGCCTCCGGTAAACAAGAAAGAACTGGAAGAAACAGAAGATCCTCGCGTAGAACTGGTCCGGCGACTGCTTGAATACGAACGTATGAAACTTGCTGCCAGCAAACTCGACAGGCTGCCTCAGCTTGGTGAAGATTTTTTTACAGCCAGCATCCCCATTCCAAAAAGCGTAGAGCAGAACTGGCCCGAGACGGCACCCATTGATCTTTATAATGCTTTTTCCGAAATCATCCGGCGCAGCAAACTGGTCATGAATCACACGATTGGAAGACAGGGGCTTTCAGTGCGTGAGCACATGTCAGCCATTATCCGCCGCCTGCAGAGCTCGGGTTTTGTGGAATTTCATGATCTGTTTGATGTAAGCCAGGGTGTTGCCGTTGTCATTATCCATTTTCTGGCTCTGCTGGAACTTGCAAGAGAGTCACTGGTCGAAATCACCCAGGTTGAAGCCAGTGCACCCATCTATGTGCGCCTGGGCAGTTCACACAGCCAGTTTTCAGCAATTTAGAGAAGAACGGGCACATCCCCCCCCCAGGTCCTTTAGCCCCGAGGCATCTCACCTGGCTTGAACCAGCACCAGCCGCTTTGCCAAAAAGCAACACGCAGATGCCTTCAACAGGGTTTTTGTTGATGAATTGCCAACTCTGCCTTTTGTCCTGGCGTATTTTCTGATAAAATGCCCCCTTTGGGCTTTTTTCTGGAACTCTTCATTTTTTGTCATGAAAATTATTTCTTCCATTGAGGAGTTGCGTGACCAGTTACGCGGGCAACTGCGCACTGCATTTGTTGCAACAATGGGCAACCTTCACGAAGGACACCTGTCACTTATTCGCCTTGCAAAAAAATATGGCGACCCGGTAGTAGCATCCATATTTGTCAATCGTCTGCAATTCAGTCCTCATGAGGACTATGACCTGTATCCGCGTACTTTCAAGGCAGATGTTGAAAAACTGGAAAAAGAAGGCGTATATGTTCTTTTCGCGCCAACGGAAAAAGACATGTACCCGGAACCACAGGAATTTCGCGTCCTGCCTCCAGACAATCTGGGGGGCATTCTCGAAGGCAAATTCCGGCCCGGATTTTTTACTGGCGTAACGACAGTCGTTCTGAAACTTTTTTCCAGCATCAATCCAAAAGTGACCGTCTTTGGAAAGAAAGACTATCAGCAGTTGATGATCATTCGCAACATGTGTCGCCAGTTCGCCATGCCAATCGAAATTGTTGCTGCCGAAACCTATCGCGCTGATGACGGGCTCGCCCTGTCGTCACGCAATGTTTACCTGAGCGGTGACGAGCGCAAAGAGGCACCTTTTCTCTATCAGACACTGCAGTATGTTGCAGAAGAAGTACAAAGAGGCTATCCGGACATTTTCAAGCTGGAAAAGCATGCTATGGAAAAGCTGAAAAAACGTGACTGGGCACCTGATTATGTTTCAATCCGCAAGCGTTTGAATCTTCAGCCGCCAACAGCCGGTGATATTGCCCAGAATGAGCCACTTGTCGTACTGGGTGCTGCCAGACTGGGGCGAACAAGGCTGATAGATAATCTGGAGATTTAACGTGAAAAAAATAGCTGCTGTTTTACTGCTTCTGTTTTGCGTGAATGCTCATGCCGAGAACTGGACATTTGTGATTGCATCGGAAAGCCAGGAAATTTATGTGGATACCAGCTCCATCCTGAAGTCAGGCCAGACAGTCCGGGCGTGGAGCATATTCAATTATGACATTGCGATGCCAGTGCCTGGTACCAAATTTGACTTCATTTCGGACCGCTCCCTCTTTTTCTTTGACTGCAAAAGAAAAAAAATGGGGCGAGCTGTCCAGGTTCTCTATTCCAACCTCAACGCTACGGGCGATGAACTCACTACCTTTTCCGGCAGGATGAGTGATGTAGAGTATGAAGATGTCATCCCGGAAACCATCGGCGAGAATTTCTTTAATTTCGTTTGTGCCAAAGTCCCCTGACAGCCGTTCACCGAACAGTGCGACAGTCTGTCAAAAGGTTCTTGTATGCGCAGCGTTATTGCAAGCCGGATTCTTTGATTTTGTGGCAACACATGCGTTTTACCAATCTCAGGGGCGACTTTCACAAACCCGAAAATACCCGCATCCTGCGCTGGATGCTGGGTCTTCATGATGAAAAACGCCCGAGAACGCCAGCTACCGGAGTGCCGGTCCCCTTTGTCCAGAATGACGGGAAACTGCTTCAGGCGGGCGTTCAGGACACGCTTACGTGGATAGGCCACGCTTCTTTTTTAATCCAGCTTGGCGGAAAAAACATCCTGATCGATCCTGTTTTTTCCAGCCGGATCGGCTGGGTAAGACGAAATGCTCCGCCAGGTCTTGCCTGGGCGGCCCTCCCAAAAATTGATGCCGTTCTGATTACCCACAATCATCGTGATCACATGGATGAACCCACACTCGCAAAGCTTGGGCACTCTCCTTTGTATATCGTGCCCAAAGGCCTTGGCCAATGGTTTTTAAAAAGAGGCTTTTTGCGTGTAACTGAACTGGGCTGGTGGGAACAGGAAGCAGTTGGCGACATAGTGATCACTTTTGTTCCAGCTGAACACTGGAGTCGTCGCGGGCTGACTGACATTAATACCAGCTGGTGGGGCGGCTTTGTTATTCAGAAAGGTCCATTGCGGCTCTATCATTCCGGTGATACCGGGTGGTTTGAGGGGTTTGCGGAAATAGGCGCACGTTTCGGCAGCGTTCATGTTGCCATGCTTCCAATCGGTGCTTATGCACCCCGCTGGTTCATGAGTCGCCAGCATGTTGACGCAGCAGAGGCTGTAAAGGCCATGAAAGCACTGCGGGCAAAGCATTTTGTTGCCATGCACTGGGGTGCGTTCAAGCTGTCAGATGAACCCATGGACGAACCGCCGCTGCTGCTTAAAGATGCCTGGGATCGCGCCAGCCTGCAGCAGGAACTGCTTAAAATTCCTGCAGTAGGGCAGACGTACACGCTCGATCAGTTTGTATAGTCCGGGCCGGAGTCCGGCTGTGGCTTTTGCGGTTCAAAAGCATCCTCCAGTTTATCGCTCATAGCCGAGTTCCTTCCCGGCTGATGTTGTGCAGCAATACCGGATTTGAGTAGTCATCGGGATTCTCCCATTCGCTGAGCCAGATCGGAAGTGCCGAGACAAGGATGTCAGTTTCGAGCAGGACATCAAAGGCGGCTCCAGCCATATACTGTGTGACGGCCCTGTAGTCCTGATCGCCGCGCATGAGCACGGCGACATCGGCATCGCTGTCAGGGCGATGCGTACCTCGTGCACGGCTGCCGTAGAGGATGGCAGCCTCCACTTCGTAGCGGGAAGCAACGAGTTCCAGAAAGCGGCGAATGGCAAATTCGGTATCGTTGTCTATGCGCCCAGGCGTCAGGCCTGTCACAGAATCAAGGGGGCTCAGGGGCGCAGGATTCCTGATACGGGCATGCTCGGGTGCTATGGCGAACCGGTGGGCCTTTATGGTGGCAACGAAGGCTTTTGCCTGTTCGACTATTTCTTCTGCTGTCACTGTATCGACGGAAATGGCCTGGTAGTCAGCCATCAGTTGCAGCTCATGCGCCCGGCCCAGAAACTTTGCCATCCACTCAGGCAACTGTCCATTTTTGACCAGATGCAAACCGAACGTTCCGATCAGACCACTGTGTCTGCGGATTATGTTCGGATCAACAGGTGCGTCCGCCATCAAGAAGTGCTGCCCGGGCAGCATGGAACATGGCGTAATAGGCGCGATTAACCGCACTGGCTGCGTCTCCATGTTCAAGTATAAGCCGGGCAGACGAGCAGGCCGTCTCCGCTTCTGCCATCATGTCCGCAGCAGCCAGCTGTTTGCTCACAGTCGGATTCCCCCCGTTGATGTTGTGCAGGATAAAGCATAGCACAAAAAGCATCTGTGTATTTTTTATCCATATTGTTTTCCGGTTCTTTATTTTTAAAATCAAGGCAATAGGAGTGCCTTGCGCTGCTGCTCCAAAGCAGGTTCCGTTGTTTCGCATGTCTGTTGAAGTGATCTTTGCGCCGGTGCAGGCAGCATGTTGACCGCAGGGGGAATGCCTGGAAAAGTTCGCGCCGGTTCTGTCTCACCTGTTTAAAAGCAGGATGCAGACCCGGCGGACCCGGATAAAATCACCCCAGCTGGTCCAGGCGCTGCTGTGCTTTTTTGGCTGTATCCGTATCCGGATACTTTTCAATGATGGAATTCAGGGTCCGCCGTGCAGACCAGAGTTCTTTCAGGATGATGTGCGAACTGGCCATATTAAGCATGGCTTCGGGTACCTGTTCGCTGTTGGGAAATTTTTTTATGAGAGCAGCCTGGGTTTCAATCGATTTTTTAAAATCCTTTTGCATGAAGTATGCATTGCCAAGCCCGAACTGGGCTGCTGCTACAAGGCCGGACTGCGGATAACGACGTAAAAAAGTGTTGTACTGGGTAATTGCATCCCTGTAATTACCAGCAGCAAAAGAGGCTTCTGCTGTATCAAATGCCTGCTTTTCGTCAGGTTGAACAACAACACTTTTGCCATCAACAACAATTTCTCTCGGCTCAAAATGTTTCAGACGCTTGTCGAGATCCATGTAGAGGTCTCTGTTTCTTTGCTGCAGAGCCCGCAGTTCATTGGTTATCACTTCAATCTGGCCCCGAAGTCGCGCAACATCGTGTCTTAGCATTTCGTTCTGCTTGGAGAGTTCAAGCAATGCTGCGGCATCAGCCTTGTCATTGACCCGCGCACGCAAATCAATGATGGATCTCCGGGCTTCCTTGTCTTCAAAAAGAGCCGCATTTGCCTGCCAGGGTAACAGGCTGGTCAATGCAGCAACAAAAATGAAAGCAGCTGTTTTTCTCATCTTCTAGCGAAACCTTGAGGTTGGTTGATATAAAAATTATTGGTAAACAATGTCTGCACGTCGGTTTTCCGACCAGGCAGCTTCATTGCTGCCAAAAGCGCGTGGTTTTTCCTTGCCAAATGAAACAGCCTCTACCTGCGCTGCACTTACACCAAGAAGCGACATGGACCGGCGGACGGCCTCGGCACGTTTTTGGCCCAGTGCGAGGTTGTATTCCCGGCCTCCGCGCTCATCAGTATGTCCCTGAATAAAAATTTTGCGATTTCTGTTCTGGTTCAAAAAACGTGCATGCGCCTGGACTATTGGCTGATATTCGCTTTTGACAATATAACTGTCGTAATCAAAAAAAATGCTGCGCCGTGCAAGCTCGCCTCGCGGATCATTAAGCGGGTCCGTAGAACCGGCTGTTACCGTCGAAACGGAACGTGAATCCGCAGCAGAAGAGGGGTGCCTTATGTTCTCGTCAAGGCTTACTGAAGACCCGCAGGCAGCCAGCAAAAGTGTCATGGTGAGGGCGGCCAGTACTTTCTTTAACCTGCTCATTTTTTTTCCTTTACTGTAAGTTTGATTTAAGAGCGAAACAGAAATTTCCATAAATTGTACGGGCTAGTGTCAAAATGTTAAAGTTTCTGCCTAAAATAACTTCATCATAAGTATTAAAATTCAACGGCTTGGCGACATTTTAATAATTTAAAAACTTTGGCTGTCAGACACTAGGGGATAATTCGGGCACTGCTGCCAGGGGTTATTTCTCTGGAGGCAAACCAGCCCTGATTCATTTCCAGCACGTATCTGATCCTTCCTCTGGAACAGTGAGGGGTCAATGTCAGTGGCTGCATGTCTTCAATATTCAGAATAATGCCGTTTTGATCAATAAATGCGACTGAAAGCGGGATAAAGGTATTTTTCATCCACATACAGACTGAGGCTGGCATGTGGTAATCAAAGAGCATGCCGCTATTTTCGTCAAGCTGTTTTCTGAACATCAGTCCCGTTGCGCGCTGGCTTTCGGTATTCGCAAATTCCACTTTTATTACATGCTGGCCAATTTGCATATTGACAGTTGGCAGAGCATCAGCCACAGCTGGGCAGGGCAGGAGCACGAGTGCCAGGATGGAAATACAGGTGAAGGCTGACAGAATTTTACGCATAGGAACAGGTACGTACCGTAAATGTTGAAGACTTTCCGGGAAACATAATAATGGGCAAAAGCAGTTTTGCCTAAAGCCGGATTTGCAAAAAGTTGCATCACGAATTATAACGGACAAACTTTGCAATGCAACTGAAAGCACTTAGAATTCACTTTATTTCGACTCCATCTGCAATTATAGTGTGTGATAACCTTAAAGAACCGCTTTTTGCTTTTTATTAAATTTTTCTGACACAATTTCTCTTCTGCCCGATGGGAAGAGAATCCTTGCGGAGGCATTATGAAACCTTTAGTTCACTTCCTTCACGGAAAAGAAAGTGGCCCCTGGGGAAGCAAAATTACCTACCTGGCCAATATTGTCCGTGATTTGGGTTATGACGTTGACAGCATTGACTATTCTCTTACCTTTGATCCGGAGAAGAGAGTTCAAATGCTTGCAGAATCACACGCAAAGCGTCCTGCGGCATACCTGGTCGGTTCCAGTATGGGTGGCTGGGTTGCGCTGACAGCCAGTGCTGCGGTTGATGTCAAAGGTGTTTTTCTTCTGGCTCCGGCAGTTTACCTGGATGATTATCCGCCCCACCGGGTTGGATGCCCTGGAAGCGCTATCGAAATTGTTCACGGCTGGCATGACAGTCTGATTCCCTATCAGAATGTTGTGCGCTTCAGCCAGGAGCATCTTTGCACACTTCATCTGGTTGATGATGAACATCGTCTTCAGCACAGTCTGGAACAGATTGGTGAATATCTCACGTCTTTTTTGAAGCGGATGGAAAAAGCAGGCAGCACATAGCTTCGGGTGCCTGCAGGGACGGGCGGTTTTGCCCCACCCCGTTTCGCGCCTGCCCCTGGCTTGTCTGCAGATGGAACTTCGAACGGCTGGAACTGAGGAAGCATTCCCAGCATCGGTCTTGAACCTGACTGCAGTGCAGCCGGTTGATTGCGGTTTTCCCTGGTCAGCCAGAGCCTTTTAACAAGCTCCCCTCTTTAGGGAGGGGTAGTTGACTAAAAGTCAGGGTTATAGCTGATTGAAAACTTTTCCGGTCATGTCCTCCCCGAAGAAGTTGCAAGGGCTTTTAACCGGAGTCGATATAGGTTCCCGAATCCCATATTACGCCATCAAAATCAGCTCCCTGCATATTGGCCCCTTCGAGATTGACGCCAGCCATCCGTGCGTTGCGAAAGCTGGTTCCCTGTAAAATGGTACCAGCCAGATTTGCTCCAACAAGATTCGCTCCGACAAGACCGGCTGCTGCCAGGTTTGTCCCGGAAAGGTTTGCTCCGGCGAGATCAGCACCCTGCAGGTTTGCACCCTGCAAGACAGTGGCCGAGACATTTGCACCTGCCAGATTGGCCCAGGCAAGGTAAGCCCCCCTGATATCTGACCATCTGAGGCTGGCCCCCTGAAAATTTGCCTTGCTCAGATCGGCTCTGATAAGGAGGCTTCGCTGTAAATTGGCCTCTTTGAGAATGGCTTTTTGTAAAACAACACCGGTCAGATTCGATCCTGCAAGGTTTGTTCCGGTTAAATCAGCTTCCTTGAGATTTGCTCCCTGCAGGACGGATCCTGCAAGGTTTATTCTTTGCAGGCTGGCTTTGGGCCAAACGAGATTATTGAGTTCGGCTCCCCCAAGATCGATCCCGGCAAGAATCGCCGCTTCCAGGGTTTTGGCCAGTGTATTGTCTTCTTCATCATGTTCGAACAAAGTTTCGGCGGTGACGTGCGAGATGATTTTGATTTTCATGAAATTTCCTTTTTCCACTGTCTCAGGGAGGACATCATCGCCAATAATACATGTTTTTTGCGATTAATTAAGTACCAGGCGTAAAGAGTGCGTAAACTTGCCGTTTTGAAATCTCTTTTTTTGGGTTATATTGCAGTTGTTTTTATGCCGTAATCCCCCACCCCGTGAATAAAGTCAGAAAGCAGCAGCGGAGACTCCATGAAAATCAGACATATTCTTGATGAAGTAGCAAGTGGAAGCATAAGCCCGGCAGATGCAGAAAAAAAATTCATCGCTCTGCCGTACGAAGACATTGGTTTTGCCAGGCTCGATCATCACCGTCAGTTGAGAAGGGGTTTTGGGGAAGTTGTTTTTGGTCCCGGCAAAACCGGTTCGCAGCTGGTAGAAACGTTCCGGAGTTTTGAAAAAGCTGAAAGTAATGTACTGGCGAGTCGCATTACGCAGGAGCAGGCTGATGCCGTTACCGGTCATTTTCCCGCTGCAGTTTACTGTCCTGTTTCACGCATTTTGACTCTTGTATTACAGGCTCCTGTGCCTTTTGGCAAGGTTGCAGTCTGTTCTGCCGGGACGAGCGATTTGCCCGTTGCGGAAGAGGTAGCAAAAGTCGCTGAATTTTTTGGCGCAAAGGTTGACCGCTATGTCGATATTGGCGTTGCCGGCATTCACCGTTTGTTTGCAGAACTGGATAATATTCGCCAGGCCAATGCCATTGCAGCGGTTGCCGGCATGGAAGGAGCACTTGGGAGCGTGATCACAGGTCTGGTAGAAGTTCCCGTTATTGCTGTTCCCACATCAGTCGGGTACGGTGCTTCTTTCGGGGGGCTGTCAGCTCTTCTTACCATGCTGAATTCATGTGCAGCTGGAATAGCGACGGTGAACATTGATAATGGTTTTGGAGCGGGTTATCTTTTAGCCCAGATCAATCGTTTGGTGGAGAATAAAAATGCAAGACAGGTTCCTGTATCTTGAGTGCAAGTCCGGTATCAGCGGTGATATGACAGTTGCCTGTCTGCTGGATCTGGGCGTAGATGAGACTTTCTTCAATGCGGCCCTGCAAAGCCTTGGAATTGAAGGGGTGCGCTGGGAAATCACAAAACGAGACAAAAACGGAATCATGGCCAGTGACTTTGCCGTCATTATTGATGAAGATGATATTCATGCTTCTTCCCTGGCACATCACCATCACCAGCATGACCATGATCATGACCATGACCATGACAGCGACGGTCACCACCACAACCATGCTCATGGCAGTGACCATCACCATCACCATCACCATCATCACGATGACGGTCATGATCACGATCACGATGACGCGCATTCACATCACCATGAACACCGGAACCTGAAGGACATCAGGACCATCATAGAGTCGAGCGGGCTCACGCCCCGTGCAAAAAAAACCGCCATTAAAATTTTTACCATACTCGCAGAAGCAGAAGCAAAGGTACATGGCACAACAATTGATGAAGTACACTTCCACGAAGTAGGCGCAATTGACTCCATTATCGATATCGTGGCGGTTGCCGTTTGCCTTGACTGTCTGAATATCACACGGGTTGCCACATCAGCGCTCTTTGATGGTTCAGGTTTCGTCATGAGCCAGCATGGGCGCCTGCCTGTGCCTGTGCCTGCGACAATGGAAATTGCAGCGAAATATGGTCTTTCACTTAGTATTACCGGCTCTCCCTACGAAATGGTGACGCCAACCGGGATCGCAATCGTTGCAGCCATAAAAACCGAAGACAGTCTCCCTCAAAGTATCACCGTCAGCAAAATCGGTTACGGAGCCGGAAAACGCAGCATGAAGCACCCAAATGTGCTGCGAGGCATGCTGATGGAATACCCGGCCCCAGCGGACGTGCAAACCGAACCGGTCTGGGTTCTGGCAAGCAATATAGACGATTCAACAGGAGAGCAGCTGGGCTATGCAATGGAGGAGCTGTTCAAGGCAGGTGCTCTGGATGTCCATTATTCTCCCATCTTCATGAAAAAAAACAGGCCCGGCTGGCTTTTGAGCGTAGTAACAAAGGCAGATAAAATCAGTGACCTTGAAGCCATCATCTATCGGGCTACGACAACAACTGGCATACGTCGCAGCGCAGTGGACCGCTCATTTCTCAGGCGCGAAATCATTACCGTTAAAACCCCCTACGGCGATGCTGACGTCAAAAAATGCTGCTTTGGACAGGAAGTTTTCTATTATCCGGAATATGAGAGTGTCAAAGCACTGGCCGAGTCAAGCGGGCAAAGCTTCAAAATGCTGATGGATGAAATAAAAAGCCTGGCCAAAACAGAACAGGCGTAATGCAAAAAATGGAGGAAAGACAGCATGCATATGGCTGATGCACTGGTTTCACCCACAGTTGGTACGGCTCTTTTGTGTGTGTCAGCGGCTGCCATCGGTTATGCCGTACGACAGGTAAAACACAGCTTTGACGAAAGAATCGTCCCGTTAATGGCCATTATGGGGGCCTTTGTTTTTGCAGCGCAGATGGTCAATATAGTCATTCCCGGAACCGGATCAAGCGGCCATCTGTCAGGAGGTATTCTGCTGGCAGCACTCATCGGTCCCTATGCGGCATTTCTGGCACTGGCCTGCGTACTGATCCTTCAGGCCATCATCTTCGCAGATGGCGGGCTTCTCGCTCTTGGATGCAATATTTTTAACCTTGCATTTGTCAGCTGCTTTGCTGCCTTTCCGCTTTTTTTCCGGCCCATACTCAAAAATGGCTATTCGAGACCAAAACTGCTCCTGGCTTCAATAGTTGCCTGCCTCGTTTCCGCACAGCTTGGCGCATTCGGTGTGGTTCTCCAGACCCTGGCATCAAAAATAACGGAGCTGCCCTTTGCGACCTTTCTGCTTTTCATGCAGCCCATTCATTTTGCTATCGGCCTGATGGAAGGCATTCTGACAGCACTGGTTCTGCTGGTCGTATGGCAAATGGAACCCGATCTGTTTAACATCAGACTTCACAAGGTGAGTTCAAGGGCACTCGTGGTATTTTTATGCGTGATTACCCTCGTTACCGGAGGCGGCATGTCCATGGTTGCTTCAGACAGGCCCGACGGCCTTGAATGGTCCATCATGAAGACATCTGGCGAGACGGAAATCGAAGCAGAGGGTACACTGCACGAAGCCGCAGGCAGCATCCAGGAAAAAACAGCAGTTATGCCCGACTATACGCTGCCCGCACTGGAGAATGAACGAATCGGCACAGGCCTGGCTGGTGTCATTGGTTCACTGATTACCGTCTTCGCGCTGTTTTTACTTGGCGTAGTGCTAAAAAGACGAAGTCAGCAAAATCCGGCGTCCCAGATTTGAATTCACGAATTTTTTTCTCCAAGATGAAGCTGGATAAATTCACTCATGCGCGGCAAAGCATGCATCAACTGGAGATGTATGCAACCCGGGACGGCGTTTTCCAGCAGTCAGCTGCCGTTTACAAGGTACTGTTTACGCTGTGCTTTATTGTTACGGTAATTTCAATGCCAAAATATGACTGGCCGGCAATGATCCCGTTTTTTGCATTTCCCGTCATGGGAATCTATTTTATTGGCCTGCCTTTGCGACTTTTTTTAAGACGCCTTTCCATAATCATTCCGTTTGTAGTCTTCTTCGGTGCAGCCAATCTTTTTTTTGATACTGAAACAGTGTTCTACAGTGCCGGCTTTGGCATGAAAGGCGGCGTTGCCTCATTTATCGTTCTGTTTTTAAAAGCCGTCCTGACTGTCGGAGCTGTCCAGCTTTTAGTTGCATCAACTGCCATGAACGCAATTGCCGGAGCTTTGGCCTTTTTACGTGTACCGGGCCTTTTTACAATGCAGCTGATCCTGACGTGGCGCTTTGCTGGACTCCTGGTCAGTCAGGCAGGCAAAATGTCAAACGCGACCCAGTTGCGCGGGAGCGGGAGCCGCGGACTCAGCTACAGGGTGTGGCCGCAGTTTATGGGTTCTTTCCTGCTTAAATGCATATTGCGCTCAAAGGCTGTTGCCGATGCGATGAACTGCCGTCTTTTTGACGTCAGAAACACGTATTTCGAAAGACCCCGTTTTCACCTGCGTGAATTCCTGGGCTGGCTCATTGCCTGCTGTTTATGTATCATGCTGAGGATTTTGCTTTAGAGAAAGACGAACAGAAACCCGGTGCGCATCAGCCCTGGGGCAGCTCACAGATGGATTTGACAAATATATGATCAGCATTGAACAGCTCCGCGTAGAATATCCAGATGGCCGCGTGGGGCTGGATGGCATTACGTGTCAGATTGGGCCAGGCGAGCGTATTGCTCTTCTGGGGGCAAATGGTGCTGGAAAATCGTCACTGCTGCTGGGCCTTGTTGGCCTGGCTCCAGTCACGTCAGGGCGCATAATTATTGATGGCGAAGCACTCTTGCCAAAAAACATTAAAAATATCCGCCAGAAAGTGGGACTGCTTTTTCAGAATCCGGATGACCAGCTTTTTTGCGCCCGGG
>Ga0099364_10008735_pt1 | contig 14203 bp, 29 predicted proteins | sample TergutTh196P3_FD_73070 | JGI IMG/M metagenome (GOLD analysis project Ga0099364, IMG submission 73070) | Microcerotermes parvus P3 segment gut microbial communities from Pointe-Noire, Republic of the Congo - Th196 P3 | ecosystem: Host-associated > Arthropoda: Insects > Digestive system > Gut ... | reverse complement strand
TTATATCTCGCTATACGCCGCGTTCGGGTGGTTTATTTTTTTGCCCCTTCGTCCTTGTCGCCGCGCCCTGCCTTCATACCCTCGGCATATATGGCGAGCCTGTCAACCTCGTACTGGTCAAGCCCCTCAAACTCGGCGCGGTTGAACGCAAACAGCTTGTCTTGCAGAACCTCGGGGACTTCGAGAACTTGGGGCGTGGGGTCGCCAGAGCGGTTGAGGAGGTAATCAATAGAGCAAGATAGCAAGTCCGCAAGTTCAATTAAATTCTTACCTGCTGGAGTTTTCTTTCCGCTCTCCCATTCACTGACAGTAGGCGCGGAAACTCCGATAGTCAAAGCAACCTGTTTCTGGCTAAGCCCAGCAGCCTTGCGGGCATTTCCAATATTATTCAAAGTCGTCACCCCTTAATGTTATTTTATAGCTAATAGATATATAAATCAATATAAAAAAATTAGCAAGTAGCTATTGACAAAGGGTGCGACATGTGTATAATGTAGCTATAGGCTATTTTTTGGAGGTGAAGATATGAGAGATTGGCTAAAGGCTATCCGCGAGAACAAGGGATTAAGACAGTCTGCGGTAGCTGCGGCTGTCGGAATTTCACAGCCCTCATATTACAACATAGAAAACGGCGAACGCCGCCCGTCCGTTGAGACGGCAAAGAAAATTGCCAATACGTTAGGTTTCGACTGGCAGCTGTTCTACCCCGACGACCCCGACGAATCGGCTAAGGGCGACCCCGGCAGCGCGGAGGGGGTGGGGACATGAACGCGCGGGCTATATTGGAGTTTACAAACAACCTGACCGACGTATGCAAAAACAAGAAGCCAGGATGCCCCACTTGCTGCTACAGGCTTTTCTGCTACACAACACCGCTGAGCTGGACTGAGGGCATGGTCGCGAATGTCATCAGCTATCTTGAGCAGGATATGGTTTCGCATACGGGCACGGAAGACCGTATTTGTTAAGTCCATTGCACTTATAGCGTGAGTAATTGGTGCCTTCGACCACAGCGGGGCAGATCGACGAGCTGACCATTTCCAGTCCGCCGCTTGAAGCGATTGCGTACTCTTCAACAATTGTGAATTTGAAGTCTTTTTTGTAACATTCGACGAGCCGCTCTTTGTACCTAGCCAATTCAACACATCCTTTCGCATGAAGCTTATCACGATACGGAGGAAAGCACAATGAGAGCAAAAAAAGCCGACCCGCACTGCGTAACGGCAAACGACCTACTGCGGGACCCCGGCAGCGCGGAGGAGGTGGGGGTGTGAGGACAGATTGCCAAAGCTGCCGCCTTTCGATAGAAGCGTTGATGGACGATGCCCTGTCAAGCACCGAGAAAGCATACATTGTGCTTGAAAACATGTACGACGAACCACTTTTCGATGAGCATAAGGCAATTGCTGACGCTGTTGAGTATCTTAAAGGTTTGCCGTGCAGGGGGGCAGTTACGAAAGCAGCCACTTGAGTAAGCAATAAGAATTAGGAGGAGACGGCGTGAGAATCAAAGTCTGTGGGGAAACTGGAGAGCTCGCCAGCGCGTCGCCTTGGTATGAGCATGGCATGACAGACATTGGTGTCGAATACCCAATAAAAGTGAGCGGGTACAGGGAAGTCGAGGTTCTTGAGTCTGACGGTAAGGTGACGAAGCTTTACGGAGTCCGAGCGGATGAAATTGAAACTATTTTATAGGGGGTGGGGACATGAATGCACGGGCTATATTGGAGTTTACAAGCGCGCTAACCGCTGTTTGCGTCGGCAGGCACTGTGACCCGCTGACCGGCGACGAATGCCCGAACTGCGGATACCGGTTGTTCTGCTACACATCGCCGGCAGGATGGACGGAGGAGCTGGTGTCTACGGTTGTTGACTGTCTTGAGCAGGGTACGGCTTTGCATACAAGCAAGGACGGCCAAACTCGTTAATTCCGTTGCAGTTATAGCGTGAGTAATCCGTACCCTCGACCGCTGCCGGACAGATTGACGAACTGACCAGCTTTTCAGCACCGCTCGAATCCAAGGCGTACTCCTCATAGACCTTGAAGTTAAATTTACGCTTGTGGCACTTGACGAGCCGCTCTTTATACCTATCCAATTCAACACATCCTTTCGCGCAAATAATAACACTTTAAGGAGTACATGACAATGAAAACTGAAAAAGGCTATTTGAACGGAATCGGAAAAACAGTTATCGCGCTTTTGATCGCGACTTTTGTAATTGGGGTCATCGCGCTTGCGATGAGCGTGCTCCCCAGATATTCGGTCTGGCAGAGGGGCCTGAAAGGCGAGGCTGAACTCCGGCAGGCGGAATGGAATAAGCAAATCCTTGTCAGGGAAGCAGAGGCCATGCTGGAAGCCGAAAAACTCAACGCTCAGGCGGAAATCGAAAGGGCAAAGGGCATGGCGGCGGCGATGGAGATAGAGAACGGAATGCTGACGGAAACATATATAAAGTACCTTTGGGTCAGGAGCATGATCGGGAACGAAAATGTCATATACATACCGACCGAAGCGCAAATCCCGATTTTAGAAATTGGAAGATAAATAGGAGAAGGCAGCGTGATGATGTTTAACAGAGGGCGCAGAATCCAAATGCTGCGCGAGAGGTTCCCCGCTGCGGATATGTCTGAAATCATTGAGATGGAGGCTGAGTTCCATAGAAACGCGCTGCGCTCTACCCTTCCTGCCGCCCTTATGATTGTATGCCCTGTCCTAGGAGTTGCGCTTGCTCTCTTAGTTGCGCTAATGCTGGGCATGTAGGAGGAAACGGACATGGCAAACACTATTTATAGCATTCTTCTTGGTATTCTTATTGGCGCAACAATATCGGGCGCAATTATCGGCTACTTCCAGTCAATATCAAATTACGGCAAAATCGCCGACTTGCAGAAACGGGTAGCCGCCCTTGAGAGGGAAGCTCAAGAGCGGCAAGGCATGGAGATAACGCTTGATGGGAAAGAACTATTGCGCGATCCAATCGTAACGTTGTGGAAACGTATACCATAAAAGGGTAAAGGCGGAGGTGAAACACGCATGAACCAAATGAGAACGACCCGCAGGGCAGTATTTGCCGGCATCGAGGGAGATCTATCCGGCGATATCAGCATTGATGTGAACTCAATACCTGACTATGCACGGAATGACTTGGCAAGATTCGCCTTGTCGCTGGTTGAGGAATGCTTCTCAAAGCCCGGTGCCGAGGAACGCTACCAAAAATGGCTAAAAGAACGAAAAAAGCGCCTGAGTGCCAACACAGTAACGGGAGGAAAACGCAATGGCGAAAGCGGAGAAGCCGCCGAAATTGACGTTGAAAGCGGCAAAGGCTATAGCGGTTGATTTTTTAGGGTTTTCAACGGGAATAAAGGCACATGAGAATAACAACGCCGATTATCAGCGGTACGAAATGAATATAGGGAATTGTCAAGCCCTCATAACTAACGCAAGCGGGTATTGGGGCGTTGCCTATATTTGGTTCGCCGGGAAGCGCACGTATTACGACATTAAGACGTTGCGGGAACATCGCAGCATCACGGATAAAGAGCGGCGCAAAGACCGCCACGACGACATAAGGGACGCGGCAACCTCTGAATATGCGTTTATGTTCAAAGCCTTAGTTGAGGAACATGGGCTTGAATCGTGCCGCAATATGCTTGAAGAAGCGGGAGGTAGATTATGAGTGGACGCACGCCCTACACGGGTCAAGACCGCTGCACGGGGTTCGTCGCGGCGATTATGTTGGGGATACTGTTTGTTTCGATGGTTTGGTTCGCGTATTGGTGGTTTAGCCAAGCTGAAGAAGCGGCGGCAGCCGAAACGCCAACGGAGATAACGGCGATGGAGGACAGCGCAGAATGAAGCGGACAAACGTAGACGCGCGCTACTGCGAAAAATGCGGACGCAAGGTGCTGGAGCATTATGGGCCATCCGCAGCGAGAAAAATAAAATACTACCGCCACATGGATCCGGGGGCGCGTGGTTATCAGTGCCGGGACTGCGAGGAGCCGGATATTGGGAAGCAGAGGGCGGCAGCTAATGATTGACAAGCCCGATTGCCCCGCCCTCAGACGGGCGCCGGAGCTTTCGGTTACCGAGGCTTGTGCCGCTTATGCGGTCCAACAGGAGTGCCGTCTTTGCGGCGGTACTTTCCGACCTTGACGGTCATCGGCCCGCTACGCGGCGGCTTCTCGGTGCATTTGCCTCTGGCTATCGCCCTCACCTCCTCTCTTCGGGAGAATCCCGCGCTTAAAGGACTTCCCGTAGAAACAAGGTTAGAGCTGCTCCGGCACCCGTCTGAGGGCGGGGCATATCAATTGAGGTGAGGGCGAGCTGACGCCGATAAATGCTAAACTGAAATTAAGGATTTTAGGAGGGATTTAAACGTGAACGAACTGACCATTTTAGAGAACGGGATAGTCCCGGTCTACACAACCGACAAAGGGGATCGCGTCGTTGACGGGCGTGAAAACATCTACGCTAGACTGCGCAAACACACGGATTTTGAGGGATTTTTCGTTGATGTTTGCAAACTAAAGACACAATTCAGCAAAAGTAAACTGAAAAATCTGCACGACATTATGGACTTGTTTGCGGAAAATCCTTTTAGCCGTTCCGCAATCGTCTATATTAAAGATTGTATTCTGTGCGAGGGGGTGCTCCCGTTCAACAGACATCCAGAGAGAAAGTCGGAAGAGTCAAGCAAAAAGCAAGAAATTATTAAGCGTTTCCATGCCATCTTTCCTGCATACAGTCTGCTCGGATGCGAAGTTTCCGTTACTGGAATTGGGCGAATTGATTTGTTAGCTACAGAAGTGGCAACTGGCAGATACGTAATTATTGAACTAAAGGCAGGTGGCAAAAATCCGTCACAGCAACTAGTTGCATACGCTTTCGCATACGATGATCCGATACTTATTGGAATATCGGAAATTCCAATAAGTAAGAATAATCGAATTAGCGACGTCACCTACTATACTTTTGAGGAGCTAGGAATATGAACGGATTAACACCAATCGAACACAACAATCAGCGCATACTTACAACGCGGCAAATTGCGGACGGATATAATACCGATCCGCGAGTAATAAGTAACAACTATAACCGAAATAAAGAGCGGTATCAAGAGGGGAGTCATTACTATGCGCTGTCGGGAGAGGGAAAACGCGAGTTTCTTGACCGTCATCATATTGAGGACGGTTCCCAAAATGCGGCAGTCCTCTACCTCTGGACGGAAAGGGGCGCATTGCTCCACGCAAAATCGCTGAACACCGACAAGGCTTGGGAAGTATACGGCGATCTTGTTGAAAACTACTTTAACCCGAGCCGTAGCCTACCGACCTCTGGCCTCTCCCCTCAATTGCAATTCATGGCAGAGGCAGTAAACGTCCTAGCGACGCAAGAGCGTAAAATCAAGCAATTGGAAGAAGCGCAGCGCGAGACTGCGGCAGCGATAATCAATATCAAAGATATCTTCACCGAGCGCGACGACGACTGGCGGGCGTGGCTTAATAAGATGTTCAATAAAGCTGTGCAAAACAGCCCGGGCAAAGACTATCAATCGCTGCGGCGCGAAACTTACGAAGAGCTTGAGCGGCGTGCTGATTGCGACCTTGCCAGGCGGCTGAGCAATCTCAAGCGGCGGTTATACGAAGGCGGAGCGACAAATACCAAAATCAACAGCATGACACGCATTGACGTAATAGAGGCTGACACAAGGCTCAAAGAGATATACACGTCGATAATCAAAGAGCTTGCGCTAAGGTATTCGGCATGAGCGGAATAGGCTACATCGACCACGGCGTTGGCTGCTTGAACCCTGACAACTACGAGGCGCGGCATATAGACGACTGCCTCCGCTGCGGCGGCGAGATATACGAAGGCGGCGAGACCACAAGCGGGCTTTGCGCGTGGTGTGAATGCGAGTTAAACAACACTGGGTATATTTAGGAGGAATATAAAGATGAGCAACGACACAATGATAATGCCGGTAGACCAGGACGAACTGATAAGCCTCGACTACGACAACATAGTGGCAGTGGCGGAACGCGCAGACAAGATGGTCAATGCGCTCAATAAGATCATGGGCGCCGCACTGAAAATCACTACGGGGCGGGATTGGGTTCTTATTGGCGGAACGCCGTATTTGCAAGAATCGGGAGCCACAAAGGTTGCCAGGCTATTTGGGATCAGTACTGAAATCCATGAGGGGTTCCCAAAGGTTGAGCGCGATGCGGACGGGTATCCGACATATCACTACCGTATGCAATTTGCTATGGGAAACCAGCGCGTAACTTGCGACGGTTCGCGTAATTCAAGGGATGATTTTTTCGCCGGAAATCGTGTTGACAAAAACGGCAACACGAAAAAGCAAAAATCGGTCGATGAAATCCCGTTGGAAGACGTCAGGAGGGCGGCCTATACAAATTGCATGAATAACGGCATAAAACGCATTCTGCCGGGGCTGCGCAATCTGGACGTTTCCGACTTGGAAAACGCCGGATTAAATATGAAAGACATACGCGGCTATACCTTCAAAGAAGGCTCGAAGGGCGGCGCAAAAAAGAGCGACGATACAGGATTAAAATGCTCCGCTTGTGACGCGGTGGTGTCTCAAAAGGTGGCGAGCTACAGTCAATCAAAATATAACGAAATCTACTGTTATGACTGCCAGCAGACCACTAAGCCGAACTCAGCGCAAAAAAAAGAGGAGCCGCAACATACTCCCGAACCGACATTTGAGTATTCTGACGCAGACGCCCCGCCCGGACGGTGATTGCGATGAACGCACACGAAATGAACGCCCGATTGCTTGAGGCAAAGCGAGCGAAAATAAAAACTTTTCCGTGCAATAACCTGAGGGCAAGCAACATTGGCCATGCTTGCGAAAGATATCTTTACCTGCTCATTAAGCATTGGGATAAACAGAATCCTCACGACGCCACGTTGCAGTCTATATTTGATCTCGGAAACGCGCTTGAAGGATTCGTGATTGACCAGCTCAAAGAAGCGGGATTTGAGACCATCACGCCTGTGGAACGGTCTTGGAAAATCGAAAATCCTCTTGTTACTGGTCGTGAAGATGTGCGGATAAAATTGGATGATGGGCGGCTGTACCCCGCAGAAATCAAAGGCATGTCCCCGCACGAATGGGAGCGGCTTAACTGTATAGACGATTTCCACTCAAGCAAGCGCCATTATGTCCGGGCGTATCCGGCACAACTGATGATGTACTGCTATAAGTTTGAAAAAGAGGTAGGGTTTTTCGTACTTTTGAACAAATTGACGGGTCAGATAAAGGTCATTGAAGTGCCTTTTGATTGGGATCGCGCAGACGCTCTCTTAAAAAAAGGCGAACGCATATACGAGGCGCTTGCTGATGATTCCGGGAAAACGATTCCGGATTCCTGTGACGACATATCTGTCTGCGAAAGGTGCTCGCTTGCGCACATCTGCACAGCGCCAATAACGCGCGCAGAGGCCGACATAGACGATGGTGAGCTTGAGGCTCTGATTGACAAAAAGATGGAATTGAAAGCTGCCTATGATGCTTACAATGATACTAATGATGAAATAAAGCGCGTAGTCGGCGAGCGGGAGAAAGTTATAACAGGCAAGTATCTCGTACAGGCTAAAACGATAAACAAGGCTGAGTATATAGTAAAGGCGCGTCAGGAAAGGCGCGTCAGCATAAAGCGATTGTGAGGCAGCCATGACAACCAAGATTCAAAATCAAAAATGCGGCACCCTCACAGACGCCGATATACACGAATTAGGCGCGCTGCTCTTTAAGGCAGGGTATACAGTACGCAAGATAAAGGAACGCGAAAACGGCAAGGAAAACGGACGCTGGGTACACGTAATTACTTTTGAGGGAGACCGGAAATGAAATGTCCCCATTGCAAATCAGGCGAGTCTAAAGTAATAGACAGCCGCCCGGTCGAAGGCAACGTCCGGCGGCGGCGCGAATGCCTGTCGTGCGGCAAACGGTTTACGACCACGGAAGTTGTAAAGGAGAGCATCAATGATAACACAGGAGCAAATAGACAAACTCCGGGAACTCGACAAGGCGGCGACGCCGGGGCCGTGGACATATGACGGGATGCACAGCGAGATACACGCATACGAATCCGCTAACGGGGCATTCCTGATAGTCAGCGAACTCCGGGAACATCCGGGCGATGAAATCCCAGACGAGTATGGCCATGCTTACAACCCGAATTTTGAGCTTATCACAGCCATGCGGAACGCGCTGCCGGGGCTGCTGGACGCTTTTGAGGATAGGCGGCACGCGCTATCAGCAATGCGGGAGGCGAGGGACAGCGCCGTTGAAGAGAATGTATCCCTGCGCCGTACACTCGCGGAGTTAGCAGATGAAATCAGCAGGATTAGGGCAGAGCGGGACGCTCGCGCGGGCATTGCCAGTTCCCGCGAACCTCCGTAAAAGGCAACGGCCCATTCCGACGGCAGCCTTAACCACGCCTTGCCGGGGCCTGAAGATATTCCTCCCTATTCTGTCAATAGCGGCCGCGCGTCCTTGGCGTGGTTGGCGGCCGCGATAATAAGCGAACCAGAAGGCGGTGGTAACTTGATATGAGCCAAGGGTGGATAAGCCTCCACCGCCAGATTTGGGACAATGAGATTTGGCAGGATAAGCCATTCGCGCGCGGTCAAGCTTGGATAGACCTATTGTTGATGGTCAACCATGAACCGAGGAAAATTGTACATGGGAAATCTTTAGTCTTTGTTGGGCGGGGCAGTACCATTACATCCATACGCAAGCTTGCTGACCGCTGGGGCTGGAGCAGACAAAAAGTTTCTGACTTCCTAGACCTTTGCGAAAGCTTGGAGATGGCTAAAATAAAAAAGGACAAAAAAAAGACGGTCATAACCATTGCAAATTATAGCTTTTTTCAAGATATGGATGCAATAAAAAAGCCACAAAAAAGCCACTGATAAGCCACCTTCTATATATAATAATAATGAGAATAATGAGAATAAAGAAATAATACCCCCTATATCCCCCGATGACACTTTTGAAGGACGCCCGTTTTCGGACGATGTCAAGGCTGTTGTCTCTGATTGGCTGAGGTACAAAAAGGAAAAGGGGCAAGCATACAAACCAACGGGGCTAATGAAAACATTAACCCAAATTGAAAACAAACTAAGCACCCTCACAGAGGGGCAGGTTATATACGCAATCAACGAGAGCATGGCGTGTAATTACCAGGGGATCATATGGGATAAAGCAAAAGGGTATGCGGCAGTTGCCGACACGCAAGACCAATTAGAAATCGGAAAGGATATATGTTATGAACCACTCCGCTGATCTGCCCAACGCAGGAGAATGGCTGACATACCTGCCCAAACATATGAACGCTGACCTGCCGACCGGCCTTTGGATATGCCTTGACGTGCTCGATGTTGACTTTGTCAAAACAAATGCGGCGTGTCTGTCCGGAACGTGGGAAGACATTAAGCACTGCCGCGAGTTTTTTGAGTGCTTCGGCAAAATATTTGTAGCAATTGCACAACCGGACATGTGCGCATTGACGGCTGAGAAAATAAGCGAACACGTTATAAGCACAAGCGTATTACGGGCTTCTGATACCGCATTTAAGGGCTGCTCTTCGATAAGAGAATACTGTAAAAAATACGGCAATGATAAGTTGGGCGACATAACGCACGGTTTCATCGAAATCGAAAACCCCAGGCTGCTTAACTACGCAAAAATAAAAAGACCAAAGCGAAACCCGACGATATTATCAGGTATTGCCGGTATAGACAAGGGAATCGGAGGCTTTAGGAAATCTGAACTGTGCGTTTGGACAGGCAAAAGGGGCGACGGCAAAACAACGCTTGTCAACAACATATTGCTGGACTCTGTAGAGCATGGCCATAAGGTCTGCATATACAGCGGAGAGTTGCCGCCAGATCGTCTCCGGGATTGGCATTATCTGCAAGCGGCAGGTCATGAAAATGTGAGGTCAAAAACATATGAGGAATCCGGGAAGACCTATTGGGATATTCCTCAAGAAACTGAATCGAAAATTGACGAATGGTGGAACGGCAAGATGTTTTGCTTTGATACACGCCACGCTAAAGTCCATGAGGAAAACACCATTTTTGGACTGTTTGAATATGCGTGGTATAGGCACAGCACCTCGGTCTATGTCTTAGACAATCTTATGACAGCGCAGATAAATGACTCGCGAGAATACTACCGTGCGCAATCGAGATTTGTCACACGCTTAACAGAGTTTGCAAGGAGGCGTGAGGTACTTATACACCTTATCGCGCATCCAAGAAAAACAGGCAAAAGTGAAATTCAGGCAGACGACGTTTCGGGCATAGGCGATATAACAAACATTGCCGACAATGTCTTTAGAGTCGATAGACTGCCGGAAGGCAATGACTCCGGCGCGGATGCGCGAGTAAAAATTCTAAAAAACAGGGAATACGGAAAGCGTGGCGATGTATTGCTGTTATTCGACGAAAGCTGCCGAAGATTTTCCGACATGGACGGGTCAGGCTTTTTAAAGCAATACTCGTGGGGCGATGATGGTTTTAGGGAATTACCCGGTGACTTGGAGTTGCCGTGGTTACTGGAGGATTAAGCCCGCTAAAGGAGAGTTAATGCCATGAATGATAACGATGCAGCACATGCAAAAAAATCGTTCACAATAGCCTATAAGGCGTATGAAAAGCACTACGGGGCCGGCGCATCCGATTTTTCGGGGATAGCTGTGGAGTTTGGCGAGACAAGCAAAGGCAACCCGTTTTTAGCGGGTCTGCTTGCAGCAGTTTACAACAAGCTGGCAAGTGATTATAAAAGGCGGGAGGCTACACAATGAGACTAACAGGGATGAATGAGCGTGACGTCGTCCGGCAATATATATTTGAGATCCGACGGCATTTGCAGATAGCGAAGGTTTGCGCGACGCGAGAAGAAGGTAACGCATATATCGACATTGCGCTGGCTTATCTATCGCTTTTAGAGGCGCCGGAGCGGACGGCGGATAAAAGCGCATGATCGCAGAGGAATACGGGACATTCAAGCTTGTGTGCGACATCTGTAGTGAGTACGTCACCGAACCCAGCTTCGACGACGCTGTAGCGGCAAAGAAAATACACGGGTGGCGGAGCCGTCGGGACGAAAGCGGAGAATGGTATGACATGTGTCCGGACTGCCTGGAGGAATGAGCGTGGAACAGAAATTTGTAATCAATGGCAGAATGGCGGGGCTCAATGACTATACAAATGCTTGCAGGGGGCATCGGAGCCTCGGTGCGCAGATCAAGAAGAACGAGACTGAGAAAGCCATGTGGGCGATAAAGGCGGCTCACCTGAAATCGTTTGAAAAGCCGGTAAGCGTCTCTATCCGCTGGGTGGAGAAAGACCGGAGGCGGGATCCGGACAACGTGACCTTTGCGGCAAAGTTCATCATGGACGCGATTGTCGGTGCAGGGATCATACCTGACGACAGCCAAAAATGGGTGCGGTCGATCACGAACGAGATAGCCGTTGATAAGGATAATCCGAGGGTGGAGGTACACATAAGCGATGAATTACCATGAGTTTATAGGGTCAAAGCGGCATACCGCCAACAACTACGGTTTTGAGCCGATATGGATGCCGGAGGATATGTTTGACTTCCAAAGCCACATAACGGGAAAATCACTCAGGCGCGGAAGGATGGGCATTTTCATTGACACCGGGCTTGGAAAAACGCGCATCGCGCTGACCATAGCTCAGAACATAGCCCTAAAGACAAATAGGAAAACGCTTATCCTCACGCCTTTGGCGGTCGCTTTCCAATTTCTGAAAGAAGCGGAGGCAATCGGAATTGATGACATTGAACATTGCAAAGACGGCAAGCATACAAAGAAGATAGTGCTGTGCAACTATGAGCGCTTGCATTATCTTGATTGCAATGATTTTGAATGCGTTATCTGCGATGAAAGCTCCATCCTCAAGAATTTTAGCGGTAAAACAAAAGCTCAGATAACCGAATTCGTGAAAAAAACTCCGTATAGGTTTTTGATGTCCGCGACGCCCGCGCCTAACGATTTTATAGAGCTGGGTACGAGCAGTGAGGCCCTCGGCGGAATGGGGCATATAGATATGTTAACAAGATTCTTCAGGAGCGTCGGAGATACGATAGACAGCAGGGCAAAAGCCGGAATTGGCGAAAAGTATTATCTTAAGCCACATGCCAGAAGAGATTTTTTTGAATGGGTAAATACATGGGCAGTTATGATTAAGATGCCGTCCGACATAGGGTACAGCGACGACAGATATATTCTTCCGGCACTCACGGAAAACGTACACATGGTAGACAGCGTGAACCTCACCAATGAAATAGGACAACTTATGCTTGTGCCGATTGTTGCGGAATCCATGAGCGAAATACGGCGCGAGCAGCGAAGCACGGAACAAACCCGCTGTGAAAAGTCCGTGGAGTTGGCACGGGGAAAGGCTGCGGTGTACTGGTGCAACACCAATAGCGAAAGCGCGCTGCTAAAAAGCGCTGACCGCGAAGCAGCAGAGATTATCGGCAGTCAAAGCGTAGAGCAAAAAGAAGAGTTGCTAAAGGCGTTTTCGGACGGGGAAGTCGTCCGGCTGATAACAAAGTCGTCAATAACCGGCATGGGCTTAAACTGGCAGCATTGCAATTATTCTGCGCTATTCCCAACATGGAGCTATGAAAGCTATTATCAGGCGGTTCGCCGGTTCTGGCGCTTTGGGCAGACTCGCGATGTCACAATCGACATTGTGTTATCTAAAGGTCAGGAGCGGATAATGCAAGCCCTGAACGAAAAGAAAATCAAAACGGCAGAACTATACAAAAGCCTGATAAGCAACATTAACGCAAAATACAATCAGTCGCGGGAAACACATACAGAATCATTCAAGACGCCAGAGTTTTTAGCGGGGTAGTTATGGAAATCAAAAATCAAAAACATTCGGACGAATACAGCCTGTACAACGCTGATTGCATGGATGTGTTGCCACAATTAGGCGATGCTTGTGTTGACCTTGCAATATATTCACCGCCGTTCGCAGGGCTATTCCAATACTCAAGCGACCCGCGTGACTTTTCTAACTGCACAACGCCGGAACAGTTTTTGGAACAATACGATTATCTGGTGCGGGAGTTGGGCAGAGTTACGAAACCAGGGCGTGTGAACGCAGTGCACTGTATGGACATTTGTGACAACTCTGGATATTTATGGGACTTTCCACATGAGATAATCAAGGTGCATAAAGCACACGGATTTGACTATCGTTGCCGAGTCACCGTCTGGAAAGAGCCGCTTAAAGTCCGTATGCGGACAATGGTGCGAACGCTTATGCACAAGTATATTGTGGAGGATAGCACGAAATGCTTTCCTGCGGCACCGGATTATGTGATGTTGTTTACGAGTCGAGGTGAGAATCGAATCCCGGTCACGCACACATCGGGGGTGAACACATACGCCGGGGAAATACCAATATTGCCGCATATGCTAAAGGCTTACAACAACGCCAACAACACGAATTTTACTGGTGACGAGCTTTGGGAACATCTGAACAGAATAAACGATGAAAAGATTACCAAGCTTAACCACTACATCTGGCAGCGGTACGCCTCAAGCGTATGGGATGATATCAGGGTCGATAACGTTGTGCCCTTCAAAGACGCGAAAGACGAAGACGATGAGAAGCATGTGCATCCGCTGCAACTTGACGTTATCGACCGCCTCGTAGAGCTGTACAGCAATCCGGGCGAAATCGTGCTTACTCCATTCATGGGCGTAGGAAGCGAAGTTTATGGGGCGGTGAGAAAAGGCCGTAAAGGGATTGGGATTGAACTCAAGGACAGCTATTTTAAGCAAGCGGTTTTGAACATAGAAGAAGCTGCAAGACTGCGTGACGATGAATCAGAACAGATGGCGATGGAGATGCAGTAATGCCAAAACAAACAACGCTATTTGACGAGTTAATCATAGACAGTTTCGCCGGAGGAGGCGGGGCCAGCACCGGAATTGAGATGGCTGTAGGCAGGCCTGTTGACGTTGCCATAAACCATGATCCGGGCGCGATTGCGATGCACAAGGCAAATCACCCCTATACGCGCCACTACAGCGAAAATGTTTGGGACGTGGATCCGCGCAAAGTTGCAAAAGGCCGCCCGGTTGCGCTCCTGTGGCTCTCCCCGGACTGTA
>Ga0099364_10008734_pt1 | contig 14203 bp, 15 predicted proteins | sample TergutTh196P3_FD_73070 | JGI IMG/M metagenome (GOLD analysis project Ga0099364, IMG submission 73070) | Microcerotermes parvus P3 segment gut microbial communities from Pointe-Noire, Republic of the Congo - Th196 P3 | ecosystem: Host-associated > Arthropoda: Insects > Digestive system > Gut ... | reverse complement strand
GGCTTAATGCTAATACTTATTTTTTCGGTTGCGTTCCGTCGGAAACCTTATCAAGCGCAATCAATTTTGGCGGGTGGAATACGGATAGCGCTGCCGCCTACTCTAATGGTGTCGCCTTTCCTTCGCTTGGCGGTCGCTCTTTTAACGCTTCCGCGGCAGGCATATTCTCCTTCGGACAAAGCACTGCCGGTGCTATCGCCAGCGAGATAATTGGCCACCGCACCATACTATTAGGCTACTAAATGTATGTGGGGGGTTAACGAGACAGCCTCTCCCAGTGCAGTCATAGCCTGTTTGCTTGCACTAACCTCAGCGTTGACTTTCTGCTGCCCCGCAGATTTGAATAGAAAAAGCCGGACCGAAGTCCGACTTAATCAAGTTTGAAATGCTAATTATTGCGCTAAAAGCCGTCATCCGTCATGGTTTTGTGTCGGTGGCAGGTCTATCCAATCCGGGTCGGTTTCGTAGTAAATGAAAATCTTTACACCCTCACTGAGATAGTCGGCAGGAATAAAAAACGGATCGCCATCCATACCCTTGAGTGAACCGGAACCGCCGGTGGACGTTGCCCAAGATACGAGATTCAATCCTTGTTGTTCCCGTAGGTCAATAGTCCACATATTGATTCCTTGACCGGAAGCAATCGTCTGACTGTTCCGCATAATTTCGCTGCCGGTTTCTGTAAGCCAGATAACTTCGCCTTTCGGCGCACTGTCTGATGGTGGCAGCAACGCCGTGGCTCTTTCTCCGCTAATAGTGTATGCGCCGTCAAAAACAAGTAGGTGTCTGCCAAAAGCAGCTATACCCCGCTCTTGCACTATCAAATACGATCCAGCCCATCCACTTACTTCGGAGTGTCCTTGCTGAGGAATAGTCCTTTTGCCGGAAAACCAACCATCTCCCTTTAAGTAAACATCATATGAGGGTGTTGCTCCACCCAGAAGATGTAGCACAGTAACTGATTGTACGTCCGTTACGAGTGCTGTACGCGTAGGTAGCTCTCCTACATCAAAGATAAGGATGAGCGCCGTAATCACGACCGCGACAATTGCAAATAGTTTTAGTTTGCGGAGTTTTTCGCCCCAAGTCTTCTTATCGTTTCCCATAACATACCTCTTTCCGCCCCGAGTTACGGGGCAATTAATTTTGCCCCTCTTAGGGTAGAACGTGGTATTTAGCATTTATATTATTAAGCTTCACTCCGAAGAGTTACTGCTTAGTAGTAATCTCCAGATTGCCTCCATTATATCATACTTATGCTTAAAAGTCAATGATTACGTCATTTAATGTTAATCACAGCTACGATTGAGATTGCCGCAAAACTGAAAAACCGCCCTAGCTTACGCCAAGGCGGTCAATTGCTTACTTATTGCTGTGTTTCTTCTGCTTGAGACGGCATCACACCTAGCTCTTGCAGTTTTGCCAGTATCGCTTGGGCGGATTTTGGGCCTATCTGGCGGATTTTTAAGAGCCCGCCAAGCCCTGCCTTTTGGTATAATAATGCAATATCACCAGCGGTGTCAAGTCCGGCGCGTCTCAGGGAATTGTATTTAGAGTCTGAAAAATTCATATCCTTTATCTCTAAGTCCATAGCCGAGAGGGGCAACCGCAGTACCCACAGTTTCTTGTGTAAACTTGCGTTCTCTGCAATAACAGATTGCAAATGATCATTTACACAGGAAACTTGTTCATTACATTTCGCAATTTGCGCCTGTAGCTCTGCATATGTATAAAACAAAGGCTGTATGCGTCTGGAGCGGCTTGGATGCCTGAGTTTGCGAATTGCTCTGATTTCAATTCGCCCAATTTGGCTGTCGTGTACCTCAAGATTTCTACCTATGGCCCTTAACGTCATTGCTTCGCATCCAAGGCCAAAATGCATCTTTATAATTGCCGCTTCTTGGTCTGTCAGGGTTTCCAGCACACGGAACAATTCGGGCATTTCATCCTCTGTGATATCACGCTTTGGCAGTTTGTCAAACAACGCATAGTACAGCTTCTGTGTAGGCGTGTAATTGCCCTTCAATGGTTTTGGCATATTCGTTAGCCCCTTTCAAGAATAAAATTATTCCTGTGGGTGCATAACTCAGCCACAGGGCGGAGTGGTGGGTAAATCTACCGCTCTGCTCTGTGGCCGAAAGTAAGCTATTAAGGTTCCACGCTATAATCAGCGTAAAGGGTGTAGGTAATCTCTACCCGCCTTATTATATCATACTTATGGTAAAAAGTCAACTCGGCGTGAATAATATCAACGCCATAATAAATGGTGCACTGGCCAACAACGCCTTATTCTTTGGAGCGTCAAATACGGAAATCACTAGCACTGCCATGCAGCAAGGCGCATGGAATAGCGGACGAGCAATTACTGTCTCTACGGGCGGCCCGTGGGCGATTCTTGGCGGCACTACTGAGATGGAAGTCGGTGCTGGGATATTTACCTACAGTTATACGAGCGGCAACCCCAATTGGCGGACCTCCCACCGCACCATACTATTAGGCTACTAAATGTATGTGGGGGGTGAGGTTAGGTATCTTGTGTTAAGTCGCCTACATAGCAACCAAAGAGAGCCACAACAATGGCTCTCTTTGCGAATATAAAGCTCTCAACCTTACATTAGGCTACTTCTCTCTCGCAACCTGATATTATTATATATCAAGGTCGTCAAGGTCTGCAAGTTCTTGGCGGGTTTTCTCTGCTAATTCAGAGTTTTCAGTTGAGTTTTCCACAGGCTCTTCTACCTCAACCTCGGCCACTTCCTCCACAGGCGTTTCCGTAGTTTCGGTTGCCTCTGGTGCTGCTGCCTCCTCTCCGCGTGGGGCTCGCTCTCGGCTTGGCTCGCGCTCGCCGCCCTCATCGTCGCTGACAATTTTTAGGTTGTAGCGGGCGTCGTTCTTCATGCCTAGTGCCCGTAGTAGTGAGCGCAAAGCTTGCGCAGTGCGGCCCTCGCGGCCAATTACACGGCCCAAATCCTCTGGGTCCACCGATAGCGACAACAACACACCACGATCGTCGGTGGTGCGCTCAATCTTCACGGCCTCTGGTTTGTTTACTAGTGTCTTTACGATGTACTCTATGAACTGCTGGTCAATGGTCAATGCCATAATCCTCCTCTTTTGTACCCCTATTATATCACACTCTCTGCAAAAATGCCAACCTTGATTTTCTGCCGCTTACCCGTCTTAGTATTGACTTTTAAGCACAAGTGTGATATAATGAGGGTAAAGGGGACCTATGCACCTGCCCCCGGGCCGCTTAAGGTCCCAAGCACAGGTATGAAAACTTTAACAAATAGGAGGATAAGTTTATGAGAACTATTCACAATGAGCAGTTTATCAACGAGCTCATCGGTAAAATCGCAGCCCTCGCGGGGGCTGAATCGCACACGGCCACCCTGGCCAAAGAGTATTGCGACGCCGTCCACGAGTTGCTGCCAAGCGTTCGCGTCCACGACAACAGTGGTCGTGTCTTGGCGCAGATGCGAAGGACCATGACCTCGCGCGACATCACCAAAGAGAACCTCGCCACTCTGACGACTCTCTTAATCGGGCGCGAAATGCCCGAGTTCGCAAGCGTTAACCCCGAAGGCTTTGATCGCGTCAACTATGCGGCGATGCAGCTGTTCCTGCGCGATATGTCCGCCGACGAGCTGGCTGGCCTAAGCGAAGTGCTGTTTCGCTCCATCTCCAATGCTTTTCTGGGCGAGGATGGCGCCTACAACACCGATAAAGTCAGTATGCAAATGGCTCTTCTGCTCCACCCCGCCGCTTACGAGCTGGCGCATCGGAGTAGCGGCTTGACCGGGAGCACCAGTATGGACCCCAAGATTTACGGCCATATTGGTATGAACCACCTAAAGCACTATCGCGACCCCAATCGCCAAGTTCCGGACGTCAAAGACACCCCAGAATACCAAGCATTAGAACAAGCGAACAACGACAACCTCGCCCTCATCAGGCAACTGCAAGATGCCAACCAAGACTGGGAGGCAAAATTCGGCGACATGGTTCATGAGTACAATGAGGCCGCCAAGCAGGCTGTTTACAGCGAATGCGACCCCATTTTGCAGGATTGCAACGCCCAATTCACTGAGCTGGACGAGCAAGCCGAAAGACTTAAAGAGGAAGCCGAAGCAGCCGCGGATCGTTTTGAACACTACCAGGCCCGTTACGACCGAGACTCAGGCGACCTGACCACCAGGCTGGCATTTGACCTGGCTAAAAAAAGTCTTGGACTGCCGCCGCGCGGAGCTCCAGCTGGTCAATCTGCGGATCCGTTATTGGGAGGCTGTCTATGACCTGGCCCAGAGCAGGATCGCTCTGGCCGAGGACACCTCTGGCGACGATGTTATTGTATCAGCCCTTGAACTCGTCATTGAGCGTAACCAAGAGTCAGCCAGGGAGAGGAAGTTTGAAGTTGCCAGCGCCCGAAGTCACATAGGCACCGCAAAAACCGCGGTCCAAGACGCGCAAATCAACCTGCAGCAAGCCATCAAGATGTCCGAGCCCAACGGCGCGACAACCAAAAAGCGCGGCTTCTTCACCAAGAAGGATAACTTGCAGGACCTATTAAACAGCGCCTCATTGGATGAAGTGCTTGCTCAGGCTGACCGACAGATGTCATTTACAGCGACAACCCAGGCACCAATGCCGCCCACGTCGCGAACCTTCGGGGATCCACCGCAGCCCACCATTTACCAGACTCCCGGTTCCGCCCAAACACCTGCGCCAGCTTACTACAACCCCCCGCCTACCCCCGGCAAGATTATCAAAGCCCCGATCGTGAAAAAGGTCGGCGGCAAGTTGGTAGTTGTCCAAGATTAGCGTCGTGGTCGTGCTGAAACACCGGCTCTGCGTCATCACAATCTTTCCTTCTATTTAACCATAAGCCCCATGCCATCACGGTATGGGGCTTAAGCGTTTTCTATAATTTAGGAACCATGCTAACATATAAAGTATATGGAGGATCAAAACCTAGTTACCCGCCGCAAGAGCGGGCTTTGGCGTGAGGGTTACAGCTTGGCCAGCGTCAAGCAGCCGCCGATTTCTGACGCTAATGTCCTTAGATTGGCGCGCGCTTTTGGTCTTAAGAACCCCGAGATTTTTACCTATAACCACGGTTATCGCAATCATAGTTTTGGCATCCTTGCCGAGGGCAAAAAGTATAATCTAATGTTGCTTAAAAACGAACCGACAGCGCTAGAACGCATGCAAAACGCCGATCTGGTGTCCCAAATCGTGGCCGCCGCCGGCTTGCCTGCCCGGTTGCTTGCCGATCCGCGCACCCTCAAGGCTGCCACGGACAAAGGGTATCGCTTGGCCCGCCTCTACTACTGGCTGGAGGGCTCCACCATCCCTTGGGAGGCCTATACTCGCAAGCACCTGCGAGAACTGGGCAAGACTCTTGCCGAGCTCCACGCCTCGCTCGCCAACACCGACCTACCCCTGCCCGACGCCCTAACCGAGCTCACCGATTACAACGACACCATGCAAGCTTATTTTGCCAAAAGCGAGGTCCAAAAGGCGCTAACCGCCAAGCTTAACCTCAAAACCCGCATCAACTACGACAAAATTGCCCGGTTTCTGGGCGCCCAACCTCTCCAAGGCCTTGCCCGCCAGCCCTTGCACCTAGATTTTGTCCGCGGCAACATCCTCTGGGCCACCCCCAAGAGCCTGCTTAACCCGACCATTTCCGGCATTATTGACTTTGAAAAAACTGCCGCCGGCTCGCCTCTGATTGACCTGGCCCGCACCTACGCTTTTTTACTGGTTGACTGCCCTAAGTCCGAGCCTAAAATCGCCAAATACTTCCTCCATAGCGGCTACATAAAATACGGCAAAAGTCAACTTCTCATACCACCCAAAATATTTTATAATATGACAAATTTCTTTCTCCTCTTTGATTTCTACAAGTTCTTGAGCCACAATCCTTACGAGGATCTAGAAAATAATTATCACTTTTGCCGCACTCGTGATATACTCCTAGTTAGAAACATATTGGAGGAATTATGAGCGCTGCAGCAATGCCTAGCAGTTTCAAGAAGCGTTTGATCTCACAGAGCGATCTGCTGGAGTTGGGCGAGAAGCTACGCGAAAACGGTAAAAAAATCGTCTTTACCGCTGGTTCGTGGGATCTTATGCATGTCGGCCAAACCCGCTACCTAGAAGAAGGCAGCAAGCTCGGCGACATCCTAGTCGTCGGCGTGGTTTCCGACCGCGCTATCGCAAAAGCCAAAGGCCCCAACAAGCCGATTTTGGGCGAAAAGGTCCGCGCCGAAGTCGTCTCAGCTCTCCGCTGTGTTGACTTCGTTACCATCGTGCCTGAGCCATCTTGCGCTCCCAGCCTCGGGCTGCTCAAACCGGATGTCTATTTCACGGTCAAAGAGGATTGGGCCGCCGACTGGCAGAACTCCAAAGAAAACCGCATCGTTGAAAAATCCGGCGGCAAGACGGTTGTCGTGGACCGCCAAAGCACCAACATCTCTACCTCTAAAATTCTCGCCCGCGCCATCGGCGGCGGCCTGTCCGATGTTCTGAAAGACTTTATGCAGTATCGCAAAGACCCGCTTAAGGAGTAGTATGCCCGAGAGAACCCCACAGGACGACCCTTTGTCAAAAAAGCAAATTGCCTATCGGGACGCTCGTGTTACCGGCGAATATGACCAAATTTGGCAAACCGTCGGCAAGTGTTGTTTTTGCGACTTGCGCGAAAAATACGTCATCTACGAAACCGCCGGCGTCGTCCTCACTATCTCGTTGTTTGCCTATATTGACGGCCACATGATGATTGTCCCCCGCCGCCATGTCCGCGGTGTCAAAGAACTCACCCCCCAAGAGTGGGAGGCCATCCGCGAGCTAATGTATATTGCCCAAAAAATCATCCGCCAAGTCTGGGGCATCAAGGGCGTGCAGTTTATTCAAAAGGTTGGCTCTACCGCTCAGAGCTCGGTCAACGAGCACATCCACTACCATTGCATCCCCTTTGACGCGCCCGACCTCTCGGTCTGGAATTACCGCCAAATGAAGCTCACCCCCTTGCAAAACGCTCAAAAATACCAAGCTCTCGGCCGCAAGCTCGCTAAACTTGCCAAACGCTTTGAAAAAAAATACAGCGAGGGCCAAGATGCAGATTAGAGATTACATCAAGCCTCTCAAGCGTATGGCAAGGACCTCTAAGGCCAAGCTCGGCGGCGTGGCTTGTTTTTTTGTCAAAAACGGCGCGATTATCTCTAGCGGTATCAACTATAACCCGACCGGCGGCCCGATGGAGATTGAATTAGATGCCAGCGCAGCAGCTCACGGAGCCGAAGACAGCGCGCCCGAGCTTATCGCCCACCCCGGTGTCATCCATGCCGAGCTCTCGGCTATTGAGGCGGCGGCCAAAAATCAGGTTGACCTCACTGGCTCCGCCCTCTTTGTTACCATGTCGCCTTGCATCAAGTGCGCCCAAGAGATAAAAAAGACCGGAATCAAAGAATTATATTACTTGTATGAATGGTGGGATAAAGCAAGTATTGATTTGTTAGAGGGGTGTGGTATAAAGGTAGTAAAGCTTGAGGAGGAGCGATGAAAGATAATAAACCCAATCGGACGAAGTCCGACTCGGCGTCAGCCGCCAAGTACCCGCACCCCGAGTATCAGTATCTGCAGCTCCTCGCTCGCATCCTCAAAGAGGGCAAAAGCAAAAAATCCCGCGGCATCGTCAATATGAAGAGCGTTTTTGGTGCTCAGCTTTCGTTTGACCTCCGCTACGGCTTCCCGCTCCTCACCACCAAAAAGACCCCTTTTAAGTGGCCGATTCATGAGATGCTCTGGTTTATCTCCGGCGACTGCACCACGCCAAAATACCTCCAAGAGCATAAAGTCAACATTTGGGACGGTTTTGAGGACCCGAATTCGGTCAAAGAAGGCACCCTAGGCCGCATCTACGGCGTCCAGTGGCGCCACTGGCGCAAACCCTGCTGGGGCAGCGACACCGAATGCGCTTGCGCTGGCGACCACGAAGTGGACCAGCTGCAATGGGCGATTGACGAGATTAAAAACCACCCCGACAGCAAAGCGATTATCGTCAATGGTTGGAACGCCGGCGAGCTCGGCGAGATGCGTTTGCCACCTTGCCACACTCTCTATCAGTTTGTGGTTATCAAGGGCAAGCTCTATCTCCACCTCTTCCAGCGCGCCAGCGATGTCTTTTTGGGTCTGCCGTTCAATATCTGCCAATATGCGGCGCTCCTGATGATGGTCGCCAAGATTACCGGCTTAGAGGCACGCGAACTCGTCATCTCTATCTCCGACGCCCATCTTTACGACAACCAGCTTGACGCCGCCCGCGAGCAGGTGCAACGTAAGCCCCTTGCCTTCCCTAAACTCGTGATTAACGGCAAGCAAAAAACGATTGACGATTTTGCCATCGGTGATTTTGACCTCCAAGACTACAAATCATACGACCAGATTAAGGTCCCAACGGTGATTATCTAATGAGCGCCAGACAACGCCGGCTTTTTGTCTGCTCTAATTGCGGGGCCAGCTACCCCAAGTGGATGGGGCAGTGCACCAGTTGTGGCGAATGGGAAACTCTCTTGGAGCAGGCCAACGCCCCCGAGGTCAAAAACACCCTCACTAAGGCGTCAAAAACTGGCAGCATCCTAACCGTAGAAAATGTTTATGCTACTGAGTCGGCCGACGAAAAGGAAAACGAGCGCTTGCACAGCGGCTTCCCCGACCTAGATTTGGTGCTGGGCGGCGGTGTGTTGCCCGGCAGCGTTACTCTCCTTACCGGTCAGCCCGGCATCGGCAAATCCACTCTGCTCTTGCAAATCGCCAACGAGATTTCTAAGACCGTCCCTGTCCTCTACGTCTCCGGCGAGGAGTCGGCACCGCAAGTCCGCGCTCGTGCCATTCGCTTGGCTAGCCGCATAACCAAGCGTAACGCTCTGGCTTTGGATTTTGCGAGCAGCAACTCTACTAACGACATCGCCCAAACTATCTTAAACGGCAAATACAAGTTTGTCATCATTGACTCAATCCAAACTCTTGCGGTTGCCGAAATTGCCAGCGCCCCCGGTGGCGTTTCGCAAATCTCTAATTCTGGCAACATCTTGATTCGCGCCGCCAAAGCCACCGACACCGCCATGATGCTAGTCGGCCATGTTACCAAAGACGGCGCTCTCGCCGGGCCTAAGACCCTAGAGCATATGGTTGATGTCGTCCTTAACTTTGAAGGCGACCGCTACGGCGGCTTCAAGACCATCCGCGCCGCCAAGAACCGCTTTGGCGCCACCTCGGAACTCGCTATTTTTGAGATGAACGAGCGCGGGTTAGAGGAAGTTGTTAACCCCTCTGCGGCATTACTCGCCGAACGGCAAAATGTGGACGGCTCTATTATTTTTTCGGCTATTGACGGTGTGCGGCCGCTCTTGGTAGAAATTCAGGCCCTGGTCAATCGCACCACTTTTGGCTACCCTAAACGGACCGCCTCGGGCTTTGACTTGAACCGCCTTAACCTGCTAATTGCTGTTTTAGAGCAGCGCACCAAATTGATGCTGTCCGACAAAGATATTTTTATCAACGTGGTTGGCGGCATCCGTGTCTCGGACGCCGCGGCCGATCTCGCGGTCTGTATGGCTATCGCCAGCGCCGCCGCCGGCCGCAAATTATCAGACGACCTAGTCGTCTTTGGCGAGGTTGGCCTAGGCGGCGAGATCCGCTCTGTCCACGCCGCCGAAAAGCGCATCGGCGAGGCCAAGAAACTCGGCTTTACCGCCGCCATCGCCCCCCGCACCATCAAGAATCCCTTTATCAAGCCAGCCCGCGACCTGACCGCCGTCCTCAATGTTTATCTGCGTTAACCTCGTCGTCGCACTATGCGGCTAGAGATAAGCGCGCGGGCCGGCGGCTTGCTTTGCAATCTGTTATTTTTGTGGTAATATAGGTTATATGAGTAAATTTTTTAAAAGAACAAAGATAATGGCCACCATCGGGCCATCTACTTGGTCAGAGACCGAGGGTGACAAAGAGATTGAAAAAGTAATAGCCGCTGGCGCCGATGTTTGCCGACTCAACTTCTCGCACGGCTCCTACCCTGAAAAGGAGCAGCAAATTAAAGACATTCGCATGGCCGCCGAACGGCTCGGCCGCCGCGTGGCGATTGTCCAAGACTTACAGGGGCCCAAAATCCGCCTCGGCGACATCAAAGACGACAGCCTATTTGTCAAGGTCGGCGACGAGCTCGTCCTGGACTACACTCTCCGCGACGCCGAACACGACGGCTCGCACATCCTGCCCGTCCAATACAACCTAGCCCCAAAGGTCAAACCGGGCGAAATCGCCTGGATCTACGACGGCAAGGTCAAAACTACTGTTACCGAGGTTCTTAGCGACACCGCGATTAAGGTCCGTGTAGAAAACGACGGCGAAGTCAAACGCAAAAAAGGCATTAACCTCCCTGACACCGACTTCGGCGACGATGTATTCCCCGAGAAGGACCTAGAAGATATGCGTTTTGGCGCCGACAAAGACTTTGATTTTGTCGCGCTCTCGTTTATCCAAGACGCCGACAACATCGTTGAGGGCCGCCGCCTGCTCAAAGAGGCCGGCTACCCTGATTCTATCAAGATTATCGCCAAGATTGAGACCAAACAAGCCGTCGCCAGCGACGCGGCGATGGACGCGATTGCCCGCGAGGCCGATGTGGTGATGGTGGCGCGCGGCGACATGGCCTACGAGGTCGGCATGCAGGCCGTCCCGACCATCCAGCGTAAACTGGTCCACTTCTGCCGCAAATACGGCACCCAAGTAATTGTCGCGACCCAGACCATGGGCACCATGTATGACAGCCCAATTCCCACTCGCGCCGAGGCCGACAACGTGGCAAGCGCCGTGATTATGGGCGCCGACGCGATTATGTTGTCTGAAGAAACTGCCGCCGGCAAATTCCCGCTTGAGGCGATTAACGCCTTGCGCGAAGTTATTGAGTATACGCAGGAGAACAACGAACTAGAATATCTCAAGCCCGAGAGCGAGCTGCCGGTTGAGCGAGTTTGCCGCCAAGGTGTTAAGCTCGCCGAAAGCATTGATGCCGACGCTATCGTCACCGAGACCAAAACCGGCTTTACTACCTGGCTTGCCAGCGCCAACCGCCCAAGCATCCGCATCGTCAGCGTCACCAGCGACCCGCATATCGCCAACCAACTTGTTATGTGCTACGGCGTTGATAGTTATGTCGCCGAACTTGAGCACAATTACGGTTTATTAGTCGCCGAGCGCCTCCACGCCGAGAGAAAACTAGGAGTTGGGGACGAAGACGCCGTAGTCGTGGTCTTGTCCGGCCGCCAGCAGGGCGTCGTCGGTGGCACAGACACGATCCAGATCCGCACAATTTAGGCGTTTTTTGCGTGTGAAATCGCATAAAACACTTGCTTTTTATGGTGTTATGCTTTACAATATGGTAAATTGGGCTGGTTATTATTAGTGCCCGACAAAAAGGAGTAAAAAATGGCAGAAAATTTTGACAGGAGCAAGCCTCATGTTAACGTTGGTACCATGGGTCACGTTGACCACGGTAAAACCACCACTACAGCAGCTATTACTCACGTGCTAGCCAAGAAGCTACCAGGTGCAGTAAACAAAGCGGTTGACTACGCGGCGATTGACAACGCCCCAGAAGAAAGGGCTCGTGGTATCACTATCGCGACCTCGCACCAAGAGTATGAGAGCGCAAACCGACACTACGCGCACGTGGACATGCCTGGCCACGCCGACTACGTCAAGAACATGATTACCGGTGCGGCGCAGATTGACGGCGCTATCTTGGTCGTTGCGGCCAACGACGGTCCGTTGCCGCAGACCCGCGAGCACGTTCTCTTGGCGCGCCAAGTTAACGTTCCAAAAATCGTTGTTTTCTTGAATAAAATGGACCTCGCTGACCCAGAGTTGGTTGAGCTTGTTGAGATGGACATCCGCGAACTACTAACCAAGAACGGTTACGATGGCGAAAACGCCCCAATCATCAAGGGCTCTGCTGCCAAAGCGCTTGAAGGCGACGCTGCAGCCGAGGACGCAATCATGGAATTGGTCGCTGCTCTAGACAGCTACGTTGAGGAGCCAAAGCGCGAGGTTGACAAGCCATTCTTGATGCCAATTGAGGACGTCTTTTCTATCAAGGGCCGTGGCACCGTTGCCACCGGTCGTATTGAGCAAGGTATCGTTAAAATTAACGACGAAGTTGAGATTATCGGTATCCGCCCAACCCAAAAATCGGTTGTTACCGGTATTGAGGCCTTTAAGAAGATTTTGGACGAAGGCCGCGCAGGCGACAACGCCGGCATCTTGCTTCGTGGTATTGAGCGCGAGCAAATTGAGCGCGGTCAAGTTATCGCTAAACCCGGCACCATTGAGCCACACACCGAGTTTGAGGCCGAGGTTTACATCTTGAAGAAGGAAGAAGGCGGCCGCCACACCCCATTTAGCAAGGGCTACAAGCCACAATTCTACTTCCGCACTACCGATGTTACTGGTGAGGTTGAGCTCCCATCAGACAAAGAGATTGTCATGCCAGGCGACACTGTAACCTTTAAGGTTAAGTTGCTTGCTCCAATCGCCATGAACAGCAACGACAACTTTGCAATCCGCGAAGGCGGCCGCACAGTTGGCGCCGGTGTTATCACCAAGATTGTCAAATAAACAATCCGCTGACAGAAAAACGCGCTCTCGGGCGCGTTTTTCGTTGCCCTTGTCCGACTGTATGCTATAATAGAGCCATGGAAAAGCAGATTCATAAAAACGACGCTGGCGAGGTCGTGGCGCAATCCTATGGCGACCACGAGGAGTTCTTAACCGAGGACGAACTCAAGCAGATGAATGGCCCAGAGCCAGAATTTGAGTTTACCGAAACCAAGCCGCAGTCCTTAGACCGGCGCCGCGGCGAGGCTGTCAAGAGTGTCAGTAGCTTCCAAGACTATAAAGATCGCGCCAAAAAGTCGTCTTGGGGCTGAAAATATGTTATAATATAGACGTGAAAGTATTGGGGATTGAAAGCACCTGCGACGAGACCGCTGCGGCGGTGGTTAGCGACGGCCGCGTTTTAAGCAACATCGTCGCTTCGCAAATTGATATCCATAAGGAGTTTGGCGGTGTCTTCCCCGAAATCGCCGCCCGCGAGCACTTGCGCGTCATCTTGCCAACCATCAAGCTCGCCCTAAAAGAGGCGGGTTGTATTAAAGAGAGTTTAGCAGAATTGCGCGATAACAAAACCATTGATGCCATCGCCGTCGCTAATCGTCCCGGCCTCATTGGCGGTCTGATGATTGGCGCTATGACCGCTCGCACCCTTGCCGAGGTGTTAGGTTTGCCTCTCGTCGCGGTTGACCATGTTTATGCCCATATCTACGGCGTAGAGCCGGCCGAAATGCGTTTTCCACTCCTTGCCCTAGTTGTCTCGGGCGGCCACTCCACTATTTACCTCTTAGAGTCGCCTACTAACTATCAAATCTTGGGCGAGACACGCGACGACGCCGTCGGCGAAGCCTTTGACAAAGCCGCTAAGATTCTCGGGCTCCCCTATCCGGGCGGTCCGAGCATCAGCCAAGCCGCGGACGCTTATAAGGCAACCGGCAAAGAGCAGTTATTGCCAGCGCCAAAATTAGACAATCCTTATGAGTTCTCGTTTTCCGGCCTTAAAACCGCCTTCTTGCGCCGCGCCCAAGAAATGGCCGGCGGCAACTTCCGCATGTCTAGCGATGAAGTGGCGGACAAATTAGCCGACGAGCAAAAAAACGAACTCGCCTTTGTCTTCCAAGAATCTGCTGTGCGGATCCTCTTAAACGCCCTAGAAAAAGCCGCCAAAGTTTATCGCCCCGAACAAATCATTATCTCCGGCGGCGTCGCCGCCAACTCCCGCCTCCGCGACAAAGCCCACGAGGTCTTCGGCGCCTGCGGAGCAGATAGCGGAGCATCCAAGCTGCTGCTTCCTGAGCGCGCCCTCTCTACCGACAACGCCGTGATGATTGCCCGCGCCGCCCTTGCTATGGGCTTACCCAAGACTGCCCCAAGAGACTTAAAAGTCACGCCCAACTAACCTCACCCCACATACATTTAGTAGCCTAATAGTATGGTGCGGTGGGAGACACCACCGTTCGCTCCACCTGCAGTTGAAGTAGCGCCAGACGCAAAAACACCAGCCCCGAACAATGAAGCTGTGTTTGATACA
>Ga0099364_10008733_pt1 | contig 14204 bp, 10 predicted proteins | sample TergutTh196P3_FD_73070 | JGI IMG/M metagenome (GOLD analysis project Ga0099364, IMG submission 73070) | Microcerotermes parvus P3 segment gut microbial communities from Pointe-Noire, Republic of the Congo - Th196 P3 | ecosystem: Host-associated > Arthropoda: Insects > Digestive system > Gut ... | reverse complement strand
GAAGAATACCTGAAAGGACTAACCTTCCACTATGCTTCCGATATCCTGGAAGTGATAGAATACGCATTGTTATAATTAACAACAACCGTTCCCTTGTTGCCTGTTATTTCTGATGCTTTGGTGATTATCACTTGTTTAACGCCAGCGTCGAGGGCTTGAAACGCGTTGTCTAATTTAGGTATCATTCCACCTTGAATGACGCCTTCAGATTTATAGTTCATATACAATTCACGATTTAATAGCGTAATTACGCTATTATCGTCATTTTCATTCATCAAGACGCCGCTTTTTTCGAAGCAATAAATTAAAGTGACATCGAATAGTTTCGATAACGCTTTGGCTGTTTCAGCGGCAATCGTGTCGGCGTTTGTATTCAACAATAGGCCTTTTTTATCATGCGTCAAGGGTGACAGGACTGGGACAAATCCGTTTTTGAGCAACAATAGCAATGCTTCGGCATTGACTTCTTTTACATCGCCTGCAAACCCGTAATCAATTTTACCCACCGGTCGTTTTTCGGAGCGCATCACATTCATATCAGCGCCGGTAAGTCCTATGGCATTCACCCTTAGAGCCTGTAATCCGGCGACAATATTTTTATTTACAAGACCTGCATAGACCATAGTAACAACACGCAAGGTCGCCTCATCGGTGATACGTCGTCCTTCTATCATCCGGTTTTCAATACCGAGTTGTCCGGCAATTTTAGTTGCTAACCTCCCGCCGCCATGAACAAGTATTTTAGTTCCTTCAATTTTAGCGAAATCTACAAGTAATCGTTGAAGCGTTTCTTCCTCCTCAACAACTTTCCCCCCAACCTTTATCACCGTCAAATTTTCCATAACTGAAAACTGAAAACTGAAAACTGAAAACTATTAAATTCCTTTTTCGATGTCCTTCCTGATTGTTTCAACGCCGGGGAAGCCGAGGTGTCTGCCTAATTGTTTTCCTTGCCGGTCGTAAACCATATAGGTAGGAATGCCTGGAATATTAAATGTTGTCATCCAATAACTCCATTGTGCAGCGCTCACGCGGTAGTGTTCTCCGGTTATTGTTGGATATGTTTTTGTAAAGTCGCCAAGGGGGGATGTTTCGCCGGTAAGGTACAGGAATACCACATCCTTTCCTTTCATTTCTTCTTTCATAGGCAGGATTGACTTCATGGCCACCATACATGGGCCGCACCAGGTCGCCCAGAAATCAACCAACACCACTTTTCCTTTATAATTGGCTATGATAGCATCAAACATCTTATCCTGTGAGACTTGTGGTAGTTCGTTCAAAATACTCTCCTTGTTATCCTTATTGGAGGCAATCATGGCCGCCATTTTATCATTTTCGGTAATCAGCGCTTCGGCAAAAACCGGTTTATCTTTGAAAGCATCCCGTATTTCCTGTTTTTCGGCGTCGGTATAGAACTTCAAATTTCCTATTTGAGACCCATAGTATCTGGATTGGACCAGATCAAACAGGATACCTTTGTCTGTTCCCAAAACAGGCGTTATTCTTTCTTTGAAATAGGCGAACCTTTCTTTTGCCGGTTTATCATTTCCGTCAGGGAGACCGAATGTATTACTAAGAACATTAATAAATGATTTGAAATTTGGCAGATACGACATGTTATCAGTGATTTGTCCTTTGAGGAACGAATAATAATCGTCGACTGGTTTTTCGGGGATAAAAGTGACTTTACTTCTATCTTCCGGCTTTATTTCGTTGACTTGAATATAAGCTGATCTCATCAAGCTTTCATATTGCATCAGTAATGAAAAAGCATATAATCTGATGTTATTCTCAATTAACAATTGTGTATTGGCCGAAAATTGTCTTTGTGACAGGTTGTTTATCTGCTTGTTCATGACTGTCAGAATGTGTTGTTTATACTCTTCCGGGTTCATGTTTGCAATTTCTTGATAAAAATTCTGAAAATCAATCATTCCTCGCGTCGCTTGATTGATGGAGTCCAAATCGGCTTTTGTAAAATATCCGGAAATATAAGTATAGATAGAATCACTCGGTTCCTTATCTGTTCGATAGCGTGATTCAAGACGGTTACGTTTTTTCAGGTCGGTATAAACAGTTACTTTCTCGCCGGGAACAAGAAATATGTTTCCTATTGTCGAACTGACTATCCCTGCCCTGCCAGGAATAACTTCACCGCTGAACGATCCGTCATCGGCAACAGTAAGTTCGGTTTCGTTAGACTCACCGTTGACAATATTCATTGTGTAAATAGTTATTGTCTTTGGTTCCATACCGTTCACATATCCGAGAACGCGTCCGTTCACTTGTGTCGACACAGGACTGAAAACAGGAGCCGGAAGGGATTCGGTTTTTGTATTGATCACATCTATCGGGACAGGATCAATCTTAATTTTCGCATTAGGCAACAAATGTATTCCCATTATTCTCCAACCTCCTTCTGCTACATCTTCAATAAAGTCAATTTTCGTGGTTTTCGCACTTAGCGGAGGAAAAAACAATTTGAACGAAACGGTTCCCGATTCAGGAATAGTTACTCTTTCGCCTAAATCGAACCCTTCCGAATGGGTTATCATTAGTTGTTCGTCACTTCCGCTTTCTCTGATAAAAGTGTTTTTATCAATAGCAACCCAACCGCCTGGACTATTGTAGGTGTCCAGATAAAGAATCGTAGCGGTATTCGACATTTCAATTTTGTCGATTTCGACCATCCTGGTATTCCAAACTTCAAATACAGGCCGTTCGATAACCGATGGCCGTTCCTGGCTACAACTATACAACCCCGCTATGCAAAGGGTTATGAGTAATAATTTTTTCATTTTGTTTTTATTTTATCGATGAGTACTAAAAATTTTTTTTTGCTGCAAAAATAGTGCAAATTGAGTGCAATACCAAACAAAAAGCCCTCTTTTATATTTTATATCGTAATATTTTGCGGTTATTGAATTTTATACTATCTTTGCCGGCGTTTTCAATCGTGCGGCAGTAGCTCAGTCGGTAGAGCATCAGCTTCCCAAGCTGAGGGTCGCGAGTTCGAACCTCGTTTGCCGCTCAATCTGAAAATCAAGCGTTTACAGAAAAATGAAGGATATGGAAACGAAGGAAACGAAGCCGGCATGGATAACAGACAAGCAATGGCGCGCAGTGTCGTCGATCGGTTGGTGGGAAGACCAAAGGAGAGGGAAGGAATATATCGCACAGTCGCCTCCTCGAACAGTGCAGGAGGTACAGGCGCAATTCTCTCGATTGAGGAACGAGAAGAATTGGAGTCAAGGGGCATAAATCCTGATTGGGAAAGGGCTGTATTCAAAAACGATCTAAAAAAAGAAGCTATACAGAACAGGGTTTGGCTTGAAAAATCATATTTTGATGACAAAAAATTAATCCATGATCAAAAAGCGTCTGGGACGTCTGAAAATGATGTATATGTTAATTCCGACGGAAAAAGACAGAAATTTGTATTTTATTGACACAGTAACCCATTCGGTTGCGTATATGAATGATGATATGGGATTTTTGTAGGTTTTTAAAAATTATTGCTATCTTTGCAATTGTGATAAAAATAGCAATTAACGTGTTTTTTAATTATTAATTATGGATATTGACGCAATTATAAACAAAACCCCGGATACAATCCTAAAAAAAATAGCAGAAAAAGTCAGGGGAAAGCGGTTGGAACAAAATCTTACTCAAAGGGCTTTTGCTAAACGTGCCGGAGTGGGATATGATGCGTATCGGAAATTTGAAAATACGGGTGAGGTTACACTTCGTAATCTTGTCCTCTGTGCTTTTGTTTTGGATGATACGGATAGCTTTTTAGATTTATTCAGTCAAAAAACATGGAAGAGTATAGATGAAATAATGAAAGCAAAGGAAGTAAAAAAAAGAAAGCGAGGGTCGAGAAATGAATGAGGTAAAGCTGATAAAAGTCTTCATGCATGGTTTGACAGTTGGTCGAATAGCTTTGACGCCGGATTTACTTTGTGCATTTGAATACGATCCATCCTATATTTCACTCGGGAAATCGGTCTCACCGTTTTACCTTCCGCTCAAATCGGATGTATTTGTTGCAAAACGAACACCATTCAATGGCGGTTTTGGCGTATTTGCCGATAGCCTGCCCGATGGATGGGGTAGTTTAATTCTTGACAGGTATCTGAAAAGTAAGGGAATAGACCCTGATAAACTGACTGTTTTACAACGGTTGGCGTTAGTAGGTAATACCGGTAGAGGTGCGTTAGAATATCAACCCGACTACAGTGAATCGACAATAAAGGAAATTACTGATTTAAACTTTCTAGCTTCCGAAACCCAAAAGATTCTTACAACGGATTATGCCGGCGGTTCTCTTGAAACATTATATAAATCAGGCGGTTCTCCGGGTGGTGCAAGACCTAAAGTATTTACAATGATTGATGGTAAAGAGTGGCTTGTAAAGTTCAAAGCAAAGTCCGATCCGGACAATATAGGTCGTATCGAGTATGAATATTCCCTGTTAGCAAAGAAATGTGGTATCAATATGACTGAAACAAGATTATTTGAAGGGAAATATTTTGGCGTAGAACGGTTTGATCGTTCGATTGACGGGAAAGTTCATACTGCAAGCGCGGCAGGATTGATAAATGCCGACTATCGTATTCCAAGCCTTGATTATGTTGACTTATTGAAATTGTGTCATATGCTGACAAAAAATATGGCGGAAGTGGAAGCGCTATATCGTCTGATGGTATTTAATATAGCCATTCGCAATCGCGACGACCATGCAAAAAATTTTTCATTCCAATTGATATCCGGTGAATGGAAACTTTCACCAGCTTATGACTTGTTGCCAAGTAGCGGTTTTAATGGTTTCCATACTACAACCGTCAATAACAGCGGAGAACCAACAATTGATGATATGATGGTTGTGGCTGAAAAAACCGGATTGAGTAAACAGCGTGCAAAGATTATTATTTCAGACATTACCGGGATCGTTAAAAAAGTCAAAACTTATCGTAGATTCTGAAAAACAGTAAGCCGAACGATTACTGATAATAAAACTTATTGCGCCGGATTCCGAAAAAATGATTATTTTTGTCAGCGAATAAACGGGAAAATGATTTTTTTCCGATCAAAAATTTGTAATGATAATCAGAAGAAGTCTTTTTTTACTTCTGTGTTTCTTGTTCATTTATACAGGAATAGCGCAAAAAGTTGAATTAAAAGGGAGAGTGACGGAGCGTTCGACGGGAGAGCCGTTGGCGTCGGCGTCGATACGGGTAATGGATGCTTCGCTCAGTACAATTACGGATACGGACGGGAATTATTCGTTATTGTTTGATAATAAAGGGGTGTATACAATTGGTGTATCCTATATCGGATTCAGGGAAGAGAGGTGGAAAGTTGACCTTCAGCAGAGCCAAACGCATGATTTTGTACTGGAACATCATTTGCAATTGGAGGAGGTTGTCGTGACAGCTACCGCCCCTGATGAACGATTGAAAACGTTGACCATGGGTGTCGAGCGGCTGACAGCGGTTGAAATCAAACAAATACCTGCCTTGATGGGCGAAACGGACGTGCTGAAAGCCATTCAGCTTTTGCCGGGCGTACAGACTGCGTCGGAAGGCGGTTCGGGTTATAGCGTGCGTGGAGGTTCACCTGACCAGAATTTTATTTTGATTGATAATACAACGGTTTATAATGCCTCGCATCTGCTTGGTTTTTTTTCGATTTTCAATAACGATGTGTTAAGCGGACTTGATTTGTACAAAGGTGATTTGCCTTTGAAATATGGGGGGCGACTGTCTTCGCTTTTAGATGTCAGGACAAAAGACAGACAGCCGGAGAAAATGAATGGAGTAGGGGGAATCGGTTTGATATCCAGCCGATTGGTAATGGAAGGACCGATTGGTGATAAGACCTCATGGCTTGTCGGAGGACGACGCAGCTATGCCGATTTATTCCTGAAATTATCTGCAAACAAATCATTACGCAAGTCTGCCGTCTATTTCTTTGATCTGAACGGGAAATTTACGCATCGTTTTTCCGACTATGATATGGTTGATTTTAACGGTTACTACGGAAAAGATAATTTCAGCGCAGAACCGGGTAAGTTTTTCTATGGGAATGGCGCGGCTTCACTGACATGGCGGCATATTTATTCCGAATCACTGACATCGAAGATGAGTTTTAATCTGAGCAGTTATGATTATGGGCTTGAATCGAAGTTGGAGACATCGGAGGCGACCTGGACTTCAAGCATCATGGATTACATGTTTCGTTTTGATATGAATCACGTTATCAGTAATTTATGGAATATGACGTATGGCTTGACAAGTACGTTTCATCATTTTCAACCGGGTCAGGCCTCCGTGTTTGGGGCGGCAAGCTATAAAGTGGAAGGAACGAATGCGCTGGAACATGGTATTTATGTATCGAACGAACAGAAATTTTCGGAACTGTTCAGTGTGAAATACGGGACACGATTTTCCGTTTTTCAAAATATCGGTCGGGCGACTGTCTTTTCGTACGACAGTGAATACTTGTTGACGGATTCTGTTGCGTATAAATCAGGTCAAATCTATCATACCTATACCGCTTGGGAGCCTCGCGCCGGCTTCATGTTGAAAACAGGCGCAACCTCTTCTGTCAAAGGCAACTATGTACATAATGTCCAGTTTATGCAGTTAGCCAACAATTCGGCCTCCGGTTCGCCGCTTGATATATGGTTCCCGGCAAGTCCTAACATCAGACCGCAGACTGTCGATATGTTTTCCGCCGGTTATTTTCGTAATTTTCGTAATAACAGCTATGAAACATCCGTCGAACTCTATTATAAAAAACAAAATAATGTCATCGATTTTGCGGAACATGCCACTCTGATACTGAATAAACATCTTGAAAATGAGGTTCGAACCGGAAAAGGCAAGGCCTACGGGGCGGAGTTTATGGTGCGTAAGAACAAAGGCGCCCTGACCGGTTTTGTCAACTATACCTTGTCGCGTTCCGAACGCACAATCCCTGAAGTCAACAAGGGCAAAACATACGTTTCGCCTTATGACAAGACACATTGCCTGAATTTCGTCGCAAATTATGAACTGTCGAAAAAAATCTCAATATCAGCTATTTGGGTATATGCAACCGGTAATCCGACCACGCATCCATCGGGACGTTTTGAGATAGACAGCGAATATTTCCCCATTTATTCCGGTCGCAACGAATATCGTTTCCCTGATTATCATCGCCTTGATTTGTCGATGACGTTTATACCCCGTCCCGATTCAAAAAAACGTTTGCGGGGCGAGTGGAATTTATCGCTTTATAATGCCTACGGGAAGAAAAATCCTTGGATGATCCTTTTTAACCAAAACGAGGATACCGGTCTTCCGTATGCAGAGATGATGTATTTGTTCGGTATCGTGCCGTCCGTTTCGTATAATTTTAAATTCTGAATCGTATGAAACAATCATGTAATCACTCACATCCAAGCAATAATAAAAAAGATTTCATTGTTCATTGTTCATTGTTCATTGTTCATTTTTTATGTACGGTATTCCTGTTTTTTTCATGTACTGCGCCTATTGACATCCGGACTCTCAATAGCGAATCGGTACCTGTTATTTACGGTTATTTAACGGATGAGTTTAAAAATCAATATATTCGTATCACGAAGTCTTCACCTTATTTTCACGAGGCTGAAAATCAGTTTGTTTCAAACGCCAAAGTGTGGGTAATATCATCGACGGGGAGGGAATACCCCTTCGTGCATGATACGAATGGATATTATGTCAGTCAAAGAAGATTCTCTGCTGTTCCGGATGTGACTTATCGCCTGTCGGTGGAAGTCGACTTCAGGAATGACGGAGTAGTAGAATTTTATGAAGCGGAAACAACAACGCTTCCGAAGATGCCGGTCGATTCGATTAATGTTACCTCGCTAAATATCATGGGATTTCTTCATTATTCGCTTAATATCTATATGCAAGAACCGCCCGAGACCGTTAATTATTACCTGTTTAAATATATCATTAACGATACGGTCTCAAACCATAAGATTAGCGATTTAATCATTGCAGATGATGAGATGTTTAACGGTGAATATATGGACGGCGTCAGCATCAGGTATTTCAACGCCGCATCCGATTTTGAAGGGATAGGCGAAGATTGGAATATGTATTTAGTCAATCCGGGTGACAGGATTCGCTTGCAAATATTGAATATCGAGAAAGGATATTTTACTTTCATAAGAGATTGTTCAATGGAAAAATATGGTTCGAATCCGTTTTTTGGCGGCCCGCCATCGAATATCCATACGAACATTTCAAACGGCGCAATCGGCTATTTTTCAAGTTATTGCATACAGGAGAGAGGAACGGTAGTTCCGGAGTAAGTCGGGGAAATCGGTAAAAACGGAGGAAATCGGGGACGCGTACCCGGATAACCTGAATTGTTGATTTTTTTGATGGGAAAAATGATTTGAATCAAAAAAATGATTATTTTTGCAGGCGGATAACAAAAAAGAGTGTTCATAAATAACAAAAATATGATTATTAGAAGAAGTCTTTTTTTTCTTCAACTTTTTGTGGTAATACACACAGTTATAGCGCAAAAAGTTGAATTGAGTGGAAGAGTGACGGAGCGTTCGACGGGAGAACCGTTGGCGTTTGCGGCAATACGGGTAATGGAAGTTTCGCTATACACAGTTTCGGATATAGACGGAATGTATTCTCTTATGTTTGAAGAAAAAGGAGAGTATACGATTAATGTATCGTATATAGGATTTCGTGCGGAAAGTTGGAGAGTTGATCTGCAACACAACGATTTCCATGAATTCTTATTAGACCATGACATGTTCTTAAGCGAGGTTGTCGTGAGCGCTACCTCACCGGATGAACGATTGAAAACTTTGACAATGGGCGTTGAAAGGTTGTCGGCTGTTGAGATAAAACAAATGCCGGCTTTGATGGGCGAAGTGGATGTATTGAAAGCTATTCAACTTTTGCCTGGCGTTCAGTCAGCATCCGAAGGCGGATCAGGTTATAGTGTGCGTGGAGGTTCGCCCGACCAAAATTTGATCTTGATAGATAATACAACTGTGTACAATCCATCACATCTGCTCGGTTTTTTTTCCATTTTTAATGCCGATGTGATAAGCGGACTTGATTTGTATAAAGGTGATATGCCTATTAAGTATGGAGGACGGTTATCTTCTTTGTTAGACGTCAGAACAAAAGAAAGACAACCGGAAAAGTTTAATGGATTAGGTGGAATAGGTTTGATATCCAGCCGGTTAATGATTGAAGGGCCAATTGGTGATAAAACCTCCTGGCTTATAGGTGGGCGGCGCAGCTATGCCGATTTGTTTCTAAAATTATCTTCGAATGAAGCTCTGCGTCGCTCAACTGTTTATTTCTTTGATCTGAATGGAAAAATCACACACCGTTTTTCTGATTACGACAGGGTAGACTTAAGCGGTTACTATGGGAGGGATAATTTTAGCGCCGATCCGGGTATATTTTATTATGGGAACGGAGCGCTTTCTTTGACATGGCGACATATTTTCTCCGAATCGTTGACTTCAAGAATGAGTTTTAACTTAAGTAGTTATGATTATGGACTCGAGTCGAAATTAGAAAACATGAGGGCTACCTGGACTTCAAACATCACTGACTATATGTTGCGTTATGATATGAATCATGTAATCAATGATTTATGGAATATGACGTATGGACTGACAAGTACGTTTCATCATTTTCAACCGGGTCATGTCACAATAATGGGGCGGGCAAACTATAAAGTGGACGGAACAAATGCCCTGGAGCATGGGATTTACCTGTCGAATGAACAAAAATTTTCAGAATTAATCAGCGTGAGATATGGAACTCGATTTTCTGTTTTTCAAAATATTGGTCGGGCAACGGTCTTCACGTACGACGATGAATACCACTTGAAAGATTCTATTTCGTATAAATCAGGACAAATCTATCATACCTACACTGCTTGGGAGCCTCGAGTAGGAGTAGCGTTGAAAGTGGGTGAGACATCATCTATCAAAGCCAACTATGTTCATAATGTTCAGTTTATGCAGTTAGCCAACAATTCGGCCTCCGGTTCGCCGCTTGATATATGGTTTCCAGCAACTCAAAACATTAAACCTCAGACTGCCGACATGTTTTCAGTCGGATACTTTCGTAATTTTGAGGATAATGCGTATGAAACATCCGTTGAACTCTATTATAAAAAGCTGCATCATGTGATAGATTTTGCGGAACACGCAAGTTTGATACTGAATGAACACCTTGAAAGTGAGGTTCGTACCGGAACGGGGAAAGCTTATGGAGCAGAGTTTATGGTACGAAAAATCAAAGGCGACCTGACAGGTTTTGTGAATTATACCCTTTCGCGTTCGCTGCGTACCATTCCTGAGGTAAACAAAGGTAAAACATACCTATCACCTTATGACAAGACGCATTGCCTGAATGTCGTTGCGAATTATGAGCTATCGAAAAAAATCTCGGTATCTGCTACTTGGGTGTTTTCAACCGGTAATCCCACCACTTATCCTTCAGGGCGTTTCGAGATTAATGGTGAATATTACCCTATTTATTCCTCTCGCAATGAGTACCGTTTCCCTGATTACCATCGCTTAGATTTGTCGTTGACTTTTATACCCCGCCCCGATTCAAAAAAACGTTTTCGGGGCGAATGGAATGTGTCTATTTATAATGCTTACGGAAAGAAAAACCCGTGGATGATCATGTTTAATCAAAACGAGGATACCGGTCTTCCGTACGCAGAGATGATGTATTTGTTCGGCGTTGTGCCCTCTTTATCGTATAATTTTAAATTTTGAAAGGTATGAAATGTAAGCAATCTATGAACCTGGCGACTTGTTTGATAACCTCTTTACTGTTTTTTTCATGTACTGCGCCTATTGATATCCAAACAGACCATGACGAACCCGTGCCTGTTATCTACGGATTTTTAACAGATGAGTTTAAATATCAATATGTTCAGGTTACCAAGTCAGCGCCTTTTTTTCACGAAACCGAAAATCAATTTTTTTCGGAAGCTAAGGTGTGGGTGACGTCATTAACCGGTGAAGAATACCCATTCGTACACGACACTAACGGGATATATATAAGCCAAAGTAGGTTTTCAGCTGTGCAGGGTGAAACATACCGTCTTTCAGTTGAACTCGATTTCAGGAGTGACGGCATAAAAGAGCTTTATGAAGCAGAAACAACAACGCTTCTGCCGACGTCGGCTGATTCTATTTCTATTACTTCAATCGACATCATGGGGATTCGATATTATTCACTTAATGTCAGTATGCGAGAACCCTCTGAGACTGTCAATCACTATCTGTTCAAGTTTTTTATTAACGACAGCATCTCAAACGAAAGAATTAGCGATTATATCATTTTTGATGATGAGCTAATTAACGGAAGATATTTGGCCGGTCTCAACATCAAGTATTTTAACGCAGAATCCGATATTGAAGAGATACAAAATGACCGAGATGACTATTTCGTTAAACCGGGCGATAAGATTCGGTTACAAATATTGAACATAGAAAAAGGGTATTTTACTTTCATCAAGGACTGTTCGACGGAAAAATACGGTGCTAATCCGTTTTTTGGCGGCCCTCCAACAAATATTTACACAAACCTGTCAAACGGCGCCGTCGGTTATTTTTCAAGTTATTGCATCCAGGAATTAGAAACGGTCGTTCCGGAGTAAGCTGGGGAAACCGGGGAAGTATGTAAAATAATGACACACGTAATCCAAGTAAACAAACCATCCAAAAAATTGATAATTCAATTCATTTGTTCGCTAAGAAATTAGGAAAGGTTCAATTCGTCTGATTATTCAGAAATAGCTTGAATTGTCGTAGCAATGGGTGCAGATACGTTCCTTAGGTAATCCGATGGCGTGAATCAGCGCTTCTATGGTATTGAATTTCAAGGAGGTGATATTCAGCTTTTTCCTAATCAGCTCCACCATTTGGTTGTAGTGTTCCGAGCCTGTGGTGGCATATTTTTCGATATCGTTTGCATCATATTCGTTTTCAAGTTCTACGATGGTTCTGCGTGCAATAAGTTCCATGTACGATTTGGAGCGAGAAAATTCGACAAAAGGACAGGAGAACAGGATAGGCGGACAACAGACACGCATGTGCGCTTCTTTGGCGCCGAATTTATACAGGATATTGACGTTATCATGCAGTTGGGTGCCCCGTACAATTGAATCGTCGCAAAAGATAACACGCTTTCCTTCCAACAATTTTTTGTTCGGAATGAGTTTCATTTTAGCAACCAGGTCACGTGCTTTCTGATTGGACGGAGTAAAACTGCGCGGCCATGTAGGTGTGTATTTTACGATAGCCCGGCGATAGGGTATTTTTTTCCCTTCAGCGTAACCTAATGCCATACCGACGCCCGAATCGGGGATACCCGACACATAATCCGCCTCGGTAGCGTCGTTCTTACCCATGTTCAGTCCACAGGCGTAACGGACAAAATCGACATTCTTGCCCTCATATGTTGAAACAGGATAACCATAATAGACCCATAGGAAAGAGCATATCTGCATTTTTTCGTTAGGTTGCCGCAGTTGGGTCATGCTATCGGCCGTTAGCATGGCGATTTCACCCGGCCCTAAGTCGTAAACTAATTCGAAATCGAGGTTCGGAAAGCCGGCCGGTTCGCTGGTGGCGGCATACGAACCTTCTTTTTGACCAATCAGAACGGGCGTTCTACCGTACTTGTCGCGCGCCGCGATGAGACCTTCTTCGGTGAGTAAAAGGAGCGAGCAGGAACCAACAATTTTATTGAACACATTTTCAATACCTTCTTTGAATGATTCTCCCTCTGTGATGAGCAAGGCTATTAATTCGGTCTGATTAATACTGCCGGAACTTAATTCCGAAAAATGCAATCCCTTTTTCAGTAGATGCTTTTCGAGTTCTTCAACATTGTTGATTTTAGCAACGGTTACAATAGCGAATTTGCCCAGATGGGTGTTCATAAATATGGGTTGCGGGTCGTAATCGCTTATGATACCTATGCCGGAGTTACCCTTGAATTTATCTAATTTGTGTTCAAACCGGCTGCGAAAATAGTTGTTTTCGATGTTGTGAATCGAACGGTAAAAAATGCCTCTATCTAAAGTCGCTAAGCCGCCACGACGCGTTCCCAAGTGCGAATTATAATCTGTGCCGTAAAATAAATCCCTGATACAGTCGGATTTGGATATAGTGCCGAAAAAACCTCCCATTAACGTATAGTTTATAAATAAGGCGGCAAAATTACAAAAAAATAATGATAATGCAATTTTTTTTTACCTATAAATTAATACTCAATCTTATCTTAGGCGTCAATGTTTGTTCAAAAGGTCTTTGGACGCTACCTCCATATGCTCCGTAGATACCGCCGCCTATGCCTATAAAACAAAGTTTTAGTAATTCGATACGTAGGATTTCCTCCACTACAATGCCGCTTTCAAAATATCCGCGTCGCATGTCAAAAATATCAAAATCGGCGCTGAAATGCTGTTCGGGGTGGTCTAATTTTGACCATCCGAAGGATTGCGCTACGGCTATTCGCGGTCGAAACAACTTGGATTGCGTCTTGCCGAGTAATGTACCGAAGTCGTGATATAGAAAGAAATTCAAATACCGGTTGGCGCTATATATCCCGCCGGTAAGGACATTGAAGCTTTGACGCCAGTCCCTGTTAGCGCTTAGATAGAGAGATTGTCCCGAACCTGTTACGGTAAAAGCCATCGGAAGAGGCGCGTAACCGTCTATCCAACCGCCCCAAATAGAAAAGAATGCATGCCCCAGATTGCGGATATACCAATTGCGTTCAACGCCAGCTTCGGCTTTCAGATACCGGAAGGTGCTGCCGCACCTATCAGGGATACCAACGGTAACATTGAGATGAATAACAGGATAACGAGTTTCGGTCGCCGGCATCGTCCGTCTGAACAATTTGGCGCGTTCCTCATTGTGCGCATACCGTAATCTTATCCCTGCTTCTGCGTTGCGTAGCCATCCGGTTGCCATGTCGCGCCCCTTATACGTATAATCGAAGGTCGTTTGTACGTCTTGTACCTTAATGACGGCTTCCATATCAAATTTACCCCACAGCTTACGGGCTGCGATGCCTGTCTCTTTACTCCACATCATCTCGTGCAGGTCGTTTGCCCGCCACAGTTTGAGTTCCGAATCCAAGTCT
>Ga0099364_10008732_pt1 | contig 14205 bp, 9 predicted proteins | sample TergutTh196P3_FD_73070 | JGI IMG/M metagenome (GOLD analysis project Ga0099364, IMG submission 73070) | Microcerotermes parvus P3 segment gut microbial communities from Pointe-Noire, Republic of the Congo - Th196 P3 | ecosystem: Host-associated > Arthropoda: Insects > Digestive system > Gut ... | reverse complement strand
CTTTAAATCCCCCTCCCCCACTCCGACTTTTTCCTGTTATGTATAATAAGCTAACGCTGGGGTATACGGGGGGCATATATTATCAATATATTTTTTTTACCTTTTAATAATTATATCACCCTCTAATTAACCTGTCAACATCTTTTTTATTGACATTCAGAATTATTTCCCGTATAATATTACCATGGTAAATTGTCGAGAAGATAACCATATTAAAAAGTAACGGGAGGCGTTAGTAGGTGACAAAAAGAGCAATGATAATAATATCGGCAATCCTAATCTTACTAATTGGAGGCTCAGTCTTTTATAATTCCGGCGTGAAAATTTCTAAAATTAGAATGATTAATGAATATAGCGATTTGTATTGGTTTAAAATGCGATCAATGCGTATAATTTCTTTTAATTTCGGCACCGGCGGTCCTCCTGCTTTATGTAGAGTATGGTTCTTACCAGGTCAAAAGCAAAAATTGTTGGATCAAATAAAGAAAGATGTGAATGATGAATTAGCAAATGTTATTGCAGAATATAGCAATGCTTTTCAAAGCTATGAAATCAGTGAAGATTTCAAAAAGATATATATATATATATATAAGGATGCAACATGGCCATACGGTTTGATTCCAGAAGATGAATCAATCAAACCCAAGGTGTCATTATATCATGAGCTAATTCACGGTTGGTTTGTTTCGTTTAGTAAAATGATAGAATATATTGAAATAGAAAGGGATTGAAAAAATGAGAAAGTTAAAAAATTGGACAACCCAGTTGTTATCATTGGCACTGTGCCTAATACTTACGGCGAGCCTGTTAAAAACAATGGTTATGCCTGCTATGGCGGCCGTTACAGATTTAGAATATTTTGATTACGATTCATCCACTTATTACAACTCTCTCGCAGAAAGGTGTTCCGAATATGCCATGCTGGCTTATGACGAAATGTGGGTGGAATCGTCTGGTTATTATTACGACACCGATAACAGAAACGACCCAGCTTTCCCTGCGTTATTAGAATCTAAATTATTCGGTGATGGATTTAGAAACATTACTCCTCGCAATTACGGAGATACCAACCCTAATAACGTAAGTTATGTATTGGCAAGAAAGCAGGTCATGCATAATGGACAAGAGAGAACCTTAGTTGCTGTGATTGTCCGTGGGACTGATGGTATAGAATGGGTAGGTAATGGGGTAATCATATGAAAAAACACATAAACAAAACAACCATTATAATATCTTCAATACTGCTAATAATCGCTGGGTTGTATTTTTATAATTCCAGCGTGAGAATTGATAGAGTTGAAACGATTAACGAATATAGTGATTTTTATTGGTTTAAAATGCGATCAACGCCTATAATTTCTTTTAATTTCGGCACTGGCGGACCTCCTGCTTTATGTAGAGTATGGTTCTTACCAGGTCAAAAGCAAAAATTGTTGGATCAAATAAAGAAAGATGTGAATGATGAGTTAGCAAATCTTACATCAGAGTATAATGATTTTATAAAAAATTATGAAATTAGCGATGATTTTAAATATATATATATATATATTTTTATGCCTAATCGACCCAGATTTTTTAATGAAACTGAAAAACTCAAACCTAAAGTGTCACTATATCATCAATTAATTCATGGTTGGGGTGTTGGGCTTAGTAAAATAATAAATTTCATTGAAATAGAGGAGAATTAAAAATTATGAGTAAGTTTAAAAAATGGACAACTCGGTTATTATCATTTTCACTGTGCCTAATACTTATGGCGAGCCTGTTAAAAACAATGGTTATGCCTGCTATGGCGGCCGTTATAAATTTAGAGTATTTTGACTATAATTCGTCCACTTATTACAACTCGCTTGCTGAAAGATGCGCTGAGTATGCTATGTTAGCTTATGATGACATGGGGCTAAAGAATAGCCGATATTATGATCTTAAGCTCGATAAAAATAAAAGAGATCAAAAAGGTGAAAATCCACCCCCTGTTTTATTGATAAACAAATTAGGAGCTAACGGGGACAAGTTTAACAATATCGTCCATCACAATTATAATGATGTTGAACTTAATAATGTAAGTTATGTTTTAGCTAACAAACAGGTCATGCATAACGGAGTTCAACGAACCTTAGTCGCCGTTATCATACGAGGAACCGATAGCGAAGAATGGCTTGGCAATATGGATATTACAGGGACAAGCTATGACCACAGTTATCTCTTTAACCACTATAGCTTTATGCAAGCCGAATTTGATTTGCGGACAGATTCAGTTAATGGATTAACTACTTACATATCAGACAATAACATCACCAACCCGCTATATCTCATAACCGGACATAGCCGAGGAGCGGCAGTGGCCAATCTGCTGGCAGATACTTTAAGTGAGCATAGAGGATCACATAATGTTTTCGCTTATACCTTTGCCACTCCGAATGTAACGCGATTTCCGAATGGGGGAAAACGTCCAAGTATATTTAATTTTTGTTTTAACGATGATTTTGTTCCGCAGGTGCCGTTGTCAGATTGGGGTTATGGCAAGCATGGGACTACATATACTCAAACTGTAGAAAGCCTGTACAATAATTTTAATAATACAGGTTTCGTATCTTCTATGGATAACTTCATTAAAGATACAAAAACCAGTTGGATCGGTTTGGATGTTTTTAAATTAAATTTATTTAGAAATACGCCAACATTCAATTCTGCCGCTACGAATAATATGTTATCAGCTGTAAGAGATAAAGCAAAAAATACATATCAATTTTACAACCTCAAATATCCAACCGGCGGAACACCTTTACATGAATTAATGAAAGAATCGCTATACGATTATTTTAGAAACTGTGTTGCTCCTGCGGCTATGGGAGAAACAAGCCAATTAATGGGTAAGTGGATTGGCGTAGACTATTTTAGCGAAATTACAAAGTTTTTCATCAATGGAAGCGGGATGCTTTTATTCAATGACTATATTTTCGACACTCATCATGCTTTTACATATTACGCAGCGATAAAACACCGTTTATTTGAAAGCAGGCATATGATCGATGCAAGAGCTGCAAACGGCGGTACAGTCTCGGGCGGTGGTTACTACTATACTAATGAATATGTTCTCTTAGGTGCGAAACAAAGCTCCGGATACACTTTTGACGGTTGGTATGAGAAGGGAGTAAAACTCAGCTCTAGTTTATATTATGTTTTGTATGCAAGCAAAGACCGCATAATAGAAGCACGCTTTAACCCAATACAGGGACAGGCTACTCCGCCTCCGCCCCAAGCTCACACCTACACAGTCAGTTTCCACGCCAACGGCGGAGCCGTTTCGCCTGCATCTCTAACCGGGAGCAGCGTTCGGCTACCAACTCCCACGAGCAGTCCCACTGTCACTCTAACCTTCAATGCCGATGGGGGTTCTGTATCTCCTGTAACCATGCAGATTCCTCGTAGATTTGGTGGATGGTATACAGCAAGTGGTACAAAAGCAGGGGACGCAGGAGAAACATATGTGCCTACTGCTGATCAAATCCTGTACGCAGGGTGGTATGAGGAGGCTCGAATCGGTGATGCAGGATTTCTTCCCACGCCTACAAAAGCAGGTCATACTTTCAGGGGTTGGTACGAAGGTTCTAGAAGAGTTGAAGAAAAAGATTCAATTTCAAAAAACACGACAATTAAGGCAGATTGGTTAGCCGAAATATTCACTATAACTTTTAACTCTAACGGGGGGAGCTTTTCTTATAACGGATCTCCTGATACATTATTGCGACGTTATAGCCCTAAATATCACGGAACGAGTATGAAAATAACCGTTGAACATCCCGAGCGTCACGGGTACACTTTTTTCGGATGGTCAGAAAAAGATAGCAACGGAAAATTTATAGGACGTGAATATGTAACAGGTAATTATATCACGCAAGATCGAGCTATGACCTTATACGCTATTTGGGGTGGCACAATTTCTTTTGATTTACGAGGGGGACGAACGGCCACTGGAAATAACACGACTATCCCTTCTGTTGGTCCAAGCGAAACTAGATACGGTTTTCAACTAACTTCTGACCATGAACTTGAAAATCATCCTTGGGAGGGGACTTGGTGGGGTTGGTCAACGAGTAAAGATGGTTCTACAGGAACATATAGACCAGGCATTCCTCCGTATGATAATGTTTGGGTGAGTCAGGATACGACGCTTTATGCCGTATATCGTTCAACCGCTCCTCCCATACCATTACCGCCACCGCCGCCAATGACTACTACAACTTTTAATACTGCTTCAGGTTCACCAACAATACGGAGCAACACCGAACATATTTGGAATTTTACACCTTCAACAACAGGCAGATATTCTTTTACAATCCAAACAGACGGTCAAAACATGGGGTACGGGTACTTAAAAAACGGTTTTCTTGGTGAAAAATCAATTGACTACAGTAGTTCGTGGAATGGTAATACATTGACAATTACTACCGGTGTGTTAAAAGCAGGCACTGAGTATCAATTGCGTCTTTGGATAGAACCCGGAACAAATTCAAACGGTAGTTACACGCTCACTCGCCACCAATCCTTTGCAAGCGATACCGTAAGTGATGGTATATATCGCATAAGAAACGTATCAACGGGTCAATATCTTGGTGTAAACGGAACTACAGTTGGAACGCAACCTTCTAATACGGCTCAAATGACACAATACTGGAAAATACAGAGAATGACAGACGAATCAAACCTTCCGTATAGTATAACATCGCTGCATAACGAACAAGTTATGAATAGGATTAGCAATGCCAGTATTCAAACAACCATAGACAGTGCAGCAACTGATCGAAGATGGAGAATATACAATCAAGGCGGGCAAATTAATATACTTCCTATGAACGCATTTACACATTCACTAAAAGGAAACGCCACAGGGACAGATACTTTCGATCCTAATGATTTACAACAGTATTGGGAATTGGAAAAAATTCCTGAAATTTCGCTTGGCAAATCAGAACACACCTTTGAAGAAAATGAATTTAAGTGGTTTACTTTTACTGCCCCTTCAACACCTTTAAGTGAAAGTGAATATACCTTTACAATCAAAGGCAGCATCAACAATAGATGGAAAATATATGATAATCCAAGCAATAATCCTATAGCCAACAGCGGTGTTTTAGGAAATAATGCAGTGTTTAAACCAACTTTAGAGAGAGGAAAACAATATTTCATACAAATATCGAATAACGTTTCAGACTATGGACATTTAGAAGTAGATATTAATGAATTAGGTCATCCTATTACATATAACGCTGTTAAAGAAAGTTCATTTTCTCCCGGAACTCCTAATTGGTATAAGTTTAATAATCTTACTGGCGTTAATACTATTATTCTCACAGGCACAGCGATTGATGAAAACAATATTTCACTATATAAGAGAAGTTTACCTCATACATTTGATGTAAATGTTATTCAAAATAACGATTCTACCATCACGATGATAACATCTGATTTTTCAAAAGACACAACACATTATTTAAAATTAAATCCCTCAACATCAGGAAATTACAATATCGAAGTCCGCAGTGGTAGACCAATCATAACAGAAGAAGAGCTGCAAAACATCGGAGTAGGCAATTATTTTCTAATGAAAGACATTACGTTGACAGAGGATTTTACTCCCATAAATTATTTTGGAAACACACTTAACGGAAACGGTTATGCAATTATAAACCTCAACATAAATCAATCTAACGAAGATAATATCGGATTGTTTAAGCAAAACAACGGCGTTATCCAAAATCTCATTATTAAAAACGCCAACATAGTCGGAGGTTCAAATGTAGGGGTGATTGCGGGAAATAACCACGGGACGATTAGAAATTGCAAAGTAATCGGAGTTGTAAACGGACAGGGAAATAATATTGGAGGTCTAATTGGCGAAAATCATGGAAACGTACAAGATTCTATCATGTCAGGCAATATAAATGGCACAGATAACACGGGCGGTCTCGTAGGAATCAATCGTGGGATGATTATCGATTCAATTTCATTAGGAACCGTCATCGGCACCTCCAACACCGGAGGTCTCGTTGCCACCAATAACGGTACCATCACAAACTCCCACTTTACCGGAGCTGTCACAGGCACAACCGTTGTCGGCGGTCTTGTTGGATTAAACCACTATAGTAAATCTCAAAACATTTTCGGAACCATTACCCGAAGCTCAGCACAGGCTAACGTCACCGCAACAGGAAATTTCTCCGGCGGACTTATTGGCGATAATCTCGGCAGAGTAGATGATTCAGATTCCGGCGGCACAATAAACGGACAGGCCTATATAGGCGGGTTGATCGGATTTAACCGTGTAGATGGAAATGTTACAAATTCATCTTCTTCTGTTGATGTAGTCGGCAGAGATAGAAGCGGCGGTTTTGTCGGAAGTAATACTGCTATTATCACAACATCTTATTCTACCGGAAATGTAGAAGGTCAAAATAATGTCGGTGGTTTTGTCGGTCGTCACGATAATGGTTCAATATCCTACTCTTATTCCACAGGTGATGTTAAATCTATGGTAAACTTCGCCGGAGGATTCATAGGATATATGGGCGGCACATCGGCATCCATTGATCAATGCTACGCAACCTCAAATATAACTCGTGCAGTAAATGAAATGGGCGGTTTCTTAGGGCGAGGAGAATCAAGTTCCATCGTAATAAGCAACTCATTCGCTGTCAGCAAAATGCCGCTTAGCACTAATTCTGCGGGATTTGCAGGGTTTATGAACGGCACGATAGAGTACAGCTATGCTGTTAGCAACGGTCTCAAGGGATTCGTGGGTACAGGCGAACCAACAGTAATAAATAGCTATTTCGACATCGACATCGGCGGTGCCGATGAGGATAACGGCAGGCCGACATTGCAGATGTATGATATTGATACATACGAAGAATGGGATAACGATGTATGGAATTTCAGCGGCACGGACTATCCGATGTTGAAAAACATAGAGGGAACACCTGGTTTCGATAAATTGGTGGCGCCTCTTGCTCTCAGGACTTCTGTAAGCTCTATCGTAAGAATCGGCAAACAGGACTGGTACATATTCACGCCGGATATTTCAGGAAGTCATACCTTTACTACAACCGGAGCGGCTGTAAATATAGAAATTTTTAATCAAAACGGTGATTCTATCGCTGAGGGAAACTCATCTGTTTTAGCGGGATACTTGAATGACAATGAAACTTACAAAATTAGAGTATTAGGAAATAACGCAGGAAGTTATATGTTAAGGGCAGATGAAGGAACCCCTTTCATTTTAGGCTCAGACGAAACCTTTACCATAGAAAACAATACAACAAATTGGCATATAGTTAAGCCGTCTGTCTCAGGTTATTTTACCATCGCTGCAAAAGGAACAGCAACAACAAGTGTTGAATTATATCAAGGAAACACACAAATTACTCCAGATTATGTAAACACAGGATTTGATGATAATTTCCGTATATCACTTGATTTATATGCTGGGGTTACATATAATCTTAAAATAACAGGAAACAGCAGCGGTGAATATGCACTCGAATCTTATGAAGGTTACATCATCTTAAAGCCCGAAGATTTGATGGGAATCAACAATATGTCCACACAATACACTTTGATGAATGATATAGATCTTAACGGAGGATCCCTCACACCTATAGGAACCCTATCAGAACCGTTTACAGGCATTTTTGATGGTAATGGACACACTATCAGCAACTTTAAAATTACAAAACCAAACGATGACAATGTCGGGTTTTTCGGAAACACGGTAGGAACTGTCAAAAACTTAACTATTTCAAATGCAACGGTAACTGGTAAACAAAACGTAGGAATCCTCGCAGGGAACGCAAGCGATACAATAACTAACTGTGCAATTACCGGAAGTTCATCAGTAACCGGATATGGAGATAATGTCGGCGGTTTAATAGGGTATAATCAAGCAACTGTATCCAGTAGTTTTGCACAAATATTCCAAGTGTTAGGCGGAGTAAATTCATCTGGTACACGTCTTACAAACGGAGTAAATACCTCTCATACAGGCGGGCTTATCGGCGATAATCGTGGAAATGTGAATGATTCACTTTCATCCGGACAGATCAGAGGAATTTTAAAGGTCGGTGGATTAATCGGAATGAATAGCTCAAATTTAACCAACTCAAATTCATCCGCAAGCGTAAATGTCATAGATAGCCGTGCAGGCGGTCTTGTTGGTGATAATCTCGGAACTATATCTAATTCTTATTCAACCGGAACCATAACCGGAGGTCATCGGGCTGGCGGTCTTGTCGGCGATCATCGTGGGGGTGTCGTTATCGAGTCATATGCTACAGGTATTGTAAGCGGTCAGGATAGAGTAGGTGGGTTTATCGGTACACTTAGCAATAATGCCATTGTTGACAAATCATATGCTACAGGCAAGGCAACGGGAAATCTTCATGCCGGAGGGTTTATAGGCCGTATGGAAAACGGATTTGTTATACGTTCAAATTCTTCAGGAAACGTAAAGGGATTATCAGATAATGTCGGCGGATTTGTCGGACAAATGGATAACGGTATTATAGATAGATGTTATTCTGATTCTGCACTTATCGAAGGCGGCATAAATATGGCTGTAGGCGGATTTATCGGACGAGGTGATACATCCTCAGTTAGTATATCTAATTCATCCGCTAAAAGCACATTTGCAGCCAATATTGCTCTATTAAACAACGGTAATTCTGCAGGATTCTCTGGATATATGACAGGAGGCACCATATCAAATTGCTTCGCTGTTTCTAATAATGCAAGAGGATTCTTTGGAAACGGTGACGGAAATGTAGAAAACAGCTATTTTGATAATAGTTTTAGCGGAAACGACAGTAAAACAGGGGTAATAGGCAAAACAATGGCTGAAATGAAAATGCAAAGTACATTTGTGAATGTAGGTTGGAATTTTGATGATATTTGGGAAATTAAAGAAGAAATAACCTATCCTACACACCGCAATATGATTTCTCCTATATTTGAAAAATCCATGCTGACAGGAATTACCGGAACAAAAAGAAACCTACAAACATTGCTTGAAGAATTTGAAACATCCGATAATCATATTGAAATCTATGATTGGGAAGATAATGCAATTGATATAACTACCGAAACAAAAACCGCAACAGGGATGAAGATTGTAAAACGAAGTAATTTTAGCAATGCAGTCGTTGAAGTAAAATTTGTGGTAATCTTCGGAGATTTAAATGGCGATGGAATCGTAGATTCTGATGATAGGTCATTAATGAGAAGCTCTATGCGAATAAATAACATTTTTGCACTTGCAGCTGATTTAAGGTTTGATGGTGAAATCGATCTATTCGATATAATTAGGATGCGAGATATAACATCACCTTACGATGAAAGTAATTTTAACAATGCACAAAATATCGTTATTCAAAACGTTCCTGATTATTGCAAATTCATGGGAGAGTAATAGTACACACACCAAACCCAATCACGAGATAATCTCTCGTGATTGGGTTTGTAATTTGATTTTCTACAACCTATAAATTACAGAGGTATAAACGATATGATTAATGAACTTTTAACCATTAAAGAGTTTGCGAAACTTGCAGGAAAAAGCCAGCAAGCTATATATAAGCAGTTGAACAACAAGTTGAGTAATTATGTTAAACTTATTGAATCTCATAAAATGCTTAAATCATCGGCTTTATTGGATGTTTACGGCATAGAGGTTGAACAACTAAACCGCCCTTTGTTGAACAACAAATTAAACTCAGATTCAACCCTTTACGATATATTAAAATCCGAATTGGATGCAAAAAACGAATTGATTGACACTTTACAGGCTGAGCTTGCGTTAGAAAGACAGCATAGTAGAGAACAGTCAGATAAGCTTTCTGTATTGGCAGAAAGATCACAGCAACTGCACGCAGGTACGATCCAACAACAATTGACTGATGGCAACTCGAAACCTGATGAGCCAAAGAAAAAAGGATGGTTTAAAAGAAAATCCAAAAATAAATGAGAATAGAATCTCTTCTAACGCTCGACAAGCCTAACAAAAGCCGCTCTAAAAAGAGCGGCTTTTTCTTCAATGAAAACAGGTGGAGCGACCTACATTCCACATCTCCTAACCTCGGCTCCCGCGCGTGGAGTTGTTCCAAGGGGCGGCGGCTGCCTATTCCCGCCCTCTGTTTCTATCATTATATCCAGTATAGCATATATTTATTATTTTGTCAATCGTTTTAATTGACCGATTTTTATAGAGTTCTTCACCCTGCTTTCTCCTATTTTGTATAAAGACCGTGCGTAATATTCACCATCGCTGGCGATGCGGACTGCGACTTTCACGTTTTTAGAAAAAGTCTTAACATATTCAACCGAACCGTCAGCATCGTTAATGCCTACAAAGTTCGGAAACATCACAATTTTATCAATACGTCCTATGTATTTTTCATAATCTCTCGGATGACGGCTTTTCATATGTGCTTTATTTGATTCTCCGAGATATATCGCTGTACCTGCAGGAATATTGAGATTTAGCAACTCTATAACTTCAAGAGAAAACTCTCCTATTTTTTCGGTCATTAAAATATCCTTTCTTGAACAACATCAAATCAATTTATTTCTTTCAACCCCTGAAAAACAAAAAATATATCAGTAACAGAAACGTTAATACATTACACACGCATCCTGACCAAAATATAGCGGTACGAATCCTGTCAAAAGCGAAAAGTTTATCTTTCTGCTCTTCAAACTCATTTAAACGCTCTTTCATAACCTTAATAATATTTTTCTCATACTCGGTTATTCTCTTTACAGCACTATTAAGGGCTTCTTTATTATCCTTTAATCCTTCTTGCACCTCATAGACTGCGGCTTCTTTAACGACTGAGACCAGGGATTCTATGCTTATACTCATGTTTTCGTTCAATAACTCGTTTGCTTTCTTGAGTGATATTATCTGACTTATCAATTCCTGTATGTACCGCTCGTTCTTCTGCATCTCTTGCTGTAATCTCTGCTCTGACCGTTGGAGAAAATCGTTTTGCTCTTTCTTCAATTTCTCGAATAGTTCCGTATACTCGGTTAAATTCTCCTTGAGTAGGCTGTTTTCCAGCTCTATTCGATTCTGTGCGTTTAATTCTTTCATCAATTCCCGTGCGACTGGAGGTTTGCCCGTTTCTTTGTTGATTAATGCCATTTGTTATTGCTCCTTTGGTATAATCCTCTCCTAAACGCTCACCTCTAATTGCCTTTTCACGTTCAGGGTGCTTAAAACTGATTGTTTTTTCAGTATTGCGTTCGATAGTAACCCTGTACTTTTCAAGATGATTTCTAAATTCAATAAAGCTGCTGCTTTGATTCAATGATTCCTTGATAACATCTTTCAGCTCTTCTTTCCAACTTGTCCCTCCACGCAATATAATGTGTTTTTCAGGTGCCATTACCCTATCATAGCTTGATTTACGCCAATCAAGTTTAGTTAATCCGTATTCTTCGCCTATATCATTCGCCTTATCTTTTAGTATACCATATTCTAAATTATTCAAGTGAATTTTCTTTCCTGTTTCATAATTTACGGCATTGACGATAATATGGCTATGAACATGGGATTTATCCGTATGGGTAGCGATTATACATTCATGGCCTGCAAAACCTTGCTGTGCCATTTTTTCAGCTATTGTATGCGATGTTTCAGGGGTTACTTTATCCTTGGGATCACATGATAGTTTAAAATGATAATATTTCCGTTCATCGTATCCTTTACCTTTTCCGTATATATTGCCTGTTTCTCTGAATTGTTCCGCATAACTACGGTTATCATCTAATGACTGACTGCTGATTATCACGGCTTTATTTGGGTCTGTAATATATTTAATTGCCTTTTCGGGCGAGCTTTTACATCCTTGGCCTTTGAATAACGGCATTATTTTATTTCTGAAAATGATAGTATCGCCCTATATGCTTTCCAGCATTCATTCAATACCTTACGAGCGGGGTCACCAAATCCAGCTCCTTCGTTTAGATTTCTTGATATTTGGTTTAGATTATTCCCTTGTCGTTTTAATTCTACTAACAAGGGCTTTAGTTCTTCTATAACGATTATTTTTCTTTTGCGTAATACTGCTAAAAGGAAGTCTGTTTGGTTTTTTTGTTTTGATGCGTTCATTTTATTCTTGAAATACGACATTTCTTCTTCTGTCATTCGTAATGTTATTGATTTGTTGCGGGTGCGGTTGTTCTGCATGGTAATCGTTCATCTCTTTCCTGTGGGTTTGGGAGCCGAAGCTCCCAACAAGGGCGGTTGGGTTGGTATATCTTTGATATGGCAAGCCAAGTGCGTACCTTGCTATGGCTACAGTGGCGGGTTACAGGGATATTCTATCATAGCGCTGTATCTTTGTCAAGTGCAGGCTGAGCGAGGTGTGGATAAACCGCTCAGTTATCTCTACGATGAGAACCGCATTACGTTCTATACTGTTAATTTGTTTTTATTGTACATCACGTCACAATCTTTGTCAATACAATATACATCGGGATTTCATTAGTGAAATAAGCTATGTGAGAACTGTAGATAATTCTATAATTCCTACCCGCTATTCCACCATTTGTAGACAGTAGGTTTGCTTAATCCCGTTTCTCTGATGCAATCGGCTTTTTTTGAGTTAGGATGCTGTGATTGGTAATTATTAACTTTAATTTGTGCTGATGGACGACCATTTTTATCTGTCCATTTTCTGCCTTGATAATTCATGCGAATATCTCTAATTATTCTTATTTCTTTTAGATGCTCTGCTTGCTTTCTCCCATTCCTTTTGTTTTTCTCAATTTTAATGCCCGATATTTTAGCAATATCATCCCTCGGAAAGGTTACATAATCCTCATTATACATTTCTAATGCACATACTATATCATCCGTAGTAAATCTATTAGATTCATGCATACTCATATCATCATATGGTTTTAATAAATTAAAGGCATCTTTTCTTAACTCTTCCTCAGGTATACAGCATTTCTTTGCGTATATAGCTAATGTCATTATCCCAAAATACCGATGTCCTACTGTAATCTCATTTTGGATTCGACCATGCCACCAATCATATAAATCTCTTTTTATTCTCCATCTACCTCTGCGTTCTTTGTTTACGATTATACGCTCATACCAATCCGGATACTTTTCTTTTGCTTCTTCTATACGAAGATTCTTTTTCATCATTATCTTTTCTATGTTTGAACGCTCTTTGTTGCTATCGGGGATAAACCCCATTAAATATTCTATATCAACCTTATTTCCATATTGAAACGCCTTTACAGGGTATCCTTTTCCCAGTTTAGTCCCTGACCCCACTACTCTAAACCCTTGTAACGCCCCTTGTATTTGAGGCGTTTTTATTGTCGATGTAAAACGATTCCATATTATCCGAGTTAGAGAATATTTAATTTCTTTTAAATATCTCTGATTAGCAGGGTACATAGGAATTGGTTCTTTTAAAACATAGTATAAATGTAACCCTATACCACTATTTACTATATATGTTGCTTTTGGTATTATCTCTTTGTACATCTGATTTAAAACATCCACTATCTGCATCATTTCTACCCCGTCTAAATCAAATGCCATCGCATACATATAGCTTGCATTTTTCCCGCATCTCCTGTTTCCAAAATAAGATATAGGCGACATTATTGTAAATTCTGTATCCTTAAATTGTTTTATCAACTTTAAATCATCTGTAATTGTATATCTCTTTGCTTTACCATTACCCTCTATCTCTAAAGCTACCCCTGTAGGTTTAGTTTCTTTAACAATTGTTACAGCTATCCCATTCCCTTTATTATCATCATATCTCCCTTTTCTCTCAAACGAACCCACGGGAAATATATCACGGTAAAACTCATCCGCTTCAACCTCTTCTGTATACTGAATCAAATACTCATTTTTATCGGTATACAAATCCTTCCATTCTTCTATCTTATCAGTCACAACACCCATCACCAACAACTCCTAACTAACTGAGCTATAACCCAAACCCTAAGGGGGAGGGGGAAAGCAAAAAATAAAGAAAAAGTCACCTCTCCCCCTCCCCCCCTCCCTCCCCTCCCCCCCCCCCCCCCTTCTCCCTCCTCCTCTTTTTCTCTCTTTCTTTCGTTCTCCGGTGGCTATGTTTGATACTATATTTTATTTATTTTTTTCTTTTTTTTTTTTTT
>Ga0099364_10008731_pt1 | contig 14207 bp, 13 predicted proteins | sample TergutTh196P3_FD_73070 | JGI IMG/M metagenome (GOLD analysis project Ga0099364, IMG submission 73070) | Microcerotermes parvus P3 segment gut microbial communities from Pointe-Noire, Republic of the Congo - Th196 P3 | ecosystem: Host-associated > Arthropoda: Insects > Digestive system > Gut ... | reverse complement strand
AAAAAACTGCTTACCGTTGGATGAAAAAAGTGCTTACCGGGCCGTGTAAAAAAGTGCTTACCATCAGATGAAAAAACTCCTTACCGTGGGCTGTAAAATCATCTTACCACCCACACTTGCAATGTGGCAACATTCAGCTTTGTTGATTTTTGCAGTCCTTTCTATTGACATGGCTGATTATTCCGGCCGGCTTTGTCTTGGCTATTATCAAAAATCAGATGACGCTGTTAAGCTGTGCCGTGATTAATTTTTGGACGGTCTTCCCCCCGTCTCCTCACGAATTACTGCTCATCCACATCTGCCCATTCCCTATTCCTATTCAGGACGCTTCCCCAGTGCTTAAGCACGACTAAGATCGATCTCTTCATTTTACCACCACAGCCCAGCAACATCGTTACTATGGCCGAAAAAACCGTTGCCGTTGGCGGTAAAATGATGGCTACATTTAACTCAGTCAAGTTGGCCAGCAATACATAGCCCCAATGGACAGACACCACCAGCGCGATAACCATGGCAAGCAAAACCTTATAAGAGTCTGTCAAAGCTTTTCCGCTCCCTTTTTCTTCGCAGTTTTCCGCAATATTCTTTATTCCCTCCAACTGCCTGTCGAAATAACTCGCTTCGCCGGGAGTCTTGCGAATCTCCAATATTAAATTATCATCTTCCAAAACGCCTGCATACTTGGTCTCGGTCTGTATTATTCTATCGTCAATGAGAATGGTGGAACCATAGATAATCTCCTTAGTATATTTAATGGTTATCGGAACTTCTTTTGCTCCCGTTTCTATTTTTATGTCGTCCTTTGCTTTCTGGATACGCTTTTCAATGTAGGAAATGGTCTCGAAAGCGTCTTTGCCGGTGGCCTCGCTTAATGCAATGTCCGCATAACAATATGGTTGTGGTAATATCAGCGTAAACTTGAACTGGGATTTTTTATCTTCGATATAAACCCTCTTTAAAAACCTGATTAAATCTCCAAGGCCGGAGGACATTCCATGTGAAATCATGGTCACTTCGTTTTCGGCTAATTCATGTAAATATTCCTCCAGGGAGGCCATGCCATCTTTGATAGCCTCGTCAAAACGTCTGTATTTATGAAAACTGGTGTTATTTTTATACACGCGGAAAAGTCCCGCCTCCCCAGAACCTTCCGACAGCAGTTTTTTGTCAAACTTTGTCATGTTTTGTTTGTCGGCATAGAGGCCGCTTTCGGGGTCGTTCATCATTTTATAGTGCCTTTGCACTTTTTTTACATTGCATTCACTCCACCAGGTCTTGATCCCCTTATCAAAATTTAACAATACATTGCCTAATTGCTTGTCCGTAAAATTTTTTTTATCATTATCATCCATCGAGGGCATATAAATGGTGCCGTTCCCGCTTATAATGAACTCGCGGCAATCCCTGTCTTCCTTTTTCTCATACACTATCCACCCGGAGGCACCCTTCTTTTCGTGTACCCATTTACCAACCTTGTCATTCCCATCTTTGAATTTATAGCAATCCGATGATTGATAATTATTTCTTTTACTGTAGTGGTTATATTCCAGCAGCTTCCATGAGCGCACCTTGTATTTTTCGCATATTTTATAAATATGTTCCAAGTCCTTCACTGCCGTATCCGGCAATATGACGGTTTCAATTTTTATCTTTATATTGCCATGTGTACCTTCCAGTATATTCATCACTTTATCATAATGCCCACTGCCACGAATATCTTCATCCCGCTCTTTGGTTCCTTCGAGGGGCAGTGCGATAACATCAAGATATTCTTGATATTCAGGAAATTGTTCTAGCAGTAAATTCCCATTGGTGGCCAAAGTGGTTTTTATTCCATTGTCTTTGAACTTTTTGATTATACTAATGGCGTCTTCGTGTCTCAATGGCTCCCCTCCCGATACCACAACACGTAATTCCTCATTGTGGCACCGTGAGTATTGGCGGGCCTTTTTGATTATTTCTTCAGCTATCTTGTTCGTGGTTTCCCCATCAACTGCTTTATGGTAGTCTGGGGAATAGCAAAAACGGCATTTGGCGTAATCGCAATCGTCGGTTATTATCCATCCAATTTGGGGTGGAACACATATGGCTGTAAATTCTTTCATGTTGGTTTCCTGTTCCCTTTCTCTCATTGTTAATGAGCTTGCCACCTCTCGATTTGATCCACTCAGTCGCTGCTTGCTCTTTCGTTCGGCACCCACGCATACATCTTCTTCCACCGCTCCTCTATCACATAATCCGGATTCGCATCCAGGATAATCTCCCGCATGACCTGCGGGTCGTCCGGCAGATGGTAGGTGCAGAGCGATAACTTGGGTGCGAACTCCCGCAAGACCTTCCGCGCCCCCATCAGCATATACCGTTCCGCCCCTTCGATATCGGCCTTGATAAAATCGACACGGGGGAGGTGGTGCTCGGCGACGAAGGTGTCGAGGTCGATGGCGGGGACGGTGATTTTGCTATTTCTATTCATTTTCATAATTGCAGACGAGTCCCCAACCTCATTTTCATAAAAAGTCAACTCGGCTTTCTTGTCAGACAGCGCATATGGATATATGCTAATGTTCGGATTCCATGCAGCCGTCTTCTTTAAATATCTGTCAATGATGTGTGGCATCGGCTCGAAGGCGTATACCTTGCAACCCTTGACCCCTGCCAGCGCCGAAAACTCCCCGACACAGGCTCCTGCGTCTATGACGATTCCCCCTTCCGAACAATCATTCAAGTTTCCATCATTCAATTTCACTGACTTGTATTCATATGGGCCCTCGGAAATCCCATAAAATTGATACAGCGTTTCTACGTCCACTTCACTCAATAGATATGGCAAAAGACTATCAATTATGTGTGTGGCGCCGTATTCGCAAAATGGTATTGCGATATCCTTAAATACTAATTTTTCACCTTTGGAAAAGGCTCTATATTCATTTAATGAAACAGCGCTTAAATGTGTCGGATACCATCTGCGTAATCCAGATCTACGTTTAACATAATTTCGCAAAAATTCCAAATATAATTCAAAATATTCATTGTCACCATACTGCGCCCTATAATGCATAACCTCTTTCAACAAAGCTTTAGCTGAATCCCTGTCGACGGCAAATCCTCGAGAAAGCCTCGTTTGTATCGCTTTCAAAACTCTTGTGGTCATTATCATCTTGATTTTCTCCTTGTATATATAGATGTGGTTGATTATATCCCTGTCTATCTAAAGATATAATGCTACAATGGTTGACAGGCGCTGTGGATCAGTATTTTTCTCCTCGTCATCACGCCAACGGCTGGTGGTGCCTCTGCATTCCATGCTTAGCAATATCCAACATCATGTTTGTTCTCGCTCCCATTGCGTGTGATGGTTACTTCCCTATATACTTCTTCGCAACATGCCCACTGCTATAATATTTCCTTTTCCATGCATGATATAAATTCTCGGCACTCGCCGGTTCTGCAAACTTTCCTTCTGTCAGTTCCTTTCTGACGAAGAAAGCGTTTACGCCGCTTGTGTTCGTGCCGACCAGACGATAACCCAGACTATTCCCTAATATCTCCAACGACTTTAACGATGCGTCTTGATTGTCGCTGCCATCCCATACATGCCATGGATTGTATTCCATCACCCATTCCACATGGGGTGGGAATTTGGCGTTGTATTCAATAACGACAACCCTTGGTTGAATACAGTTTATACTTCGCCAAACCCAATAATCATTACCGTCTATGTCAATACTTAGCAGGTCTATTTCACCGCTTACCCCCCCCCGGCTGGTTTCATTAATGTTTTCGGCCGTTTCAAAGGCATTTAAGGTGACCAGCCGCCCTGTTGACAGGGGTTCGGCAAAACATTTTTTCAAGCGATCGAAGTATTTTTTGCTCCCTTCGATCCATAAGCCTTTCCAGCCCGAGAATAACAGGAAATGCCCATTGCTTTCCAGCCCGTCCTGAACCCCGAACTCCACGAATGTCTTATTGGTTGTTCCAATCCGCCTAAAAATCTCCTGGATGATTCCGTCCTCGTCGCTTTGTGAATAAACCTTATAGCCATAACGGTCCAGATGAAGTGGGTCGGCAAGTTTCCGCGCATCCTCATAGCCCTGGTTGTTCCACCCGTAGCTGACCCTAGTCTCATGAGCCCGCACAAACGGAAGCCACCAAAAATCCCTGCATTTAGTCAAGAATGATTTAATCACATTCGCTCCTCTCTTTCCGACCCTGCCAGCCGGGGCCTAAATATTCACATCTTCTAATTCATACAAATACATTTGCTTATCCACTTCCACACCTTTTGATGTTTCGTGTACTATATGCAACGGAGCGGGTAACTTAAACGGTTTCTTCCTAAGGTTCAATGGCCGGTAATCGCCGTCTTGTATGTCCCAGTTACTCAATGTCTTCGGATATGATGTGGTCAATAAGTATTTTGAGCCGGATTTTTTCATGTTTCTTAATGCCTTCAATGCATTTTCGTGTGACAAATGTTGCAAGCAATCTTTGCAAAATATCATGTCTACCTTCGGCAGGGCATCCTGGGTGATGTCCAACACTTCAAAAGTGACGTTTTCCAGCCTGTGTTTCTCATTATTCTCATCTATGAGCTCACTCACGATATCGCCGCCGATGTATGTGATATCGTCCTTTGGCACCTCCTTCATCCAGTGGTAGTCACCACAGGGGATATCAAGAAATGTCTTTATTTCATACTGCCGCCATAAAACGGGCAAGGCCGCCCGGATGACCACTGTCGTGCTTATGTGGGAGCCCCCGCCCGAACGGGATTTCGGGGAACCCCACTTGTTTTGCTTATATATCTCATAAAAAACAGCGGTACCGCCATTTGGTGATGGTTTGGTGTATCTCCATTTCACACGCAGCCGCTTTAGCTGAACCGGTACGTAGCGCGCATAGAGCATTTTGATAAACCCTTTTATCTTTGCCATAATTGCCTCACCTCGAGCATGAAGCCCGCACTGTCGCTCATTCCGTTTTTATTCCATTGTTTCATCTTAGTCTCGTCTTCACGCTTTATACCCAGTATTTATGTCAATTCTATAATCGGTTTTTTTCTGAACAGTTTCCGCAAAATCGCCAAACCAGCTAATTTTCTCCTAATCCTCTTATCCACTCTAAGCCAACTCCCATATGTGCAATGTATCCCATAATTATCATCACAGGCATAATATGGGGATACGGCCACAAGAGAAGATGGGTAAATAACCACACCTTCAGCCAAATATTGCATTTCGTCCTTATAGCAAAACCCATATTCTAAAGCAACTTGGGCATATACCCTCGGCGCGATAATCGGGTTTAAGTATGTTCCGTCCGACATGGATATCGGGTTATCCTTGTACCAATCCATGCAGGAATATAGAAAGGGGTGCCCCTTAATCCCCCCGAACACAGCAGCCTGTAAGCCGAAGCGAATCGCAAACACATCTTTCGTTTTCGGCAACCCGTTTTTATCTATCTGTGCCGCATAATCCTCGGATTCGACATATGGTTTTATACACTCAATTGCCGTGAAAAAAGCATTGGACAGTAGGTCATCGAAGGGCTTCACGGTATACACATCGGTGTCCATATAAATGCCACCCTCCGTATATACGGAGTATAGGCGGATGTAGTCGGCAGCTGCCGCCCATTTTTTCTTGTAGCAGGCTACCTCCACAAAGGGTACCGATGAAACATCGAACCTGTCCATGTCCCACAAGACAAGCTCGTATTCTGGCATCACTCTTTTCCATGACTCAATGCACTTGACCGTTTCTGCGGGCATTTTCTCGCCGCTCAGCCAGCAATAATGTATCTTCTTCGGTATCGTCATGACACTCCTTTCGTTTTAGCCCGTGTGATATCATCCCCATCACCATCTCCCGCAAATACCGAAACTCCACGGTCTTGCGGAAAGCCGCAAAGAAAACCGCATTGGGCATCACAACGCATATCAATACCATCACGATAAAACCCCATATCCCTCCCACCGTGATAAATGACACCGCACCATATGTGATTAAGCCCGCCACAACACACACGGATGTATATATCGCATATCGCAGGAAATACCGCGACACAGGTCCGTGAAATCCACGCCTATACAGCACATACGGTTCCACCCAGAAGCAAGTCGCCAGTATGGCGACGGTCAACGCGATCAATACCCCCATCGCCCCGAAGATACCGCCCAGCCAAATGGCTGCGCTTAAATATATGGCCGATTGAATCACGGGCTTATAACGGGCAAACCAGTAAAGGCCCAGCCCACTCCGGTAATGCCACGGGTTGCTCTTCATTCCGAGTAGGTAGAAATTGACGACGATCACGCCTACCATGTGTGTGTCGAACAAGTACGCATCCCCGAGCCAGAGGCTGATGAGCGGGTTGAACAGGATGAACAGGCATATGGAGGCGAACCCCAGTATCCAGAACATGGCGAAGTTGAACACATTGAACACGGCCAGCTTTTTCTCATCGCTTTCGGTAACTCCCAGATGTCCGATGCTCGCCGTTATGGACTCCACGACCTGTGACAAAATACCATTCAAGGCAGTGATGACAAGCTGATAATTGGAGTACAGGCCGACCACAACGATCCCGGCATATTTTGCCAGAAGAAGGCTGTTCATTCCGAGGACGACGACCGCACCCACTCTGTTTAATGACAGCGCATAGACGTTCTTGAAAATCGCCGCTTTTTCCGTCTTTTCCAGCTTTTCTACATCTTTTTCGCATAAAAGCGGGAATAGGCGGTCAGCCTTGCGGGATATCAGGATATTTTCGGTTGCCGTGGCCACCAGCATCAACACCAGGAACAAAAGATAATTTCCGGACACCATCAGCACGGCAATTTGTGCCACGTTCAAACAGAAGAAAAGGGTGTAGTGGTACATGGTCGTAATAAAATGTTTCTGGTCTGCTATGATCAGTGAGCGTTTGTACGCGAAGAAATAGGACATCCCCGAGTTGGCGACAAACATCATGTAAATCAGCCAAACATGCGGGATGTCCGGCACTTCCGCTATGAAGAAACCTAAAAATGGTGTCAGGGAAAGGCCAAGCACCAGGACAGCGCAGCCGATGACCACATAAGCCTTCCTTAAAAGCGCCATCAACGACTTGATTTTTTCCCCGTCGCCCTCCGCCAGCGGCTTGTACAAGCTGTAAATGATGGCACCGCCCACACCCAGTTCCGCCAAAGACAGAACGGACAGGATGCCGGTAAATAACCCATTGATGCCGAGATACTCGGCGCCGAGCGTCTGAACGAATACCATGCGAGCGATGAAAGAGACCAGGGTATACGCAAACTGGCCAGCAAGGGCATAGATAATATTTTTTTGTGTGCTTTTGATTCGTGACATTAGACCACCCATTCCCACTATGTTTTCTGCCAGAGATAGTTTCCACTCAACCCACTTTCAAAACTTTTTTCCATTTATCGCAACAACACTCTTGAGAAGATGCATACCATGTATATATGCTAAAATCGTTCAACCCGAACCCCGTCCGCACCAGATTATCTTTCTTTAACATAACATTGTTTTCTACTTTTTCGGCTCTTTTCGAAACGGTTATTTGGCTCTCGTGCAATCTGTAGGCAGGCGACAGGGCAACCGCAATGCCCTTGACGACTAGGATATCCCGCATCAGGCGGCTCAGCTTCTGGCGGTCGCCACGGACACGGGTGCACACCCGCAACCCGTAGCTGGCGGCTCCGGGCATGGCGACGGTCACAAAATAACCGGTGATGTACTTGGCGAACTCAATCCAGCCCATCCTGTCCGCGTGTAGGATGCGGTCGGCGTAGGAAAAAGTTATCAGTGGGAATATGATGCCCAGGATGTTCCGCGGGGCGCTGTAGATGGAGTTTTTAATCATGGATTTTACTTGCTCTCCTCATAACAGACAAAATACTATTCATATATTGCTTGCTTTTGAGTAATAAGCAGACACAATACAACCAATAAGGTGAGGGGATTTTTTGAATCATCATTAGCTTCGCGCTTTTGGACAGTATATCTCTGTCATATTCCAATAGAGCACATCGCATTGAATCCAAGGATAAAATCTCTTCACATTCGAAAACTTTCTGCGAAAAGTGTATCTCGCTTCTTTTGTCAAAGATTGATGTTGCAGCATATATAATGACATTAATAAGTCTTGCATTTATCAACCCAGTCGCATTATCAGGATAATCATATTTATTCAACAATCCCAAGTGAGCTTGTATTATCAAGAACTTCACCTCTTTGTTATACTCTTGTCGAGACTGCGAGTAATTTCCAACGGACAGGCGGCGGTTATGCACTGCTTTTTTAAGATAAGCAAACGAACCGATGTTTGGATAGCATTCCAATCGGAATATTGCATCATCAGTATAGTGAATATCCTCCCTGAATCGGAAGATGCCCTTTATCCTATCCGTTTTTACGATAAAAGACCATACACTATTTTCCATCCCCAAAAAAACCTTAAAAACATCGTAGTCATACAACTCATCAAAATAATCTTTATTAGTGTTTAGCGCACCTTTCCGCATACCTTTTCCATATGTAAACTCCATGGTGTCAAAAAACACCAAATCAGCCCTCGTTTCGTTTGCTTTCGCTATAATGCTATTCAAAGCGTCTGGTTCAAGATAATCATCGGCATCCAGAAAATAGAGCCAATCGCCACATGCCATCTCAAGACCTGCGTTCCGGGCGGTGGCCACGCCACCGTTTTCTTTATGGATAACGGTAATACGTTCATCCTTTTTGGCGTACCCATCACATATCTGCCCACAGTTATCTGGGGAACCGTCATCAACCAGGATAAGTTGGATATTGCGGTATGTTTGTCCGAGTATGCTTTCTATGCAATCGATTAGCAAATTCGACCGACTATATACAGGAACAATCACCGATATCATCATTAGATTTTCCTCCAATCACAATTCGAAGCCCTTTCAGCAACAATTCATAATGAACTTCACATGTATATGTGTTCTTTATGCTCATAATATTTTTCTTAGAATACATCAAACGAAGCAATGCGACCGTCGCCATGTCACCGAGCACTAGTTGGTTGGAACGCTCCAAGTATCTTGCTTGCTCGACCAGTGTACATTCTCATGTATGAGCAATAGTAGTCCTGTGCTAAACGTGAATAGCTCTCTTCGACAAACCACACCTGCTTTATCTCTTCCGATCGTCGGGCAAAATCGGCTAATATCCGCTCTTTTTCCACACTGTCAGCGAAGCTCCCCACCGCCGCTGTCATGAGTGCATTTAAGTACGAACTCGTCGGGCAGCGAATCAAAATCAATATTCTCGAATCTGTCCCAGACCCCCAGGAGCGGCACAAGATGATCTTCACCAATCCTCTCAGCGATATACCCTTGGACTTCGTATTTGTCGACCATTTTAGTATATAAGGGCTCCCAATCATATAGCATGAGCCATTGAATTTTTTCGTTAAATGTCTGAGGATTTGTCAAATTCAACGCATACCCGAAAACATGCCAACACCTTAGCTTTAAATATACCTTGTCAGATAATATTATTAATACTTTTATACGAATACGGCACCATCGCGTATATAGGCTTTCCTTTTTCATAGTTATGCCACTCCCTACTTAATCTTTCACATCCGCTAGTGCGGTATAAACGTACAAGGGATTTCCCTCGCTCGATCTGGCTCTAATATGGTTTCCGTCAGCCACACACATGATGAATAAAAATTTAGAAATTGTAAAAAATAAATTGTATGATACATAACCATAATCAAGTATCAACTGTAGTATGAGAGCAATGGATACGAAGCCGGCTAATGTGTTTTTATTCTTTATATGGGGCCACAGCTTGCGAAAGGCTACCACATATAAGGAATAGTATAGAATGAAGCCTATCAACCCAACGTTTGCCAATATCTCAATAAAGTTATTATGGAGATATAAACCGCCATTGAACATAATAGCATTGTTTGCACCGACCCCTACAAGTGGGTTTTCGCGAAACATATCCATCCCTACTTCAATAAAACGCATTCTTAGTAGCGTGGAACCGTCTGTATTGCCGTCTCCAGTGAAGTAGTTTAGCATGGAGATAAAGCGAGTCACAATATCGCTATTAGCAATGCCTCCGGAATATGTGTTAAGTGCTAACAAAAGTAATATAATTACGGCGCTTGCTGTAAGAAAATTAAATAGCTTTATATGTAATTTACTAGTGCAATGAATGTGATATAGGATATAAGCAACCGTTCCTAACACGAGAATCAATATTGCTTTTCGACTCCCCGACAAAAATGATAGAATTAACAAGGGAAGCGATAGAACGATAGGCAAAACAGTCTTGTGATTTAAAAATAAATATATACAACACAGGAAAGCAAAAGAAGCGCACATACCAATGTCATTGGCATTAATGGGTATGGCAGTAATGCGTCTACTAAAGTCACCAATCCGCTCAATACCCAAAAGGGCTACCACATGAATGAACATCATGAAACTTATAGCGATATATGACCAAAGAAAATACTCGGTGAGTCCAATGCTAATAAAATATGAATACAACACAATAAACAGCACCGCGAATGACATTATTTTGATTGATGCATACAATGACAACCTAAAATCTGTAGCCCATAATAACGATGATAGGTTAAATAAAGCGAAACTAAGATATAGCATAATGAAATGGTTTATTTTTATTGTAATTGAGTTGCTGACCATCGTCACGACTGTGGAAATTAATAGTAGAAAATAAATAAGAGCCAGCATTACATTGCTTCTTATTGTCCCCCTATCTATAAAAGTAACATAGAAAAACACAGGGTACAGAATTAGTATTAAATAATTACACCTTCGCTTTACCATAAATATATCCCGTTTTTGCTAATGCTTTACCAATGTCCACCTCGCGTTTAAATCTTTCGAAAAACTCCCGGCTCCGCTCGTCCATCACCTCCTTGCGGTATTTCTTGGCTTCCTCAAAATTGCGCCTTGCCTGATCCATGCGCAACTGTGGGGATTGCAATTCCGTCAGTAATTTGACGATTTCATCAATCTCGCGTCTGGAATTACTGAAAATAAACTCTGGCTGCAACAGTTCCGGTATGCCTCCCGTCCTCGCGCCAATGGCGGGTAAGCCCCTGCTCATGGCTTCTATCAGGGCACGAGGTAGTCCCTCGGTACGGCTGGGCTGAGCGTATATGTCGATGGTGTCTAGCCAGTCGAACATCTTATCGTGCGGCATCGACCCCAAAAACAAGACCTGATTCTCCACGCCGTATTTCTTGGCGACACCTCGCAAGTATGACTGATCGCCAAGGCCAACGAGCTGATACACAAAGTTTGCATAACCTTGTTCTTTTAATTTTGCCAATGCTTTAATCACATATTGCTGACCTTTATAACGTAAATAAGTGAACGCCGTGGTTCCGATGATAAATGGGGCATTTCCTTTCTTTTCTATGCTATCCAGCCGACGAGTAAGGATATCCTCATCGATGTCCTTTAACACAACACCGGAAAAACTGCCAGCTACGCCTCTAGTCGGGTATTTTTTTTGCAAAAACTCCCTTGTCACATAAATAACGTAGGGAGCCCGTTTTATTTGCCTCCTAGTCAAGAAAAACACAAACGGCGCAACAAGCTTGCCCGTTATGCCGCGTGTCCACGCATTATCTCGGGCGCAACCTCCAACTTTGATGATATATGGCTTCTTCAGTTTTCTGATGACAGATAAGGCCAATCCGTTAAGAACAGCCGGCGAATATATTACCACACAGTCACATTGGCTAATCACGGCTTTTAGTTGTGTTTTCAATTTCCATCTATGTACTATGACATCTTTCTTGATATTTGTGCTTTCAAGGAGCAAATAATCAAGATTATCAATATCCGAAAGCGTAAACCCTTGTACTTCGGATACATCTGCTTGCTTTACATACCCCGCAAGCAGCTGATATTGCTCGAAATGCGCGGAATACATTGTGTGGTTATGGTTCCCGTCAAAATAAAACCGTCCTTCGCACTCAACAATTCCTTGACCCGTACCAAAATCCAATACTTTCATTGTCCGTCCTCTCGCTGATTTCATGTATGTACTACTTTATCCCAAGCACCTTTATAAATACCCACCAGCACACATGGAAACACGACCTGAAAAGGGAAAGACCCTCTATATTCCTATACAGCATCCAGTGGTATTTAATCAATGCCGCTTTGTTACTTTTGTTGCATGAAAGCGAATCCTTTCGGATTCGATACTGCATCATCACTGCGTCCATACCATATATGTATGGGGTCTTTTTGAGCATTTTCAACCATAAGGCATCATCGTCACGATTCCTGATGTCGGGAACCTCGAATTTTCCCAGTCTATCCACGTCATATATGACCGTGGAGTTACCGACCGGACAATCCAGCAAGATGCGGTTATAATTTGCTTTCTCAACGCTTTTAACCACCTTCCCGGTTTTCTGGCCGCCTTCCGTGATGTGCTCGTAGGACGTGCATGAAAAGGCATGGCCGTTATCCTCCATGAACGCCAGTTGTTTCTCCAGCTTGTCCGGCATCCAAAGATCGTCGCTGTCCAGGAACGCCATCCATCGCCCCTTTGCCTCGGTCATCGCGCGGTTACGTGCGACGGCCGCGCCGCTGTTGACAGCGTTTTGGTACAGGTGGATTCTTTCATCGGTATAACTTTTCACTATGTCCACTGTGTTGTCGGTGGAGCAGTCATCCACGATCAGCATTTCCCAGTTTTCATGGGTCTGGGCGAGGACGCTATCGATAGTCGCTGCGATACATTTCGCGCTGTCATATGCCGGTGTTATGATAGAAACAAGGTTATCGTTAGTCGACATATAATGAGTTTTCCTTCGTTTTTCTTTTCTCCATCAGCATCCGTAAGTCCTCTTCTGTTCCCACCATATAATACAGAGGGGTATCACCATTCCAAATCAAACTGGTATCTTGAGTCATTCATTAGGTATTTCAAGAAGATTACGTATGTTTTCCTTCTCCCTGCTATCATTGACAATTATGTCTGTTATCATCCTTTTTAAATCACTTAGATCACTGTAGTGATATCTCCAATTGCAACCTTCTTCTTGATGTTGTAACGCATCGATAAATTTCATCAATCCCTCTGCATTATCGTACTCAGATCGCATATCTATGATATTCCCATTCTTTCTGTTCATTTTATATATATTCATTTCATCAGCGACCTTCTTCTTTAAAAAAATGTGAACCTCTTTTCTTTGTACATATGCCTGCCAGAACTCTGCCAGTAAGATATTGACCTCTCCTGGATACTTTACCGCCAGTTCATCCCGATATAAGTTTCCTGAATACTTCCCCCCGTATCGCTCGTTGACTATCAAAATAAACTTATCGCACAGTTCCACATTCTTTATACAGTTGTCATGTGAGTGTAATGTATTATCAATCGGAAACTCTTTTCTTTCATAAGCAAGAATATTTTTGAAACCCATGTTGTTCAAGTGGTCGTACAATTCTTTTCTCAAATCAGGTGCATTATAATCAGTCGAAGAAAGATATATGGTTTTATTAAACCTCATTTCACTTATTGCCGAATTTATCTCATCGTCTGTTATCGGTTTTGAATCACCAACAACAAAAGTTTTGCAGAATTGGTATTGTAAATGCTGGCTTGTTCTTATTGCCTTAATTAGGTCATTTAATGAGGGATGAAAGAAATATAATTCTGCTTTGGGTAATGTGTGCTTCTTTGTGTCTAAATTGCTGCCATTCCCAGGAGGCAAAAAGCATTGCTCTTTATGACCTGTCGTGATTTCAGTTCTAACATATCCCAGCAAACCTATATTATATAGTTCGCAAAAGGGATGTATTTTTTCACAAGTCTCGCATTGGCCACTATAACAGACTTGCTGATTATAACGCGAACATATTATTCTCATTTCAAAGTTCCTAAATACATTCGTATATACAAGAGTAAAAAGCAATTGCATATCCTCATATGTAAACCCTTTCATGAAATATTCAATAGAATGTATATATTCTTCCACTATTTGCTTTGATTTAATATTAACAAGAATCTTAAGCTCATCTGCATCATTAGCAAGCTTTGCTCTACCATCAATTATGCTTCTGCTCATATCCAGAATATCTCTGGGGCGCTTCAATGTGTGCCTGTAAATGTAATGGAATGTTTCTTCCTCCTTACTGACATAGCTATTGC
>Ga0099364_10008730_pt1 | contig 14209 bp, 10 predicted proteins | sample TergutTh196P3_FD_73070 | JGI IMG/M metagenome (GOLD analysis project Ga0099364, IMG submission 73070) | Microcerotermes parvus P3 segment gut microbial communities from Pointe-Noire, Republic of the Congo - Th196 P3 | ecosystem: Host-associated > Arthropoda: Insects > Digestive system > Gut ... | reverse complement strand
CACAACAGGAAGACTGCCCCTCATTATACCAAAATGGGACGTTAATACCTCGTCCGACATCGAATGGCGACCGCTTCAACGGTGCTCGCGAACGAGCATGTCCACCTGCACACGCAGATTATCGGTGTCCCCCGAGTTGTCGAGGATGATGTCCGCTCGCCGGTTTTTTTCCTCCACTGGCAGTTGTGCCGCCTCGCGCTGTTGCCACTCCGTTTTCAACCAACCGCGATTTTTGACTCGGCACCAACGTGTCTCTGCCGATGCTGACACGAAAATTATCTGATCAACCATGTGCTCCCAACCCGATTCCAAGAGCAACGGTGCATCAAGCAAACAGAGTTGCACTCCGTTTTGCTCGTGTTTCTTCCGTTGCCGATGCACTTCTTCTGCAATCAAAGGATGCGTCAGTGTTTTCAGATACGCCAATTCCGTTGCGTCGGCAAAGACGATTGCCGCCAATTTTTGCCGGTCAATTTCTCCGCCCTCGCCGAAGACCGCCGCTCCCCAACGTTTCTGCACGGACTTTTTAACATCGGGCAACAACAGCACCTGATGTCCGATTGCATCCGCATTGATGACTGCCGCTTCCCACTGCTGAAACATCATTGAGGCGGTACTTTTACCGCTTCCGATTCCGCCGATGATTGCAAAAAGTTTCATAATGTTTCGGTCTGCATTGGCGAATCAAAACCCTTTTCATATTGTCGTTTTCGGTCCTGTTCTACCCCAATTTTGGAAAAAGTCAATGGAGAACGATCCCCCAATCAATAGATGCGCAAGATTGCCCCATTGCCATGCCTCCTCTCAGCCGGACGGTTTAGTTTTCGGCTGCACCGTGCATCCGAGTCGTTTTGAAGTTTTTTTAGGGAACTATACTGCAAACGGCATGAATTGGACTTTGTGTTCCTTGTGTCCTTTGTGGTTAAAACAAAGAGATTAAACCATAAAGGGCACAAAGATTCGCAAAGAAAAAACGTCCAATTTGTTCCCGTGTACAGTATAGTCCTTTTGTCGGGATATGTAAAAATAATAGTGGGCGTTTTGTTAACCGACTACAAAAGTTGAACACAGCCGCTTGTCGTCGGACTGCTATGCCCCCGCACCCGCAATGCCGATTTCAAGATATACTGACTCCCATGCTCACCTACGTTTTCTGTTTTATTCTTGGCTCCGCGCTGGGACTCTTCGCCAGCGAATTCGCCGACCGATGGGGATGCACACAAAAGTACCGCTCCACCAAGCCGAAAAAAATCTTTATCACCCTCATATCCGGTATTGCCGCCGCATGGCTCTATTGGTGGGAAGTCGAAAATCTAATGCTGTATCAATGCGATTTGCTGGCGAAACACGGAATGAACGATTTTACCACGGAATCGTTTATTCTGCATCTTGTCCTTTTTACATTTCTTCTGGCGGCAACGCTTACCGACTTTTACGAAATGATCATTCCCGACACGATTACTGTTGTCGGTACGTTCACTGCATTGTTTATCGTTTGTCTTATAGGATCAGGGTTGCCCGTTTTGGACATTCATTCTAAGTCAGTGGATCATGTGTTTGGTTTTCCGACTTATTATATGACCATTGAGAGACATTCTGCTCACCCCATGAATCTCTGGCATCCAAATTCTCATAATTATCCCGGTGGAATATATTCTCTAATCCTGATGACGCTCCTCTGCTGGTTCTGGTGTTTCGCTATGCTCGACAGAGTTTGGTACACCAAATTGCCTTTCCGCAAAGCAAACGCAATTTTTTGGCGGTATCTGTACCGTTCGCCGAGAACGAAATACTATGTTGCCGTTGCTTTGATTGCTCCTGTGTGTTTTACATTTGTAATAGGATCAGTCTCAGCAATTTACCTTCTTTCCGCCCTTGTAGGTATGGCAGCCGGAATGATTTTGGTATGGAGCGTTCGGCTCGTTGCCCAATGGGTACTCGGCGTAGAAGCGATGGGCTTCGGCGATGTTACCCTGATGGGAATGATCGGAGCATTCCTCGGTTGGCAAGCGGTGCTGTTGGTCTTTTTCATCGCCCCGTTTTTCGGTTTGGTCTATGGCATTGTCCATGCGGCACTCGGCAAAGGCAGAGCGGTACCTTACGGACCCTTTTTGTGTTTGGCGACGGTCGTCGTGGTGGTCGCTTGGAGTCCGATTTGGTCAGCAACGGCGGAATACTTTGCCTTCGGCATCGGCACCATCGGACTCGTACTACTCGTACTGTTGGCACTGTTCGGCGGCTTGTTGAGCGTTGTGCACAAGTTGTTTGCGAAATTGCGCAAGTAGGCTGCCAACCGCCGTTCAAAAGATCACAGCAATATTACAGCGAGAGCGCACTGGTCGAACAAGCGTCAATGCATGCACCGCAATCGGCACACGAATCGTCCACCACTGCCTTTTCGTCTTTGATGACAATCGAATCAAGGGGACACGCCGAAACACACTCACCACAACCGGTGCACTTTTCCAAGTCTACAACTACCATAATGGTACTCCTCTAAATTTGGTAAAATCAATGGAAACGGTGCTCACTCGAGACACCAATGCCGGATATTCTAACAATGTTTTTTAATTCCGCAAGAGAGGGCTTTGTATCACTCCCCCGCCGCCATCGACAGGGACATAAAGGAACTTACGGTACGATTCTCGGTATCGGCGGATCACGCGGAATGGCGGGTGCCGTTGCATTGGCAGGGCGAGCCGCCTTGCTGTCTGGTGCGGGACTGGTGCGGCTTGCCGTTCCCGAAGCGATTTTGGAGACCGTTGCCGGTTATTCGCCCGAACCGACAACAATCCCATGTTCCGCCGATGAAGCCGGACGTTTTGCACTCGACGCATTAGAACCGCTCTTGGAACACGCCGAACTTGGCACCGCCCTGTTCCTCGGTCCCGGCTTGGGACGCTCCGATGATCTTGACCGGCTTGTGCTGCAATTTCTCCAAAAGACTTCTAAACCCATCGTTGTCGATGCCGATGCTCTCAACGCACTGTCAGAATCGGGAATGGGTTCCGTCGGTTTCCCGTTGCGACTGCCGATTATTCTGACCCCACATGCGGGTGAATTTGCCCGGTTACGGGGCGAACCCACACCGGCGGAAGACGATGGGGAAGCCCGAAAGGCGGCGGCTCTGGATTTTGCCCGGCGTTGGGGCGTACTATTAGTGCTCAAAGGACACGAAACTATCATTACGGATGGGGAACAACTTGCGGTCAATCGAACGGGCAACCCCGGCATGGCAACGGGCGGTAGCGGTGATGTGTTGACGGGAATGATCGCAGGATTGGTGGCACAGAATTTTTCGTCTGTTTTTGAAACTCTTCGGCTTGCTGCTCATTTACACGGTTTGGCAGGCGACATTGCGGCGGAACGTCTTGGCGAAATATCGGTCACGGCAACGGCGATCCTCGACGCAATTCCCGGTGCCTTCGCTGCATACACAGGACAAGGCTGACGTAATTTGCATTAGACCCGTTCCCTATCCAATAAAAATTCCCCTTTTTCGCATCTTTTTTTTTCTCCCGCCCGCATAATCGTTAAACTTTGCCAAATCGGACTATACCGCAATCCTGTCAAGAGGACTATGCCGGTATTCCGATAAAACGCAATGTACCTCTTTGTAGGTACACAATGGAGTATAAGCAAATTACGAGGACGGATCGTATGGCTCGCAATGGATTGATCACTCTGATTGCCATCTTAATGGCGTTTGCGCTTCCCCTGCGATTCGACAATCAAGCACTGGCGCAGGTCTCCTACGATGACCGTCTGGTGCCCCCGCCGCCCGGACCGGTCCCACCGTTCCCTGATTGGGTTGATCTCGGCGGTATTGTTACCATCAACGTCCTTGACAACGGCACATTTATCACTGGTCATTCCCTAGGTCCCTTTGTGCCGGGCAGAGCCACTTTTGACCGCCCCGGAACGGTGTTTAGGAATATCGGTGCGCCTTTCGGCAGTGCCTCGCAGATTAACGCCGCTGGTGCCGGTGCGATAATCAGCACCTTGTCCTCTGAACCGGCAATCCAGAACGGAATTGACATGTCAAGTCCCTCCTGGCACTATCGCATCACACAAATACGGGTCACACATCTTCCCAGCGGACTGTATCTGCTCGAATACGGTTATGTCCTATTTGGGGATTCAACGTTTTACCTTCTTGAGCAAGATGAACTTCCCGGCGCATTAGAGGATAGCGATTTTTTGGAGTGGCAACACGATGACCTCGCTATTGGCTTAATGCCCCCGGGACTAGCACCGGCACTGGTGCCTCCGCTGGCATTGGGAGAAACAGTCGTTTTGGGTAATACGTCGTTTACTGTCGTAAACACCGTAGGCGAGCCGGGGACCCAGGGGACCATTCCCGCTCCCGGCTTGCTGGGAACGATTTTTATCGAAGGGCAACCCCGGCAGTCGGGCATCCTTACTATCAACGAAAGAGAACCCCGAACACCGGATTGGCATCGGTATAGCGGCGATGCACGGACACTCATTCAGAGTGAAGGGACGGCGATTGTAACATACGGAACACTCACCGTGAACGATGCACGGATTATTGCTCCTGAAACTTACTTCATCATAGTCGGAGACCAACTTATTGGTGTTGGTGATGGTGTCGGTATTCTGATGGAATTCGCACTTTCGACGACCGTGGCGGACAATACACTTGTCTATGGAGTGGGAGCAGCGGACAGTCTGACCCTTCGCAATACGCAAATCGGCGAACCGGGCGGGTTTTCGATTATCGGCTATGACCCGGGAACGGGACTACCCATCTATGGAGATCATGTGGGCATCGCCGTCGATCAGAACGGAACGCCGAGACAGGTGACAAGCCGAATCCTGGCTGGAAGCGAAATCGGGGCAGACGGAATCAACGGCAGAATCGTTGCAGGACAAACGGTAACGATGAACCGAAATCCCGTCGGCTCGGTGTGGCATGAAGAAGGCTGGGCGCCGGGAACGCACGGCGAAGCACAAGCCACCGACTACTTCGGCATCAGCGGCATTAGTGGTCCCTCCATCGGCATTCACGCCCAGACACACAATGATTTTTACTTCCTCGGTCCTCGAACAATTCTGGTCTATGGAGCAGGAGCGTTCTACATCAATGCCGGTATTCCACAAGGGACACATGATGCGGGTGTTCTATACAACACGATTGATGTACTCGATAATTCATGGATTTTTGCGAATACGGGGATCGCGTTCGGCAGCGTGGGTACATCGTGGACTAACAGTGCTATACGCATTACCGTTGATAACACGAGTGGTATTTATTCCCGTGGAACGGGTGCCCTTGATCCGTTTGCCACCGGTCCCATTCTTTCAGGTGCCATTACCGGCACCGGCATCTTTGGTACGGTTACCGGCATTGGCACTAGTGCCGGCTACGGCATTACTGACCGCTATTCGCTTGTTGCGCTTTGGGCATATTGGGGAGACCCCCTTGCCGACACGCCCACTGCTTACCGCGTTGACGGCGGTGTCGGGTATAGCGGGAGTTTTCATGAAATCCAAATCGATGGGAAACTCATCACCGGTACCCCCAGTCGTGCGGGGATCGCACTCACGTTTGCCGATCTCACCGGCATGAGTGCCGCCGATAGAGAAAAGTTGAGCGGTGTGTACTACCACGATCCGAGCGACATTGATGCTGACCCCCGAACGGGAAATATCTATTATTACGTCTATGATGATCGATTGACTCCCAACCAGAATGCCGAAAGAAATGAAAGGGTAGCGGCAAAGTTTGTCGCTTACGATACGCAGCCGAATAGGGTGTTTTGGATACAAATTGATGGTCGCGATCCCGAACCGCTCACGCAATATGACTATGCCGCCCAGCGTTGGACGGTTCATCCCAATGCATCGACTGTGCGGATCAACACCGGTCCGTATTCCAGCAGCACTCCGCTTCAGTTTTTCACGCCGTTCGATCAATCGTTTGGAGTGGCGATTGACATTATCGGAACGTCGATGGCTTACGAAGGGGTTATCACTCCGCCAACCATTGATCCCTGGTCCACCTACTACGGACCGACGGTCAGGCAGATTACGGCACTTGGCAATGACGCATTAATAGCCGGCGGAAACGCACATAACATGATGGGGGCGGCAATTTCCATCGGTCCGTTGGCACACGTTGCCAATATCATCATCGGAGAAAATAACGATGTGAAGAACCTGTCCAATGTGTTGTTTGTCGGCACAAGTGATACGAACACCACTCCCTCGGCAATGACCAATTTCCGGCAGTCCGTCGAGAACTATCAGGCGTTCGATCAAATGACTGCCGCCAAGAGAGCGAGGTTTCTCTACGATCCCAGTTTGCTCTACACTGACGAACTATTGGATGACGTAGAAAACTACCGGTCGAATCGGTTTCACTTCGACAACGCCGGTGTCCATGGGGACATCTTCACGACTTACAACGCGGTTACATACAGCTTCGGCGGTGCGGGCACGTTCGCTGGCGCGGGATGGGCACTTACGATGGCAGGCACGATGCATCCATTCTGGATGCATGCACATCCTGGTGCCATTCCTTACACCGACGAGATATTGGAATTTGGAACATCAACCGGTGCTGACCTCGGCTCGACAACTGCATGGAACACTCTCGTGGGTATAGCCGACGACATGAACCCTAGTTACCTGGTGGGACATCGCGACTATATTGGGAATGGTTTTGGCGACGCGTTCGGCGGCGGCTGGACATCTGCCGGTATTCCCGGACGTTCGCTGGTCCTTGACGAAGTGCTGTTGAATTTCCTCGCGAACAACAGGGCTAATCTCCCAGATAGAATTGCCGATGCAGTTGTGGCAAGTTTCGGTTATTCATACGGATACGCCGACAGTCCCCAGCATTTCCGGGAAGCGTTGGCAAGATTTGTTCATCTTGATTACACAGCAGCGACATACGCCGGACTCTCCGTCCAGGAAATGTTGTCAGGATATACGCGGGACGGCACGTTGGTTGTATTCAGCAACGGCGACATCTTCAGCAGCAACATTTACGGAGGCGGAATTGGCGACAATTACCGTTCCCGCATCCTCGGAGCAGGAGGAGGAGCGTACACCAATCCCGTTTCAAATAATGGTAATATCGATCTCCGATTTAAGGACGGCACCGTAATTTTCAACCGCAATGTTTTGGAAATCGTGGATGGGGCAGAGATTTACAGGGCACCCGGTATCCGTGTACGGGACGTTTACATCGAAAAGACTGGACACCTCCTGTTGAACGATGCCGAATTTGCGGTTAATCCCTTTGCTCCGCTATTTGTCACTCCGACTTACGATTACGCCAGCCGATTGATTATCCACGATGTTCTCAACGAAGGTATTGTTTCGGGGAACGGTACATTCCAGATTGCCCAGCGGTGGCACTACTTTAATCAACCGACCAATGCGGGAACCACAACTGCCGGTGTGGATTACTTCGCAGGCTACTTCATCAACCGAGGTATCCTTGCTCCCGGCTTGCCCGGCTTCATCGGCGAAAGCGAACGCCAAGCACGGGACATCGAACAAACGGCTTACGATAAAATGCTCAACACTGTCTCGGATTCGTCTGGAGACCACCTGTGGAGGCAACTGATGAGAGGCGTACCGGGAGGACAGTACGGTGTCATTAATATTTTTGGTTCGTTGCGTTTGATGGACGAACACACCAGACCGGTGTATGATCCGGACCACCCGCTCTTTAATACGGATGAAACATTGAAACCGGGCGAATACCACGTCACGATTGGCAACGATACGATTTATGACATGTTTGCCAAGTATGCCAGCGTCATTGCCCAAGCGATACCGACTTATGATCCGGCAACACATACTTACAATACCTCGCTGTTGGCAGAAGGAGAAATCTCTCAGGAAGATTGGAAAATTATCGCTATCGAAAAACTAGGTACGCACCTTTCGTGGTTTAGTGCTTCGTTGATGGTGGACGACAAAGGTTTGCCGGTGCTCACACCGTATGAACAATTCGAATATATGCTCGACCCGGCGCGGTGGACACAACAGGATCACCTCCTCATGCGGTTTGGCTTCAGCGACGTCGTGAGTGTCCACGGCACGATGCCGCCGTACTTGTACGGTCGGTATGGCTGGGGGAATCCGCTATATGATATTGGGAGTGTGCCGACATCAACCATCGGAACCCAGTTATTGGGCATCACACAACTCGGCGGCGTTATTCAGGCAGATCGAATTTACGATACCGACCCCAACGCACAGAGCAAAGAAAATCCGACGGCATTCATTATCATTGCTAGTGAAGGCTACACCCTTAATGGCTTGGTCCAGTTAGTTACCAGTGAAACGACCGATTGGGTCTTTGCTAACGTTGACACATTGCCGATTCGGATGGCGTCGGGACAAATCCCGGCAGTTTTGACAGTGATTGACGATCCAAACTTTTACAGAAACCATGTTTCCAAACCGGGGAACAGTTTCAACGCCAAGTCGGTTGCCAGCACATTGGATGACGCAATGTTCACTAATCCGGGTTTGGCATCGGCGTTCCAATTTGGACTGAACGATCCCGCCGTCTTGAGAGATACGCTTCGGCAGGTTGCCAACGCCACTCGAGCCAACAGCGTCGTCATGAATGTTTGGTCCCCTTCGGATCAACTGTTTAATCAAGTCGGTTACGGCACTGGCGGATTGAGCACGGGCAATCGCGGAAATGTGACCTATCGGAACATGCAGACAGGACAGTTGCAGCAGCCTTACGGGCGTCCCGCGGTTCCGCCGCCCGGACATCAATTTGCGCCGCATGGAGCACAAACTCGTGGACAAAGTCCGTTCTTCCGAACGGGTTCGATTTGGGGTGCCTATACTCACTCGAACTTCTCGATGGGAGACGACGACAACTCCTTCAAGTATTCCTACTATCGTAACGGCGTGATGATCGGAAACGAATGGAATCTGACACCGAGTTCGGTGCTCGGCGGGGTGTTCACGGTCAACGACGGTCAGTTACGGTCATTGGACGACAGAGTCAAGAGTGTCGATTACACCTTCGGACTCTACTTCGTTGCAGCCCCATTTGAGCAGTTTGAATTGAAATCATACTTTGGCGGCGGATACCAAACGTACAAAACAGATCGTTATATTCGTAACGGTGCGATTTTCATCGGAAATAATATAATCGGCGGATCGTATAATCCCGATAGCATATTTGGCATCAACGATAACTATAGTGCGGAAACGCGGGGACATTCATTTAACTATGCCATTGAGTTTGCCCGACCCTTCACGATGAGTCCGAACTTCGTCATTCGACCGGTTGCCGGTTTTGAGTACCAGAGTATTCAACAAAATGCCTACAGTGACAAAAAAGGCATCGGAGAGCAGGTCTCTTGGTCAAATAACGGAAGAAACGTTGCAGAGGGAAATTTTGCCGAAGGAGCAACAAGCGGAACGTTCGGAATGAACTACAAGTCGATGACTTTCAGCCGGTCCTTTTTGCGGCTCGGTTTCAATACGGAGAGTTATTTTGCCCGCGGCGGCTGGCAGTTCCGAACATACTATGTCGGACGTTTGACGGGAGACCGCTTTCCGGTATCGGAGCAGTCGTTCACTAGCGGCAGCAGAACATTCAATGTGCGCGGAGCGGAACTCGGCAGTTATTGCCAAGTTGGTACAGGACTGAACTTCTGGTTGAATCAGGACAAGACGGCATCAATTTTTATGAATGGCGACTGGAACTTCTCTCTGGGCGGAGGGGGCTACAGCATGCTCAACGCCAATATAGGTCTGTTGCAAAATTTCTAGTCAAGACTTACCGAGTGTAGTAACAGCGGAAGGAGAAACTCCCGCCAGTGTTCTGCAATCGTTTTTTCCGTGAGAGGATGAACCCAGTCTGCCGCTATGTCTTTGGCGGGTTCAAGCACGAATTCCCGACGCAGCATTTCGACGTGCGGAATGGTCAACTGGGGCAAGTCGATAATACGTTTCTCATAGAGCAAAATGTCGATGTCCAATGTTCGTGCGCCCCAACGTTCGGCACGAATTCGTCCGAAGTCGGCTTCGATTTTCTGAAGGACTTCGAGCAATTCCATCGGCGGCAGAGTCGTTCGGATAATGCCTGCCGCATTGATGTATTTTGGCTGTCCTGTCGGTCCGCCGACAGGTGCGGTCTCGTAAAAAGAACTCAACCTGAGCGTTTCGATCTTGTCCGTGCGTCCAAGTACATGCCAGACACCGTTTAATGTCGCGTGCCGGTCACCTAAATTGGAGCCAAAGGAGAGCAAAACAGAGAACATCGTTTATCGGCGGGTGGTATGTTATTCCTGAAAAATCTTGTCTATGGCGTCAACTTGTCCATGCTGTCACGAAACTCGACTCGGCAACTGTTTCACTAAATCGCTTAACGCTTGAAAGGGTAAAGTGTTATTCTCAAAAATCGACAACGCTTTTTCGGCATTGGCAACCACCTTTTGGGCGGCTTGCTGCGCCCCTTCAATGCCGAGAAAGTGCGGATATGACCATTTCGCCATCTTTGCATCTTTACGGAGACGTTTGCCGACCGTTGCCTCATCGCCGAGAACATCGAGCAAATCGTCGGTAATCTGAAATGCTAAACCGAAGTGCTTGCCGTATTCGTCCAGAGCAGTCAGCTGTTGTTCCGACGCACCGGCAATCATACCGCCGAGTTTGAGGGAAACCCGCATCAGTGCGCCGGTCTTGCGATGGTGAACTTGCTCCATTGCTTGAACCGTCGATTGTGCGTTGCCGATCATTTTTTCACGGAGCATGTCTTCCATTTGTCCTCCGACGAGTCTGCACGCTCCGGCGGCGACAGCGAGTTCTTTGCAGCATTGTCCTGCCAGTTCCGGCGGTGTGAGATTGCCGATCATTTCAAACGCCAACGCCAAGAGTGCGTCTCCTGCCAAGATAGCGGTTGCTTCGTCAAATTTCCGATGGCATGTGGGTTGTCCTCGTCGCAAGTCATCGTTGTCCATTGCGGGAAGGTCATCGTGGATTAGCGAATAGGCGTGAATCATTTCAACGGCGCAGGCGGCGGGCAGTGCTTTTAGCCGGAACTCTGGTTTGCTGCAAAGTTCGCAAGTGGTCAAAACCAGTATGGGGCGGAGCCGTTTTCCGGGGGCGAGTAAACTATATCGGACGGCTTCTTGGAGTCGTTCGGGACAGTCGGCGGCAAACTGGGCGGCGGAGTCGAGTGCGGTCTCGACTTCTTGCCGAAGGGTTTCGGTGTAGTGTTTAATGGACACTTGACAATGTGAGGTGTTTTTAGGAAAATGATTTTTTGTGTTGGAACGATGTCCTCGTAGCTCAATTGGATAGAGCGTCGGCCTCCGAAGCCGAAGGTTACTGGTTCGAGTCCAGCCGGGGATAGTGTACAGGAGTTTCGTTGGGGGGACAAGGTAGACAACCGACGGAGCGGTTTGAGCCTGTGCAACCGGGCGGGGGGAATTCTTGAGCCCCATCCCCCCGCCCATTTTCTTTTTCCTTTCCGGGGAAAGGGGGTGGAGTATGATTGACTTCGCTGCCCTCAAGACTCCCACCGAAAAACTTCTCGCCACGTATTTGGCAACGATGGCAACGGAGCCAATGCGACTGGAAGATTTGTACACCACACTCATTCTCAATAGAGGGAATTGCAGTGATTCGCTTGACAACCTTGTAGAAAAGGGAGTTATTACTCGATTCATAATATAATGGAATCCATTATAAAAATGTTTGTGTCCGATAAACCATCCTTTTACCACGCCGATTGCTCGGGCGGTCAAACGACATTTCGCAATGAAAAAGCGAATGCCAACTTGGTCGTTCTGCCGGTGGGACTCCGATTCTCCCGGAACCTGCCCACGATGGGCGGTGTCATGGCACCGGAACTCCGCACACGGTACATTGCAAATGTAGGCGACGTAAGTGCGAAGTACGACGTTTGGCTGACGGGTTCTCCCACCTCGGCGTTAATGGCAACACGGATGTCAGACCGGCATGCAGGCGATATCGGACTCGCATTGAATTGGATAAACTATTGCGGTCATACAACAATCCGCATCGACTATGGCTATATGTTCAGCAAAAATTACCAAGACCACTCCCTGTCGCTCACAGGAATATGGAAGTTTTAACCTTCCCTTCCAAAACAGTCCATGTCCCTTCCCGCATCGAAAGAACAGATACTTGAAAAAATGCAAGAACTGGACGCTGCATTGCAGTCGGCAATCAGGGTGCGGACAGAACTATGGTCGATGCTCACCGTTCTCCCAGACAGTCCATTGTTCACAGAAATCAATATCCCGCTGACATTTTACGAAAGGGGCAACCTTATTTCTTGGGGCAATGATAGTGAATGTTTCACACCATCGACATTTCGGCTTGTACAGCAGTTATGGCTCGCTCCCGACCATACGCTCTCGAAGGATGCTGTGCGGCAATACGTTATCGAAGACAAATATGCCAGTGAAAAAGCAATCTGGACGTGTGTGAAACGGGCGAGACAAGAACTGGAATCTTTTTGTTTTCCTTACGAAATCGAAACGCTCTACGGCAAGGGATACAGGTTTGTAAACGCATCTGTCCACTAATAGGACAATAGGACTTTTCTTTACACGTTGCCTTACAGCATTGAATCGGGTAGAATGATTGACGCAATGCTCGTCTATCAGTTGCATCCCAAGTTCACAATTACCAACGCTATCACGATGGCGTTGACGCAGATTGAGCGCACTCGTGGTTTTCTTGACGCGGCAACACTATCGGAAGACTGGCTTCGGGCAATGGGACGGCGAGCGTTGCTGTTGGAAGCCCATCATACAACGCATATCGAGGGAACTCGGCTCACGTTGGAACAGGCTGAAATGCTTTTTGACGGCAAAGCCGTACCGGATTCCGATCCCGATGAGGTGCGTGAATTACTCAACTATCGGCAAGCGTTCGATCTTGTTGCCGATTACTTGGGCAGCGGACAACCGATCACCGAAGGCTTGATACGTGAAATTCACCGCCATCTTGTCGTCGGCGTACGCGGAAACGCCGCAAAGCCGGGAGAATATCGGCTTGTACAAAACTACGTTGCCCATTCCGAAACGCAACAGATTATCTATACCCCGCCTCCGCCGCAGGATGTTCCCGATTTGATGCGGGAACTCGTTCACTGGCTCAACGAAACAACGGACATCCATCCGGTTTTAGTCAGCGGTATCGCCCAATTCCAGTTGGTACATATCCATCCGTTTGTTGACGGCAACGGTCGGACTTCGCGGCTATTATCGACACTCTGTCTCTACCGGGCAGGGTACGACTTCAAGCGAATTTTTACGATCAGTGAATATTATGACCGGGATCGGCTGGCATTTTACAAGGCAATTCAGGGTGTCCGCGATTCCGGCATGGACATGACCGCTTGGTTGGAATATTTTACAGAAGGCTTGGCAACCCAGATGCGGGAAGTAACCCAGCGGGGGCAACAGGCGATCAAGCGGGATGTCTTCGTCAAGCACTTTCAGTTGAATGTCCGGCAAGCAGCGGCGGTCGATCTGATGATCGAGCAAGGAAAAATTGCGATTTCCGAATTGGAACGTTGCTTTTCCAACGTCAGCCGTCGAACATTGCAACGCGACATAAAACAACTGATTGAAAAGGGAGTTTGCAATGAATCGGCATCGTCAACCACTGATCCGACAAAGACTTATGCACTTATCAACGGTCTGTTTTAAGTTTACTATGACATACTGCGACACGAAACTGCGACAAAATTAAGCCGTTTTGTCATAGCGTTTGCCCATGACGGCATTGTCAGAATCCTGACAAAATTATGTCAGGATTTGCGAGAATCTTTTTTGGATTTTAGCCCCTCTTCATGCTATATTGTTGCCATTTTGTGAGGTATCCTCCGCTTCCTTTTTCTACAAAAAGCAATGTCCGCATTTTTTAATTTTTTCAATCGCTTGTTTGACAACAATTCAACTTCATCCTCTTCAGCACACAAACGCAGGCGCAGCCGTACTTTGCGGATCGAAGAACTGGAAAGCCGCGACTTGCTTTCGGTGGCACCTTGGTCGTCGCCGGACAGTTTCGATCTCAACCTGATTCCGTCTCATGAGCAGGTTCAGGTAGGTTTCTTCGGATAATCCAAAGCGAACATCACACGCCAAGGAAACCTTTATAAGCGCACACATGTGCGCTTATGCGATTTCCCGCTACCAAAAACGAAAAAACTGATTTT